>Ga0310695_10001250_pt1 | contig 61171 bp, 50 predicted proteins | sample RumenRJG_04DNA_FD_203882 | JGI IMG/M metagenome (GOLD analysis project Ga0310695, IMG submission 203882) | Bovine rumen microbial communities from Lethbridge, Alberta, Canada - RJG_04 (v2) (version 2) | ecosystem: Host-associated > Mammals > Digestive system > Stomach > Rumen | place: Canada... | reverse complement strand
CTGTCTAACCACTCAAAAACGGTCTCAGGGTAGAAGCGAGGTGACCCAAATCACCACTTTTGCAAATTGCAACTATCTTATTATCAGGCAAATGACTTTTTTAGGACAAAATCTTGCGGAAAACAGGGGTATAGATGTCTCTGGCATGACAGGACATCATGCCAGAGATCATCATCAGATTTCTACATTGGGATTAGTGCTCATATATGGCAGAAACTGTTTTGGTACATAGACATTGCCGAATGAATAGGCCTGGTAGAAAAGTGGTGCTATCTGCTCCACGCTATAACCAGCCGATCCACAGCCAATGGCTGATAACATAAACCTGACATGAGGATGTGTGACAACATAATCATTGAATCGCTCGATCGCTTGTTTCAGTTCCTCAAAGGTATTACCTTCTGTTGGAATGGCATAACTGCGTCCCTGCATACCCTCTGCCTGTCCGTTGATGGCTCCGAAGTGTTCCAGAGCATAAAGCGATGCACCTCCGTGATGCTGACCATGGATATTGCTGCCAAAGACGAAGACATCAGCATTAGCAAGTTTGTCAATGAAATCAGGAGCTATTCTGCTCTCCTCGACAAAATAGCCACGGTTCAGACTGCCCAAGTCCGCCCTTCTTTGTTCTTCACCATAATACCTGCCTCTTCTTAATTCCCTTTCCTCCATCTTGCGTAGATAATCCAGTTTGGAACTGTAAGCTCGGCGACTTCGACTTTCAGCTCCAAACATCTCCTTCATTCCACTTGCCGTTTGATTAAATCTCATTCTGCTGTCGATGCCCAGTCCTGAGGCAGTCCCTTCCACGTCGATGTTTGCACCAATGAAGGTGAAAACCCATCCACGTTTTTTGAGGTTTTCGATAAGTTGAACCACCATATGATGTTTCCAGAGACGAGAAGCATTCTCATATCCATCCGTGATGATGGTGACGACTCCCACAGAATCTGAATTAGCCAAAAGTCTGCTCAGTTGTGTGACCGTGTAGCCAATGGCGTCATAAAGCGGTGTACAGGCATTAGGACAATAGTCTGCTGATGTTAAGTCACGGGTTTCCTCAACAGGCACATCATGGAAGAGATACCGGGAATTGGTAGTGTCGAAGCAGAAAATGGAGACGTACTGCCTGATTTCCTTGTTTTCTTTTGCTGTGTTTCGAATGCTGTTCAACGTCTCATTGCATCCAGAAATCGTCTCATTCCGAACAGTACTCATAGAACCACTCTCATCAAGGATGATCAAGTTGTATGTAGCAATTGTGCGAGGCGTTTTTTCTTTCTTTTCTGGTGTTCCCAGGTTTTCCTTCACACCTTCACAAGAAGGAGCTGCCGATTTCGGAGTAGAGGGTTTTACTTCTTCAGAAGTTGTTCCTTTTCCATTATTGGCGGGAGAAACATCTTCTTGGACATCGATATCCTCTGCATGAAATCCCTTTCCTAAATTAGGCGTGTTAAGCGGCGCCTTCACTTCATTCTCAGATGAAAATGACTGTCGGTTCTGATTTTCGGAATCTGAACCCAAAAGATTCTTGATAAATGATAGAATTCCCATCGTTATTGTTTTTATTGTGTGAAATATGTCGATTTTCAGTAAGTTATTTTTCTTTTGTTGCAGGAGTCGATAGTTCACCTGTATTCATCGTAATAAGTTGTTGTAGCCTTCCTCCGTAGCTGGAACAATTGATGGCACAGTCTGTATTGGAACCATATTGATTGTTGGATTTGGTGGTGGCTGTGCAAAAGTCGAGACTGATGCAATCACGTAAACGGCTAATGTGGTAAGATTCTTTATCATTGTATCTGAGAAAAATTACTAATTGTTGTTCTTTTCTCTTTATGTCATGGAAGCAACAGAGGTTAACAACAATACTATTTTCTCATTGATTTTTCGTACCAGGATGCGTTATTTTCAAGATGCGACCAGAATTGTCTATTTCTATTTTGCCAAGTCTCCCCAAAACACTTTGTCCCAGAAGCAATGGTGCCCGTTGGTTCTTTACCACAGATGCCCGGACATTTGTAAGCTCACAATCGCCGAAGCTCACTTCTTTGATGTTGATGACAGTTCCCACTGTCACATCCCCATTGGCATCCATATATCTTTGGCTGCCTACGACATCATTTGCTGACAAGTACCCGTTTTTCATCATGAAATTGGCTTCCACCAAGGATAGCGTGACATCGGCAGCTCCTGTGTCGAATACAAAATGCAAGGGCAATCCGTTAATTTTGCATTGTACCTTATATACGCCATTTTCCTTGACAAAGGGTATTTCCGAGATGATTTCCCTTCCATGGTCTTCCCTTTCCTGGGTCGTTGCAATTGGCTTGGTGCTGTATTGCGCAATGAGAAGTTTGTATTCCTCCGTGTTGCGAATTTGGTCTAAGTCTTCATCCCTTTCCATGTGAGCGAAGCGTCTGTAGCCGTTTTTCAGTGACTTTTCAAGAAAGCTGAGCGCTTCTTTTTTCTTACCCATTTTGGAGTATAGGCAAGCAGCATCGTAATAGCATCCGTCATCTGCCGGGTCACGTGCAATGATGCTGTCCATCGCAGCCATTGCCCTGTCATATAAGCCAAGACCCTGGTAAGCATAATGGATACAATGATATTTCTCGGGAGAATCTTCCAATTCAATGATTTTCTTGAAATCTGCTTCTGCCAGTTCGCGCTTTCCCTGTTTTAGGTATATGTCAGCCCGTGCGTCGTAGGTGTATGAATAACTGGGGTCAAGCACTATTGACATAGAAAGGTCTTCCATAGCTTCATCCAATTGTCCTATCAATTTCTTGAACCATCCTCTTCGGTAATATCCCCAGTCATAGTCGGGATATTGTTCGAGAACCTTGTCCCATTCCCTGATGGCCAGTTCCGGCTTTCCCATCTCATAAAGCATGTTGGCTTTGAAAGACATGTAGTCAACGTCTGTGCTGTCCATATTCAGCGCATTGTTGATGTCTGCCACAGCGCTCTCATAGTCACCCAGTTCAGAATGACAATTTGCGATTCTGTAGAACGTCACGGGAGAGGCGTCCTTGGCATTCGCCTCGGCATATGCTTTGGCTGCTTTCTCATATTGTCTGTTTTGCTCATATAAGGTACCGATGATGTACGGCCACTTCGTTTCATTTGGCGACTTGGCCGCCTGCACCCTCATTTTTGCGATCATCATGGTCAAAGCGGGCTCTTTCAGCTTTGTCATCAGATACAGGGCTTTTCGGTCCCAGTCAATTGTCAATGCGGAAATCAAGTCATCCGTAGCCTCGTCCCACTTCTTCAGTCCAAGATAGGATTCTGCTCTGAAGGCATAGACAGACGAGTAGTCATTTGTCAGCTTGGTCACATAGTCAAACTGTTTTATTGCATCAGCCCATCTTTCTTGGGCATTGGCATTCCTGCCAAGTCCCATATACCCCATCACATCCCCAGGCTTCAGCTCTATCATCTCCTTGTAGTCAGCGTCTGCAAGTGCGTATTTGTCTTGCTCATAGTATATCTGAGCACGTTTCTCATACAAACCGCTGTTTTCCGGATTGACTCTTATGGCAGTCGTATAGTCAGCTACCGCCTTGGTTGTGTCTTCTAAATGCAGGTATATCTCCCCTCTTGTCGCATAGGCAAAAACAACATATTCCGCATCTTTCTTGGGCAGATACTTGATGGCCATTTCAACAGCTGTGAGTGCCTGACCATAATCCCCGTTATGGTTGTGCAGCATGGCCATCCATGAATAAGAGTAGCCGTTCTTGGGGTTTTCTTTCACATCCTTGCTGAAATAATCCAAAGCTTCCTCTGTGTTCTCTTTCTGTATCGCCTCCAGGCCTCTTTGGTAGTTATACGACTCAGGGCGTTCCTGTGCTTGAAGGTTGATTCCTACACATATCAGGAAAAGTGCTAATAATATCTTTTTCATAGTCTTTATCTGTTATTATTGAATGTTCACAACTTCTGGGGTCTTCACGATTCTGCGTATCTCATCACTCGAAATCTCGATGTCAAATCCCTTGTGGGTACGATTGCCCATGATTCTGTAAACAAGTCCTGTATGGCTTACTTTGCACATGTCGAGCAAAGCCTTGCTTTCCGCATCGTTAAGACCTTCCTCTATCATTGAAGCCTTGATCATTTCGCTGTTGTTATACATTTCATCAATCGAGTAAATATCTTCATCCACCACGATGACGATGACAATATTATCGTCATCCAACTGGTAGTCGGTCATCACCATTCCCTCGTCAAGCTCCATGGGAAGACTCTCCCGTTCGGACTCTATACTGAGCGAAAGCAGATTGTACAATGCCTCATGCGGATTGAGCCGGTATCTCTCCCGAAGAGTTTTGATTTCATCAACAGTCGCGCTGCATTCGAAGCGGCCTGTGGCCGACTCTGTCACAACGACGCGCAGTCCATAATTGAATCGTATGAGCAAGTCCATCAACAGGTCACCCTGATTGTTTCCCTGTGCATTAATACAAAGGAAACACATCAACAGTCCCTCCTTTGCCTTCCTATCATCTTTAAGACTGCTTAATACGTTGCGGAAATCCTTGTCGTAAGCCAGGTAATAAGTGACATAATCATTTTCCAGCTTGATACCAGTTACCGCACCTTTGCCCATCGCCGCAGGAATAGGACAATCCCTGTCAGCCCTTTCTATCATCCGAGCAAATTCCGATTTCTGACTGGCCGTCTCCATTGCAGGCTTCATGGCAGTCTTGGCGATTTGTCCCAGAATCATCATGCATAATAGAGCTATGCCAATTACAGATAGTGTGATTTTAAGTGCCTTTTTCATATATAGCGAATTTTTGCGTTGTTTCTATCAGTGATTCCTTGATTCATTGATTGTCTTCTTTGTCTTTTTTCTTGCCACTATTTCGAAGCAGGAAATAAGCCGGTAAGAAGGTGATAAGCGCATTGCCGATCAGTCTGCCAATCATTTCAGCAGAACTTGGAGAATAGCAACTGGGGAGACAAACGACTCCCAAAATGACGAATAGGATTCCAAATACTTTTCTCATAATTTTAAAATTTAAATGATTGAAATTATTGTTGTCTAATTGTTATGACAGGATTTGTTGAATAGTTAACAAGAAAGCAAGTTTTTTTGTGACTAATTTGAAGAATCCCCAATATCATCCTTGCTTTCTTGTTACCCGTTTTTTTTCTTTTATCTCACCAGATAAAGAATAACCACAGAATCCCTTTGATTTCGGCAAGCCAGGAGTCAATGAAGATAATCTCCAGAAGCGAATCAGTCTTACAGTAATCGATGAAGAAGACCAATGCCATAATCTGGCTTATAATTCCATAGGCCCACATCAGGGAACCTGCTATTGTACTGAAAGTATCTTTCATTTTAATCCCCTCCTTGATTTGTTAAGATACATGCTGAAGGCTGATTCTGTTGTATGCGTTGGCGAACTGTGCAACCCTGACTCTCTGAGCACCCTTGATGGCGGTATCATAGTCACACTCCTTGTCAACCAGTTTGCTTACTACCACGAACAGTTCCATGCTCATGAGCAATGCAAAGAACACCATGTAGAACATACCGGCCAGTTTCCTTGTAGTAATGATTGTCCACATGGCTTCAAGCTCCTCCAGGAAACCGACGCTCTCTTTGCATTCCTTTCTCACATCCTCCTCCACGCTCTGTTTTTTCTGCATCCAGTTTTGTTCCTGGGTACGCAGTTGTTCTAAGGCTTTGTTGTTTGATTCGAGTGTAGCCTGTTTAGGATTAATAACCTGTGTGGTTGTAACAGAAGGGTTGTTTACGGTCTTTATCTGTCCGTTGGGCATGGCCAGCTGTGATTGGGTGTTGGTAACTGACTTCTGAATGACAAACGGGTTGGCGTTGATGTCAGCTTGTAGTCCGGCATTGACACTATCTAGGGATTCAATTTCCATATGCAGTGAAGCCAGTTTCTCGTCAATGATACGAACCCGTTGGTTAGTCAGTTCCGCCACTTGTGCTTCGATGGTATTGGCCATTTGCTTGTCAATATCCTTGCCGAACATAGTCTGGTCAAAAATAGTGGAGCCGATAAAGGCCATGACACATGCAATTACAAACCTAAACGCAAGCATGGAGAAGGTCTTTTCACTAGTCAGAATGATTTGTCTCTCAATCATGATGACGATGGTGATGAAAAACAGGGAAACAAAGCCGCAAGCCCACATCGGCAATCCAATATATCTTTGTGCGAAGCAGAACCCTGTTACGCCCCATATGAGGATGAGAATGAGCAAAGCCGATGTGTATTTGCACAATTGACACCTGCTGGCCTCAGAACATTGTGCCAAAACCTCAGAACTCCAACCTGTCAGTTTACAACCGAATTTAGTCCACAAATTCATAATATTACTGTTTTTAAAGTTTTACAATCAATTTCCGATAACGCTTTCTGTTTTATGCTGTCACTCTTTGTTGAGAGATGGGAGGAACAACCGCAGATTGAGACATCGCTGAGCACCGGCTTGGGGTAGCCATTGCTATTGTCGCTATTCCGCGTAAGAAGCCACATTCATAAGACTGGAGAGGAACGGACGCCTCGTTTGCATTGTTCCTGAAATCCTCTTCAAGCCGATCCAATTCCGCTTTATGCGTGTTGATGATGGCCATCTGCTTCTCCAAGTCAGATAAGGTTGTCAGCAATCCTGCTGCGGAACAGGTTTCCATCCGTGTCTCGATGTCTCGTTTCATCACGTCGTAGTTGAGGTTGATTTCATTGAAAATCATCAGAATCTTGTTTCTTATGATTCCCTTGTTCATATCCCTGAATGTCAGGTCACTTTTCACCATGGCATCATTGAATCCCTTCTCTTCGTAATTTTTGTGAAGGTAGCCGTAGATGACGTCGATAGGCCATCCCGTCGCATAGGAGACGGTCAGAGGCTTTTGCTCTGGAGTATCGTTCCTTGTTTCTCCTTCTGTCATGTTGACAGATTCGGCAGTACGATTCTCATTTTCCAATACTGGCAGCATCGTGATGGCTGCGTTAGCACTCTCGTTCTTTTTGTTCAGGAAACTAAAAATATTCATAACTATCAATTGTTTTGTTGTTCTTATACCCTTAATGACAAAACAACTCAAAGGATAACAATGACATCGAAAAAAAATGGGCAAAGACCGTAGCATCAGTCTTTGCCCACTAATAATTTTATATTAATTATCAGTTATTGGACTTTATAAGCACCCGACATCCAACAATTAACATTTACGCCCCCTAAGCTGAAATAGTTGATGTCAATGTACAGGCCATCTACATTATGATCCAAGAATACATAGCTTTTTTCATTGACATTATTAGTTACTAGATATGCATCTACATTTTTCTTAAATTGGTCAACTTCCATTTTTTCCTCAATTTTGAAATTGAAAGAATACCATTTTCGTTCTCCTGTATCATATAAAGATAGCCTTATGATTTTTTTGACTTCGTTTATATCCACAACGGCGTCAGTATACTGCAAACCACTTGGATCATACTTGTCTTCTTCACAAGTATATAAGTGGTATGATTTAAAATAGTAACATTTTGCGTCTACACTAATAGGAAGACATACAAGGATAATAAAAAATAAAAGCACTTTTTTCATATTGTAACTACTAATGGTTAATACATTTATGGAAAAGAAATATGAGACGTATTAGTGTTGAAATATTAGTCAAGTATCACGAATCCGGCCCAGTAATGGGGATTTTGGAACAAAAGGCTTCCGTCGGAATCCTTGTATTCACGGACTGTCTTTTGGGCAAGACGAAGCGATTCACGCTTGCCCTTTCCGCTGCACAGATTCTTGTAGAACTCGGTCATAAGCATTTGCGTGGGGAGGTCGCTCACGTTCCAAAGGCTCATCACTATGGTTTTTGCGCCGGCCTTTTTAAAACTGCGCTGAAGGCCGAAGACACCCTCGCCTTGTTTGATGTCACCCTTGCCCGTCTCACAGGCAGAAAGAACAACCAGGTCCGTTCCACGAAGGTCAAGCCGTGAGATTTCACGGGCCGTCAGGATGCCATCATCACTGTCCATAGGGACATTCTCCCCTTCAAGCACCTTATTGGCACCAGCCATGAAAAGGCCGCTTCGGGTCAATGTCTTGTCCTCCATGTCGCCGCTCCGTTGGTCGTTGTCGGTCAGGAAGAGCAGATTGTCATGCTTCTTTGACTGCTTCTCTGTGAAATAGAATCCATGCGTGGCGAGATGGAGAACATTGGGCGAATGTCCGGAAAGTGATTTCAAGGAGGTTTCCGTGGCTTCAGGACCGACATAGACCTTTGCCGAACGGCGGCTCCCTTCCAAAGAAGCCTGTATGCTCTTCACCTCGTCCAAAGTGCTGGGAAGATAGCTGATACTCTGTCCCCGCAAGTCCAAGCTGTCAACGAATGCCCGATGTTGGGATAGTGAAAACTCACGTGTAAAGGCATCTGATGTCGATGGATTCTGAGTTTCTGTTGACAAGACAAGCTTTGTCGAGTTCATTGTCTCATAATCCACACCACCATAGAGAGCGGCAGCTGCCCCGACCTCATCAGCTGCTACGGCAGATGCCTTTATGTCAATGATTTCCCTGGTTGTGGAGAGCCGACACATCTCATACTCTTCCATTCCTGGGGTGTATTCAATGGCGATTGTATGCAACACTCCTGCCGGTGAGAAATAAATCCGGCGAATTCCCCGCAATTCTTTCTGAAGAGGTTCCCATACGAGTCTGGCAACTTCGGAACAGATGAAATGCTCCGTGTCACTCACACCTTGAAGCTGGCCAAGTTCAAAAAGAGGAACGAATTTTGGCTCTTTGTCATCCTTGCGCAAGGTTAGGGCTGCGACCATCGTACTGTCTGTACCGTAAACATTAAAAGAAAGAAACTCTATGGCGATTTCATCTTCTGTCAATGACTTCTGCACGTCCTGCCAGGTCGTTCGCAATTTCTTGGTAAAATCCCCATACACCTTGGAGCGCACAACCAGCTTTCTTTCAAGTTGGTCTGCCACCTGAGCCAGAGAGTCCGCGTCAAGATACCGTTTTGACAAGGGCGTCTCATAAAGCTTCTGAAGCTGAAACCTTTGGTGGCGGAGTTCCTCGAACATCCTCAAAGCCTCCTCGTCACCGCTCTCTTGTATGAGACGGTTCATCTCCATCTCTGTCGTTAAAAGGAGGCCCTTGGCAAACAAGGCTGACTTGTCATAAAGGTCAGTAGTTGAACATGACGATGGAGACTTCATGGACAAATAGGGATAATAATCAGTGAATGTACTGGTTCTTGTATTCCAATAACTAGTTCGGAGATTGTTTGAAGCATTACTAAACAAATGAAGTATATTAGTATAATTAATGGATACATTTTCTTTGTTATATAAATAAGCTTTTGAATAATCTCCTTCAAATGTATAAAAGGCTGAGAGTTGTTCCAACGACCTTGCATAATTGGGGTGATTTTCCCCGAGTGATTCCCTTTGGATATTCAAGGTCTTGTTGATTAGTTCTATAGCTTTTGAATGGTTTCCGAGATAGAATTGTACTAATGAGAGTCTTGCTAATGTATATGCATAATCAGGATGGTTTTCCCCAAGTGTCTCCTTTTGGATGTACAATGCCATATTGGCAAATTCTTCTGCTTTGGAAAAATCACCTAACTGGGAGTAATAATAAGAAAGGCCTAATAGAGTCAATGATAATAAAGGATGTCTATCACCGAGTGTAGATTTGCGAATTTCCAAAGCTTTTGTCCCATATTCTATAGCTTTTGAATAATCCTCTATATTGGAATAATAAACGGCGAGGTTACTTAAATATCTAGCATAATCAGGATTGTTTTCTCCGAGAGCTTTTCTTTGTATTTCTATTGCTTTGTTACCTAATTGTACCGCTCTGGAATAATCGCCAAGATATGAATAATAACCGGCCAGGTTGTTTAGGTCTTTGGCATGTTCAGGATGATTCTCACCTATTGTTGAATTATGTATTTCAATAACCCTCGATTCATATTCCAATGCTTTTGAATAATCACCAAGGTGAAAATAAATAATAGAAAGATTGTTTAATGACGTAGCGTATTCAAGATGATTTTCACCGAGCGTTTCTTTCTTGATGTTCAAAGCTTCATTACCGAAATCCAAAGCCTTAGAATAGTCACCAAGATTTCTATAAATGGATGAGATTTTATCCAGCAAAATAGCATAATCGTGATGCCTTTCACCAAGTATTTCTTTTTGAATACCCATAGCCTTTGTGCACAATTCCACAGCTTTTGAATAATCTCCTAATGATAAATAAAAATCGGCGATGTCACTTATATACATGGCATATTCTGGATGCCTTTTGCCAAGAGTCTTTTCAAATATTTCTACTGATTTATTTCCTAGTTCAATTGCCTTTTTAAAATCTCCGATACGGTGATATGAAATAGCTAATATGTTTAATGTGTTTGCATATTCGGAAGAGACTTCTCCGAATAACTTTTTTTGGGTAGCTAAAGCCTTATTTCCAAATTCTATAGATTTGAAATAGTTTCCAAGATAGAAATAGTAATCTGTTAAATCAGTCAATAAGGAAATATAATATGGATGATTTTCGTTGAGCGTGTTTTTTGCTATATCCCAAGCCATTGATCCATATTCCACAGCTTTTGCAAAACTATTTAGCCCAGAATAAAAACTAGCTAGGTTAAGTAATGATTGAACATAGTCAAGATGATTTTTTCCTAATATGGTTTTTCGAATTTTCATTGCCCTTTCCCCGAATTCAACAGCAGCCCCATATTCTTCGTTGTCAAAAAAATAATTTGCAAGATTTTGCAATGAAGTAGCATAGTCAGGGTGGTTTTCACCTAAAGTTGTCTTATATATATCAACTACTCTTTTCCCATATTCAACAGCTTTTCCATAGTTTTCAAGCTGATCATTGGACTCAGCTAATATGTAAAGAATATCACCATATTCTTTGGTTATCGGTATTAGTCCTTCATTTTTTTCATATAATTCATAAATCTTTCCTATATATAGTAGAGCGTCTTGATATTCTCCTTGCACAAATGCCGTTTTGCCTTTATGAATCCATTCTGAAAGCTGTTCTCGTGTTTGAGAATACATGGCTACAGAAGGAATGAGTAATAATATACTAATTATAATACTTTTCATTTTTATGTTAATGATATAGTCAACAATAATTCTCATAAACACCATATATTGTTAGTCAAGTATCACGAATCCGGCCCAGTAATGGGGATTTTGGAACAAAAGGCTTCCGTCGGAATCCTTGTATTCACGGACTGTCTTTTGGGCAAGACGAAGCGATTCACGCTTGCCCTTTCCGCTGCACAGATTCTTGTAGAACTCGGTCATAAGCATTTGCGTGGGGAGGTCGCTCACGTTCCAAAGGCTCATCACTATGGTTTTTGCGCCGGCCTTTTTAAAACTGCGCTGAAGGCCGAAGACACCCTCGCCTTGTTTGATGTCACCCTTGCCCGTCTCACAGGCAGAAAGAACAACCAGGTCCGTTCCACGAAGGTCAAGCCGTGAGATTTCACGGGCCGTCAGGATGCCATCATCACTGTCCATAGGGACATTCTCCCCTTCAAGCACCTTATTGGCACCAGCCATGAAAAGGCCGCTTCGGGTCAATGTCTTGTCCTCCATGTCGCCGCTCCGTTGGTCGTTGTCGGTCAGGAAGAGCAGATTGTCATGCTTCTTTGACTGCTTCTCTGTGAAATAGAATCCATGCGTGGCGAGATGGAGAACATTGGGCGAATGTCCGGAAAGTGATTTCAAGGAGGTTTCCGTGGCTTCAGGACCGACATAGACCTTTGCCGAACGGCGGCTCCCTTCCAAAGAAGCCTGTATGCTCTTCACCTCGTCCAAAGTGCTGGGAAGATAGCTGATACTCTGTCCCCGCAAGTCCAAGCTGTCAACGAATGCCCGATGTTGGGATAGTGAAAACTCACGTGTAAAGGCATCTGATGTCGATGGATTCTGAGTTTCTGTTGACAAGACAAGCTTTGTCGAGTTCATTGTCTCATAATCCACACCACCATAGAGAGCGGCAGCTGCCCCGACCTCATCAGCTGCTACGGCAGATGCCTTTATGTCAATGATTTCCCTGGTTGTGGAGAGCCGACACATCTCATACTCTTCCATTCCTGGGGTGTATTCAATGGCGATTGTATGCAACACTCCTGCCGGTGAGAAATAAATCCGGCGAATTCCCCGCAATTCTTTCTGAAGAGGTTCCCATACGAGTCTGGCAACTTCGGAACAGATGAAATGCTCCGTGTCACTCACACCTTGAAGCTGGCCAAGTTCAAAAAGAGGAACGAATTTTGGCTCTTTGTCATCCTTGCGCAAGGTTAGGGCTGCGACCATCGTACTGTCTGTACCGTAAACATTAAAAGAAAGAAACTCTATGGCGATTTCATCTTCTGTCAATGACTTCTGCACGTCCTGCCAGGTCGTTCGCAATTTCTTGGTAAAATCCCCATACACCTTGGAGCGCACAACCAGCTTTCTTTCAAGTTGGTCTGCCACCTGAGCCAGAGAGTCCGCGTCAAGATACCGTTTTGACAAGGGCGTCTCATAAAGCTTCTGAAGCTGAAACCTTTGGTGGCGGAGTTCCTCGAACATCCTCAAAGCCTCCTCGTCACCGCTCTCTTGTATGAGACGGTTCATCTCCATCTCTGTCGTTAAAAGGAGGCCCTTGGCAAACAAGGCTGACTTGTCATAAAGGTCAGTAGTACCCAGTGTCGGCGATCGGTAGAATAATGACGGATATAAATCTGTAAAGATATATGAATGCTGTGTCCAATAAGATGTCCGTTGATAATGTGGTAAACTAATGATGTTTTGAAGGGTATTAGATTCAAGAATAAAGACTCCTTTTACAATATATTCAAGTGCGTCAGAGTATTCGTTAAAATTATAATGAAATTGTGAAAGATTAACCAAAGAATTGGCGAAAGTAGGATGGTTCTCTCCATAAAGAATTTTCTGCTTTTCTATAGCCATACTACCATATCTTATAGCTGAAGGCCATTCTCCTAACTTTGAATAATAACCTGCAAGATTACTAATTAACAACGAAAAAAAAGGATGATTCTCACCAAGAACCAATTTACCTTTTTCCAAGGCCAACCTGCCATATGTCATTGCATTTTCAAAGTCACCTATATTATTATATAGTCCTGCGAGATTATTTAAGCTTTCTACATACTTTGGATGATCTTCACCAAATATAGATTTAAAAATTTCAGCAGCTTTGATATCCAATTTTATTGCCTCTGAATGGTTTCCAAGTTTAGAATAATTTATCGCAAGATTATTTATGTATGTTGCATAATTCAAGGAATTTTCTCCTTCGATGTTTTTTGTTTTTTCCGAAGCTAATAATGAATATTCTACAGCTTTTGCAAAATCACCTAACTTTGTATAACAAAGTCCTATATTATTTAATGTTGTAACATAAGTAGAATGATTCTCGCCTATTGTAGTTTTCTGAATATCAAGTGCTTTATTGCAGTAATCCAATGCCTTTGAATAATCTCCAATTCGAATGTAGTTAACCGCTAAATTATTTAATGCTATAGCATAATTGGGATGCTCTTCACCATAATTAGCATACAAAATCTCCTTCGCTTTATGATTAAGCTCTATTGCTTTTGAATAATCTCCTAAGTCTGAAAAACTACTAGCTAGAAAAATCAAGTATATGCCATAATTCAAATCTTTTTCTCCGAGGATAGATTTGGCTATTTCAACAGCATTGATACGATATTCTAAAGCCTTCTCATAGTTTCCTAATTTTGTGTAAATAATGGAAATATCCTTCAACGACTCTATATAGTCTAGATGTTCTTCACCAAGAACTTTTTTTGTCTTATCCGAAGCCAACTTTGCATATTTTAAAGCTTCTATGTAATTGTCTGAATCTGAAATATAATGAGCAAGAAGATTTAGTGATGTAATGTAATCTAAATGATCATCGCCAAATTCAGATTTGATTATTTCCATGGCTTTGGAACAGAGTTCAATGGCTTTGAAGTTATTTCCTTGTTTTGAATAATAGTTTGCTAGATATTGTAATGACATTATGTAGTCTGGATGATTTGTTCCCAAAACCGTTTTTGTCAGTTCTACACTTTGAATTCCCAATTCTACTGCTTTGGAAAAATCTCCTAAGCTTACATAATAATTTGCGAGTTCATTTATAATTTCTATGTAATCAAGATGATTTTTACCTATTTCAGACTCAACTAATTCAAGAGCCTTTGTGCCATTTTCTATGGCCTGGGAAAAATCACCCATATCAGAATAACATAATGCAAGCAAGCGAACAATCCGTATATAGCCATCATCTTTTTGCTTGTTTTTTTCCATGCAATCTTTGACTAATAGAAAATTAGATATAGCTTCTTTATAGTGACCTTCTTTATAAGCTAAATAGCCATTGTTTAACCATTTGCTCATTGTCTCTTCACTTTGTGCATACAAAGAACAAGAGATTAAGAAAGAAATTATAATAGCGACAAATCTTTTCAACATTTGCTCTAAGATAATTGATGACTAAGAATAATCATATTCAGTTTGTCTATTTCATCGTCTTCTTTAAGACCCATGGCAGACCGAACTGAACAATCAACATAACAATCCAGAGAATCCATCCTATATCTACTAACCAACCTGGTATGAAATGAGTATGGGTAATATATATTTCACCCATTTTAAGTAGGAATAGTATACAGATGACTATGAAAATAGGATTCGTATATTTAGCAATGACACTTCCTAAACAGCCGATATAAGCTAGGCGGTATTCATCTTTGCGTGGATTTATCTCCCTCAATTGTTTGATACACTTTAAACCACCCCAATAATCGTCTAGTTGCCTGTGAATAGTAGCCAAAGAATATATGATGGTCTCTCTAGATTTATTAAATTGGGGTTCGGAGACTACACATTTCTCTCGGTTGAGAATATTAAGGCTTTCCTCGCAATAACTTTTGGCATCTTTCAGATAACCTTCCTTTTCCAAATAAGCACCATAGCGGAAATAAAGACCAGCCAAAGATAGGGCTTCCCGTTCTGTTTGTACATTTGTGAAACCACGTATCTGGTTGCCGTATGTTTGCCATACTTGTTCAATGTCAATGGTTCCGTCCATAACGGACTCGATTAATATTACAATTTGTGATTTTTCCATATATCTTATTTGTTTGTTTCTTTGTTTTTATGAAGAAAGAACAGCAAAGGTTAACGATGATTCATAAATATTTAATCTAGAATGACAAAACCAGCCCAATAATACGGATCGGGATATTTCTCTTTTACGGCCATCATGGCTTTCCATAAAGCTTGATGTTTCTCTATACCATCAGTTAAATATTTGTAGAACTGGGTCATCAACATTGATGTGGCATCATCTTGAACCTTCCAAAGGGACATAACGATAGTTTGAACTCCTGCCATTTTGAATGCACGTTGAAGACCATATACACCATCTACAGGATCTATCATACCACGAGCAGTCTCACATGCAGATAAAACTACAAGTTTTGTGTTGCTTAAATCTAATCGGGATATTTCGTCCGCGGTTAGTACTCCATCTTCCACTTTAGACAAATCAAATTTACCTTGCCAGATATTGTTGCCTCCTGCAAGCATAAGGCCAGCCCACATCATATATGATTCTTTTTGTGAATAAACATTAGTAGAAGCCACAAACTTGTTTCCTTCTGCTCGCTGTGGAGTATCGATGACAAATCCATGTGTGGCCAAGTGCAAAATGTCTGGCGATTTACCACTGAGAGCCTTGAATGACTCTTCGTTAGCAATTGCTTCTTCATACTTGATTACTCTTATCCCTTTTTGAGTAAGCAACTTATCAATTATGTCTATTTCTTCCTTAGCTGATGGGATTGCCCCCCATCTACCTCGCTCATTTTCAGAACGTAATGTCAATTCTGATTGTATCTCATTTCCAGAGAATGATTTATACACAGAACTTGCTTCTGACATTTCAGTTATAGTTTCGTCGTACTTTATATTGCCATAAAGCACAGATGTTTGCAATTGCTCTTTAATTGATGTTTTTATATCTCCGATATTTGCTGATGAAGACATTCGGATCATTGAATATTTATCACCAAGCATTACACCATCTTCTCCTGATAAGACATCAAAATCTAAATCGGTTAATGGACCTGTTGGAGAATAATAAATTGTGTGAATACCATCTAAATAAGAAGTCAGAGGCTTCCAAATCATATTATAAAGGGTAGTTTTCTTACTTGAAGAATACAGTTCATTAATAAATAATGCATCAGGATTATTAAAATGAAAAAGACCATTTACGATATTGATGTCATCCAACGCGATAAAAACAGGATAATCGGAGTCTGAACGCAGTAGAAATATACCATATCTAAATTTCGTAATAGGTATATTGTCTACATTAGGAATATGACAATATTCTATAGCGATTTCTCCACTGTTTAGTGTTTTTTTTACGTCTTCCCAAGTCTTATTTTCAGTTTTTAGCCAATGGCCAAGATTTCCAGCATAACTTAGTATCATTCTTTCTGTCAGATTAATCTCTCGTCTTAAAGAGTCTCTCTCGACAAAATTGTTGCTTTTAAATCCAAATACGCTTTTGAGATTTTGGTATTTTTGGTATAAATTTTTGAGGAAATTATCACTAGAATTAGATACAAATTCATCTACAATACGAGTTGCTTTCAATGACAAGTTTTTGCATAGTAATAAATTGTTATATGCCATACTTATTGCTTCGCTATCATTTGTCCTAAAGGCAATGATATTGTTTACGTTTATAAGAGCATTTGATATCTCGTCCCAGTAGTTTTCTCGTTCCAATCCAGTAAAGTTTGTGAAAATCTGTTCTAAATTCGATGTAGAGCATTCGTTCATTTTTTTAAGTGCAGAAATAGCTTCTTGATTGTGGTTTGTAAAAAGATATCCCATCGCTAAATTCTGCATAATAACAAAATTGGAAAGGCTATTTGGACCTTGCAGATCTTGTAATATTTGAACACTTTCTTCCCATCTACCCTGTTTTGAGTACATATTTGAAAGATTGTTAGCAGACAGAAGATAAGCATCAAACGAAACAGCTGTTCTTTTACAATTGTTAATTACGTTGAGGTAATATTGTTCAGCTTCGGCATCATGCCCGACAGATTGCAACATTAATCCATAATATGCCAAAAAAATGAATTGGTCATCCTCTTTAATGTTATTAAAATCTCCATATAGTTGTTCAAATCTTTCTTTCATCTCGTCCATATAGAGTCTTGAAGACAACAAATCACCTTTCATTAGATATGCAACACCCATACCCGTTAGTAGTACAAGATATTGGTCACCAAAATCATTTGAATCTTCAAAATAGCCATTAGCTATATGGAAATAACTTAAAGCTTCATCATAATTCTTAAGAGAACTTTCCAGTTGGCCTCTACAACACAAGAGAGCTCTTGTATATTGATTGTTAGCCGTGGCTTCCCTTTGACTACATGTGCGCCCTGCTTCATTTATGATACTCCTAGCAGAAAAGATATCACCAATTCTTAAATAATAATAATATAAAGCAATTACTACACTATAATAAGTAGCGCCATCGTAAATTTCAGGTCTTTCTATCTTCTGTTTAAGATTCATTAATGATGGCAATACTTCCTCATATCTTTCAGTATTAACTAAAGACATACATTCCTCAAATGTCAAATCTCCTGATTTGGCACGTGAGGATTGGCTATTGTTACTTTGAGGAAAGACGACAGTAAACCAAAATAGAAATATGATTTGCAGTATATATTTCATTTTGACATACATTCTTCAATATAATGTTGTGTCTTTTCAGATACTTCGCCCCATATTTGTGTCTGAAGTCCCTTACTTTTATTTAGATATTTTAGTGCCTCTGTTATTGAATTTTCAAGCATATAGGCACGTCCCAAATTATGGTATATATTGGCTAACGTAGAGATATTTTCACTCTCTAACCTTTTTTCATCAGATTTTAGAAAATCGACTAATAGTTGTTTCGCTTTATTAGGTTTATTTACTAAGATATATGATACGCTTAATTGGTTTGTTATTTCTTCAAAACTAGTACCTTCTTCTCTCTTGTTTATAGGAGCCAAGTATTGTTCATAGTATTTAATTGCCTTTTCATAATTCTGTTTCCAGTATGCTCCATTACCTGCAAATCGATAGATTGAATGTGGAGGATAATGCTCATTATTTGCTTCTTTCAATTTTTTGATTGCTTCAAGAATAAATGGGTCGATCTTTGAAAATTCTCCATTATATGCATAACACAACGCAATGTTGCAATATGCACCACATAAACTCTCGTCGTAAATGGACGCTCTGTTTCCACAATTAACAACTTCTTCATATAAAGGAAGAGCTTCGTCAAATTTTAATAGATACCGGCTTAATAATATGGCTTTACTATAAACAACTAGTATATACTTATGTTCCTTTCCTCGTTTTTCTTCAATTACCTTTATCATATCTGAATACACATCAACGGCCTCCTGATATTGTTCAGATTGAACGTAAGCATTGACCTTTTCCCAACAAGAATTCTCCCATTCTATATAATTCCATTCATCTATGTCAACAGGTTGAGTTTCTTGTAATTGTTTAGACCTATCATAACACTCAATGGCAAGAATCGAATCTCCTTTTGTTTCATATAGTTTTCCCAAATAAAAATATAAGTTAGCCCTATATGAGTCTGTCGTATTCACATTAGCTGATACACTCTTCAATAGTCCTTTACGGTAATAATTCTCGGCATTATTATAATCCCTAAGACGATGATATGACATGGCTATTATTTGAAACGCATCAAGGTATTCATATTGGCGGAGATTGCTTTGTTCAAATAAATCAATTGCTTTTTTGCACAAAGGAATACATTCTTCATATTTCTCCATAAAGTAGAGAGTTTGTCCCTTTAATCCCCAAAAAACAGCTTTTATTGTATCATTGTCTGAAGACGTACATTGTTCTTCAATCAACTGTAATTGAGATAGAGCTTCATTTGAATTAAATTGTGATGCTTCAGATAGTAAAGTTCTTACATGTACTATTTTATCAACAATATCATCTTGGGCAAACGATAGTGTATGGAAAAGTAAAGAGAACAACAAAACAATTGTACGCATATTTATAAATTGTTTAAAGTTTCTCCAACAATTCTTTGGCCTTTGAGCTGACAGCTGACCCTTCTTCTGAAACAGAGATGAGTCTTTCCAGAACGGCTTTAGCATCTTTCTTGTCATTGTTCTTCAGGTGAGCGATGGCGAGATTCCAACCGATTTCAGCAGAGTAATCTGTATAATCGTTGTAGGTATCCATAGTGGATAGTTCCCAGCACAAAGAAAGTTCATGGATGGTATCATCAATTTTCTGGTTTTCCTTGACATTGGTGAATAATCCCAGAAGCTTTTTCTCGGCTTCTGTTTGTGACTCTTGGCCACGGACTATCATGCCAGAGGTAAAAGCATCATCATATTGATTTCCTAATGTTGTCGTATTTCTGTATGAATTGTAGGTGAAGCCAAGCCATACGATACAAATGAGCGAAGCTGCAATTGACAACCATTTGGCAGCTTGCGAAAGAGAAATAACCGGAGTCTTCGAGGCTGCAACAGGAACTTCAGTCGCATTTTGGGTCGCCGCTTCGATATCTTGTTTGCTTGAAGCAAGAATAACACGTTGAATTTCTCTGTCTTGCTCTGTTCCCACTTCCTTCAGTCCTTTGACAAGTCGTGCCAGAGTGATTGCCTTTTCTTTCAACTCTGGGTCGTGTTCCACTTCTTCCAAGAATTTTTGTTCTTCTTCCGCAGACATTTGACCTTTGAGGTATGCTACGATGCGGTCGTCCTCTTCAAGATGTTTGGGGTCTATGTTGTTGATGTCGATATTCATGGTTTTATGATTTAGTCAAATAAACGTTTTGATAATTCCATAAAGCGAGCTTTGAATTTTTCACCGCAACGATGTTTGGTCACTTTTACAGAGCCTTCACTCTTGTAATTGTACATCTTGGCAAGTGTTTTCATTGAGAAGCCATCACGATAGAACCCCCATAGGATCTGGTCACAAGGAGAGGGCAGTTTTGAGACAATTTCCCTTACAACAGCTTCTTTTCTAGTCTCTATCTGCTCGGTGTCATCTTCAAGTGCAAGCAATCTGTCTATCCGCTCGTCTTCAAATTCATCTTTGGTCGTATTGGGAAACTCATCAATTATGTTCAGCTCTTTTCCTTTTTCGCGCAATTTCTCATGGGCCTTATTTCGGCATATGCCGATGAAATAGGTCGAAAGGGCTGCTGTAAGAGTAAGCTTACCTTCTGTGATGTTATTATACAAAACAATAAAAGCTTCTTGGAAAACATCTTCACAATCGGAGCGTGACAATGAGAAATATCCTTGCAGATATGCAAGGGTCTTGTCCCATTGCTTAGCAGCAAAACGATTGAGCTTTTGTTGAGTTTGTGATAAATCTTCAATAGCCATATTATATCTATTTCAAACTAGTTTCGTAAACCATATTTTGTCGGGTCAGTCTTCTATCTTCATCCATCATCTTCTTAACTTCCAACACCCAGTTCATGTTGGCTGATATGTTTTTCCTTTTCAGTACTTGACAAACGTAATATGATAATGGACCATAATAATAGCCCGACTGTTTTATTTCGTAATTGGATTGATAAGACCGGCAGGCTTCCATAATCACAATATTAGCCAGACCTGTTTCTTGTGGTATTTGGAAATTGCCTCTAGAATTGATTCTTGGCCGGAATTCCTTTCCTCGTGGACTGAAACCTTTCTTCGTTCCTCGAATGAAGAATTCATCTTCGTCTTCCTCCAACTCGTCATCACCCCGTGAAGCTCCCCCGGCATGACAAGCATCAATAACGACACTTACAAATCCATTTACTCCTACTGCCCTCCTCAATTGTTGGAAATAAGTATGCAGCTCATCATCCGTAATATGGTTAGCTCCTTCGTATTTGCCCTTGATATATGTCATTAGGGCATCGTATGGAATAATGGATTCATCCCATCCATCTTCTTCATCACCATTCAAATCCTCAAAGGGTTGGCCATGGCATGAGAAATGGAGATAAACGATGTCGCCTTTTTCGCATGACGCAATCAACGAAGACATTTCTCTCCTTATTTTATTGGCAGTAGCAGATTTGTTGCAGATTTTGGTTATTTTGAATCCTTGATTTTTAAGTACAGATGTGATTAATTCCGCATCATTTGCACCATGAATGGCTGTCCATGTGTTTTCATCTGAATGTAGATATTCAGAAACGCCAACTACAAACGCCCTCTTCGTCTGTGCATGTGAAGTTGCAAAAATGAAAAGCAATATGAGGCAGACTATATGTCTAAATACGACAAGCCTTAAATGTCCTGAGACAATTTTCATAGAGGATTATTCAAATTTTGAAGATGTTACATACCTTAAAATTTTGATTCTAGATTCTCAAAAACCAATATCCCATATTTGAGGACGAAAAGTTTTAATTCTTGCAAATCAAAATAAAAGAATATATCTCCTTAATTTCTTAAGGAGATTTGCGCTTTCAGATTCTCTATAAACTCTTTTTGAGAAAGAATGGTTTCGTTTTTTGCCCGAATGGTATCTTTCAAACCATCTACCTCTCTCCGCAATGCGTCGATTTCAAACATCAGGTTGGTATTTACCGAAACATTGCCCACCTGATTGTTGTTACCAGCTACATTATTTGCTTTTAAAGAGCTGTTGGTTCTGAAGTAATCAAGCGGCATCCCAAAGAAATCTGCAAGAGTTTCCAGTTTGGATAGGCTTATGTCTTTAGTGCGTTTGAAATAAGCCATTGTCTGTTTGCTTTTTTTGAAAAGCAACGTAATCAGTTCTTGCTGTCGCTCTTTAGGCAGTCCGTCGTAAAGTGTGTTGATAAGATCAATGTTCAGCATGAGTTTGTGTTTTTGACTATATGTGTTAAAATACGTAAATTTACTTAATATATTGAGCAAAATATTTTTTCCTATTAATTATTTGCTCTAAATTTGCATACAAAAATAATACAAAATTTTGAAATAAAGAAATTATTAAGTGTAATTTAACAAAAAATATTAAGCAAATGACCCAAAAAGATGTGGCAGCATATTACAGCAATTTATCCAGAGGCGACAAGGGACGTTTCACCGCTTTTGTGAGTCTGCGCCTTGGTGGCTCCCCTCATTCTTGGCAACATAGGTTACTTTGTGTAGCCCGTAATACCTCCATCCGTCCCATGTCTCCGGTTATCGTCAGGGAATTGTGTTCCATCATCAGCAATGGCAGTTGGAAGATGAATGAGGAAGATAATCAAAGCCAGTTAGCCATTCCTTCAACCATCTATTCGCATGATTAAAGATAAATATATCGATGCTATTAAATCACGTGTTGACATATGCCAGCTTGTGATTGATTTGTCTCCAAGTACGAAACTCTTGGGTGCCGGACAGAACCGCAAGCGTTGTTGCTGTGTTTTCCATACAGAGAAATCCCCTTCTTTGATGTTCGACACATCTTTAAATATGTACAAGTGTTTCGGGTGCGGAAAAGGCGGTGACGTCATCAGGTTTGTCGAGGATTACAAAGGACTCGGTTTTGTCGAAGCCATTAAGTTCCTCCTTAGGCAGTACTGCCCCGATGTTGATACCAGCGACCTTGAAGCCAAGCTCACGCCGGAAGAAGAGGAACGCCAATCTATGAGAGAGACCATGTTCATCTACAACCACTATGCTTACGAATTTTTCAGGGAGCAGTACGAGGCAGACAACGATGAAGCCCGACAATGCAGGTTTTATGCGGAGAGGTCTTCTGACAAACCATCCCATGGCCGCTGGGATAGCGAGTTCTGCAAGACCTTCGGTTTGGGCTACAGTCCGAAAAGGGGTAACCAGTTCCTTGCTTTTGCCAAAAAGAAGGGTCTGAAAACCGACATCCTCCTCAAATTGGGACTGATTGCAGAGAGCGAGGAGACCAAGGGAGAATATTATGATTTCTATCGTGGAAGGCTGATGATACCGCAGCGCGACAGGCAAGGCAACATCCTCACTTTCGCCGCCCGGTCACTTGACTCTCGTTCTACTTGCAAATACCTCAATGGCCGTGACAGCCTGATATACAAGAAGAGCAACAGCATATTTGGCATAGACGTGGCCATGAGGGCAGCCCGCCAGTCCGGGAAGGTCTATCTGGTGGAAGGCGCTCCCGACGTGATGCGCCTACAGTCTCTCGGCATCCCCAATGTAGTTGCCACCCTGGGTGGCGCATGGTCGAGGGAACAGCTGAGAATGTTTAGCAATTTCGGATGCACCCTGTGTTTCATCCCAGACTCAGACATAACAAAAGAAGGTGAACGTTTTGGAAAAGGAGAGCAATTTGTTTTCAAGAATGGCCGTCTGGCCACAGAAATGGGCTTTCAGGTCTCCGTAAGGGAGATTCCTGCTGCAAAAGGAGTAAAGGAGGATGCCGACTCCTACATAACAAGTTTGGAACGGTGGGAATCTCTAGGAGAGAAAGACTTTATCTTGTGGTATGCCGACAAGCATTACAACCTTGACAGCACGAATGATGACCAGCTGAAGGTCATCTGCGATGTCTGCGACCTCCTTGTGCATGTGCAGAGCGATGTCATGCAGGCATCCCTTCTCAGTGACCTAAAGGGTAAGTTCAAGAAAGCCACCGTCTGGCGCACCGCCTTGGCTGATGCCGCCCGACGCTTGCAGGAGCAGAAGCATAAACAGGCAGCGCAGAAGTCTGACGAATTGGAGGGTTATCGCTTCTACCGCCGTGGCCGCCACTACTACGACATCGACCAACAAGGCAGGGAACAGGAATGGACGAATTTCATCATCCGGCCATTGTTCTTGATTTCAGATGACAAGACCCCTACCCGTATTTTTGAACTGGAGAACGAGAGTGGCAGCCGAAAGACCATCGAGCTGAAGCAGATGGATGTCACCAAGCTCGACCGCTTCAAAGATCAGATAGAAGGCAAGGGTAATTTCCGTTTCTTTGAGAGGCCGGAAAAGTACGAGCAACTGAAAGCGTTCATGTATGAAAAGACCGAAGAAGCCCAGCGAGTGCCACGCATGGGATGGAACAACATCGGAGACAAGGGATTCTATGCTTTCTGCAACGGAATTGTCTATGAGGGACGTTGGGTGCCTGTCGATGAATACGGCATCATACGACTTGACACGGAGAACTTCTATCTGCCCGCCATGTCGAAGATACACCGCTACGGTAGGACTTCTTTCGTCAACGAGCGTCGTTTCATGCACAGCCCCTTGCAGGAGGTCAGACCAGAAGAGTATTTCCAGCTTATTTTCGACCTATACGGCGACAATGGTGTTGTGGCGTTATGCTTCTATATAGGAACCTTGTTTCGTGACATTATCACCGACAGCACACGCTCCTTCCCCCTGCTTAACATCTACGGAAAAAAAGGCACTGGAAAAACCGAGTTCGCCCTTTCCATTGTCAATCTGTTCCAACGTTCCCCGGAGGTCAGCAACTTGGAAAGCACCACCTTCTACGCCATGGGTGACAAATGCGCCGAGGTAAGCAACATGGTCGTGCATTTCGACGAGTACAAGAATTCTTTGAGCCACAAGCACATTGACTTCCTTAAAGGCATCTATGACAATGCCGGTCGTACAAAGAGGTCTGCCGACGGTGAGCGGAGGGAGACAACAAATATCGACTGCGGTGTGATACTTACTGGTCAGGAAATGCCAACAGCCGATGTCGCCCTTTTCTCTCGTGTTCTATTTCTGGAGTCCCAACGCAGCGAGCGTACGAGAGAGGAGACCGACAAGTTCCACCAGTTGCTGAAGCTTAGAAACATGTGTCCGACAAACATCACCGTGTCGCTTATCCGATACCGTAAGAACTTCGAGGCACGTTGGGGTAAGGCATGGGAACGTGCTTTGTCAGAAGTCAAGGGAGAGGTTGATTACAACGTTATCGGGGAGCGTTTCATCAACAATTGGGCTATGATGTTGGGAACATACTACTGTTTGGAGCCAGAGCTGAATACCAACGGCTTTCCCGTTGATGCCAAAAGGGTTCACGACATCTGCATCCAGGGACTTACATACCAGCATTCACTCTGCAACAGTACGGACGAGATAGCTGTTTTCTGGTCACTGTTCTCCAAATCCCGCCAGTTGGGCGACATCAAAGAGGGCCAGGATTACAAGATTAGTTTCGTTCACACGTTAAAGGTCTGTCAGAAGAAAGCTCCATCCAAGACCCTTGATTTCGGAAATGGTGCACATATATTATATATTAGGGAGAAAATCTGCCTGTCGAAAATCAACATACAAGCCAAGCGAGAAGGCAAAGTTCTTATTCCCGACGAGTCGCTGCTCAGCTACCTTGCTTCCACTTCCGAGTACCTTGGTAAGACAAACTCGCCTTTGAAGTTCTATGTCTATGATGAGACAGGAAACCCCATAAGGAAAAGCAATGAAAAAGGCGAATATGAGTTGTTCTATGATCAGGAGCGAGTCCTTGCCTTTGACTACGAGGCCATCTGCACCAATTATGACATCGACCTGCGAACCATGAAGGAACTTGTCAACCGTACTTCCAAGAACAATCAGACTAACTTATTTTCACAAGATGAATCCACAGAGTAATAATTTCCCCTTGTTCTTCACGCTGGAGCGTGTTGACAACGGCTATATCCTCACCGCAAAAGAAGAGACGGGCAGCCTGACACAGGAAGCGGAGTTCCGCAAGGAGGTGGTTACTGAGGATAAGGTTCATGCCCGTATCGGCCAGCTCCTCCATCCTGACGCATTGATGAAGGAACACCCTGTCATGTTCCGTGTCGAGGCAATCAGCGAGAACACTTATAAAACCGATGAAAACATTCAAGTGGAGGGCTTGATGGAGGCTAAGCTTGCCTTTGCCCACTTCAAATCCAAGGGGCTGCCAGCCGATACCATACTGGCCTTACTTATCGAGGACACCAAGATGATAGAGGTCTATGGTCTTGAAGCCGAGAGAATGGCAGCCCGCAACAACATCAAGGTAGTCCGCTCCAGCGGCATCCCCATGCTCCGCTTTCCCAACTCGAAGGAAGGTCAGAAGCATCTTGCCTCTTTAGGCACCAGGATGACGCTGATGAATGTGACCCAAGAGCAAATCCTCCAATGGTATGCCAGTCACCAAGTGGAGGTGGAAAACAAGTCTGGCAAGTAGAAATAAAACACATATATTAAACAATAATCGCATGAAAGCAAGAATAATAGCTGTAGGGAACCACAAAGGCGGGGTCGGAAAAAGCTCGACTGTTGCCAACCTTGGCGGCATTCTCGCCCGTCGGGGTTACAAGGTGCTGCTTGTCGACCTTGACGCTCAGGCCAACCTTACCACTTCACTAACTGAACCAACAGATGGTGCCACCATCTATGAAGCGATGACAGGCAAAGTCAGCAAGCTTCCTGTCGTAGTTGTTACAGAAAAACTCCACCTCGTACCATCTTCCCTGACGCTTGCCATGGTTGATGTGGAACTCTCCACCGCCATTGCACGGGAGCACATTCTCTCAGAGTGCCTGGTGAATTCAGGTATCAGTAACCAATATGACTTCATACTCCTCGACTGTCCTCCGTCATTGGGTTTGATGACCCTCAATGCATTCACTGTGGCCACCGACATCATCATTCCTATGGTTTCAGAGGTGCTGCCTTTCAAGGGACTCACTATGATAAAAGATTTTATAGCCATGGTGCAGCATCGATTGAATCCTTCAGTCCGAATCATGGGTATTCTCATCACCCGTTGGGAATCCAGCAAACTCTCCAGAGGCATTGAGGCGAACCTCCGTCAGGCATTGGGCGATATGGTGTTCCGGACAAAAATCCGCAAGAATGTCAGACTTGCCGAGGCACCCTTGGAAAAAACTGACATCGTAGGATATGACCCAAGGAGCAACGGAGCGATTGATTACCTGGCTTTCGTCGACGAGTTTCTTGAACGCATACAATCAACCCAATAAGAATTTTCGCCATGAACAACGATAGTTTGGATGCCCTTTTCACCGGCCTGACAGGAACTCACCAGGAGTCAACACCCTCAAAGGCTGCTTCCCGCTCACCAAGGAAAGCAAGGAAGAACAAACCAAGTGTCGATAAGGAGGAGCGGTTCTGTACCATCGTCTCTTCTGACCTCTTGCACAAGATACGTCTCATCGCCAGCCGTGAGGGGCTGCAGATTAAGGATGTGGTCAATGCCGCCTTTGAGAAAGCCGTCAAGAGCTATGAACGCAAGCATGGAGTCATTGAGGGCGAAGTCAGGAGAAAAGTTGGCAATCTTTTTTGAAATTACTGTTTCATGTTTATTAAAACGCTCAAAAACAAAAGATGCTTTACTTTAATCTCGGTTTATGACATAGTTCGATGTTAAGCATTATGGTTTAGGCAGTGGATTGTTGTGAAACACTCTGCTGCTTTTTTGTTCTCTCTTCCCAACTCTTTTCTATTCTTTGGTTCTAACGCATCGTCAAATTAGGACCAAATACTTTTTATTCCCCAAAATATTGCGGTCTCTGCTTCATAATTTATGAAGTAGGAAGTGAAAGGATATACATTTGCATTGGCTTTTCGCCAAGAAACAAAAAACAATACGTGACCGCAATGAGTACATTTGTAATTTTCATCATAGTGCTGACCCTGGGCTACGTGCTCTACTATGCAGCCATGATAACCTTTGACCTGACAGCCAAAAAGAAGTCTGAAGCTGCCTCGGTGGAGACCATCGACGCTGATGGAGAATATGACGAAGAGGACGAGTTCGCTCCCCGGAATGTCAGCGAGAACACCGCCAGTGGTGGCTTCAGCATCTCCGACCCTGACACCTCAGATGTGGAAGAGGCACCAGAGGAAATCTCCGAGGCCGATGAGCAATCATCAGAGGAAGATATGGCTCAGAATATTGAGGAGCATGAAGACACTTCTGAGACAGAAAATACTACCGATAGTGACGTGGAAGATGGCTCAGACATCGAGGAGCCCGATGAGGAGCAGCCATCTGAAGAGGATAATCCTTCTGCCGACGGTGACCAACCTGAAGTAGCCACCGTTGACGAAGAGCCGGAAGCACCGAGCGATACTGACGGCGAAGACTCCATCATCACTGTGGTGAAATATTCGGAGGAGGAACCAGCCGACAAACAGGAGGACGAGCCGTTCGACGAAGACAAGGCTTTTGACAAGACCCTCTTCACTCCGAAGTATGACGTTACGGAGATTGTCGGTCCAGTAGTCTCCCAGAAGATTCTGAGCCATGCCATCGAGACCAACGCCGCCATGTCCTCCATTGTGACCAAGGCCAACTGTGCAATGGATGCCCAGGCCCTCAGCGATGCCATGCGTCAGGGAAGCAACAACAAATATGGTATAGAGACCACCGATGAAGTGCAAAAGTATTGACCCCATGAAAGCAAGGCTTTTCTGTTCCCTCTTGTCTGTATTAGCCTGGCTCTCGGCTTTAGCCAAGAGCGGCTCCGTGGACTATTCACAGGGAGCGGACGGACTTGCGGATGCCACGGCATTCGTTGGCACGATGATGATATACACCATCGACGTGCTCTATGCCGTCGCCGCCATCGTGGTCATCGTCTCTGCCTTGCAGATATACATCAAGATGAACAGCCATGAGGGCGACGTGACCAAGAGCATCCTCTATCTCATGGGCGGCATCCTGTTCATGATTGGAGCCATGATTGTCGCACCAGCCTTCTTCGGCTACCAGAGCATGAACTTCATATTCTGAATATTGTATTCGCGAACAACAATAGGAGTTAATTCACGGATTGTCTAACAAAAAACCAAAAAGGACCAATGAGCAAGATTTTCAGAAGTGCCATTACCTCTACGGTGAAAAGGGCAAAGGGGGTGGGAACACGCATCAAGACAGCCTTGCTGCTTGCGTGTGCCGTTCTCCTGAACCCTATGGGAGCTTTCGCCCAGTCGCTGGCCAACACCGGCTATGAGGCGGGAACCAACGCAATGGAGGAAGTGGCCACGCAGATTGCCGCATACATCCCTTACGTGGTGAACCTCTGTTACGCCCTTGCCGGCGTCGTGGCTATTGTAGGTGCCATCAGCGTCTACATCGCCATGAACAACGAGGAGCAGGATGTCAAGAAGAAGATCATGATGGTCGTGGGTGCCTGCATCTTCCTGATTGCAGCCGCCAATGCCCTGCCTCTCTTCTTCGGTATCACCAACTAACCCTCCGGCTATGGCACAGGAAACGAAATCATACACGGACTACCCAATGTTCAAGGGGCTTCAGCGTCCCTTGGAGTTCATGGGCTTGCAGGGTCGCTACATCACCTGGGCGGCCATCACTGCAGCCGTGGGCATCCTTGGCTTTATGCTTGTCTATGTCTTCGCCGGTTTCATCATCGGCTTGGCCTTCGCCGTCATCTCCATCAGTTCCGGCGTGGGTCTCATCATGGTGAAGCAGCGTCGCGGCCTTCATTCCAAAAAGGCAGACAAGGGTATCTTCATCTATGCCACACTGACGAAGTTGTAATGTGCCGTAGCTGCCATAACCTGTCCGACGGGGGTGGTCGGAACAATCCGGTCGCCCCCGTTTCTCTAACCCAACGAAACAACCCATGGCAATATATGTGATTTTAACCATTGTCGCCATCGTCATCGGTATGGTCATTTCCATCACCACCTTCGGTACTGGCGGCAAAAGAGCGAGAATATTCAAGGACATCTACTTCTCCATTGAGGACGTGGATGGGATTGGTGTGCTCTACACCAAGACAGGAGAGTATTCCGCCATCCTTGCCATGGAGAATCCCGTTCAGAAGTTTTGTGCCGACATCGACAGTTACTATGACTTCTCCAATCTCATGGCTGCCGTCATGGCCACACTGGGCGACGGCTATGCCGTACACAAGCAGGACATCTTCTCCAAGAAGACATTCAAGGGAGAGGACGACGGCAATCGTGAGTTCCTTTCCGAGAGCTACTTCCGTTATTTTGAAGGGCGTGAATACACCGACTGCACGACCTATCTCACCATCACGCAGGAAAACAAGAAAAGCCGTCTTTTCAGTTTCGACAACAGGAAGTGGAATGAGTTCCTTGTCAAGATCAACAAGGTCAGGGACCAGCTCCGTGACCGTGGTGTCAACTCTGTCTTCCTGGACAAAGAGGCAATCAAGGAATACGCCGACCGCTTCCTTGCCCAGAATTTTACCGACAGGCATGTGTCGCTGAACAATTTCAACGTCAAGGATGACAATATAGGTATTGGGATGAGGAAGTTCAAGGTATTCAGCCTTGTCGATGTTGATAGCATCATCCTGCCATCCCTTGTCAGGCCATATGCCAATATCGAGGTCAACAATATCTCCATGCCTGTGGACTTGATGTCGCTTGTCGGTGGCATCCCTGGTGTGAAGTCCGTGGTATTCAACCAGGTCATCTTCATCCCCAACCAGAAGCAGGAGATGAACAAGCTTGCAAAGAAGAAGAACCGCCATGCCTCGATGCCTAACCCCAGCAACCAGATTGCCGTGGAGGACATCAAAAAGGTGGAGGAACTGATTGCGAGGGAGAACAAGCAGCTTGTCTATTGCCATTTCAACCTCATTGTCACTACCGATGCCGACGCAGACCTTCAGAAATGCACCAACCATCTGGAGAACGCCTTTGGCCGTATCGGCATCCACATTAGCCAGCGCGCCTACAACCAGTTGGAGTTGTTCGTCAACTCCTTCCCGGGCAATTGCTATGGCCTGAACCCTGAGTATGACCGCTTCCTCACTTTGAGTGATGCGGCCAGTTGCTTGATGTACAAGGAGCGGATGACCAAGAGCGAGGACACCCCGTTGAAGGTCTATTACACCGACCGTCAGGGCGTGCCCGTCGCCATCGACATCAGCGGTAAGGAAGGCAAGGAGAAGCTGACCGACAACTCGAACTTTTTCTGTCTTGGCCCAAGCGGCAGTGGCAAGTCCTTCTCGATGAACAGCATGCTGCGCCAGCTGTGGGAGCAGGATACTGATGTGGTCATCGTAGATACGGGCGATTCCTATAAGGGACTCTGTGAGTATGTCGGTGGCAAGTATGTCAGTTATACAGAGGAGAACCCCATCACCATGAATCCCTTCCGCATCCAGCGTGAGGAGCTGAACGTGGAGAAGATAGGTTTCTTGAAGAATCTCATCATGCTCATCTGGAAAGGCAGTGGCGGTTCCGTCAGCAAGACCGAGGACCAGCTCATTGAGCAGGTCATCACGGAGTACTATGATGTCTATTTTCATGGCTTCAACGGTTACAATGCCTCGCAAAGGGATGCCTTGCACAAGAGGTTCCTCATCGATGCCATCACCCAGGGCAGTTTGACAGACACCAATGAGGATGTCGAGAGGGATATAGGCAACCGCATCAAGGTGATGGAAAGGCGCAGGAAAGCCCTCAAGGTCAAGGAGCTTTCGTTCAACTCTTTCTTTGAGTACAGCACCCAGCGCATTCCCTATATTTGTAGTGAGAATAGGATTGTGGGTGTGGATATATCCAACTATAACTATAGCCTGGGGAACTTCTACCGTGGTGGCAAGTATGAGCGCACCTTGAATGAGAACATCGACACGACGCTCTTTGAGGAGACCTTCATCATCTTCGAGATTGACAACATCAAGAACGACACGACCCTTTTCCCTTTGGTGACGCTCATCATCATGGATGTGTTCATCCAGAAAATGCGTATAAAAAAGAATCGAAAGGTGCTGGTCATCGAGGAGGCGTGGAAAGCCGTCGCTTCTCCCATGATGGCCGAGTACATCAAGTACCTTTACAAGACCGCCCGGAAGTTTTGGGCAATGGTCGGCGTGGTCACGCAGGAGTTGGAGGACATCATTGGCAGTCCCATTGTCAAGGAGGCCATCATCAACAATTCCGATATCATCATGCTACTCGACCAGGGCAAGTTCAAGGAACGCTTTGATGACATCAAGGCTGTCCTTGGCCTGACTGATGTGGAGTGCCGGAAGATCTTTACTATCAACCGCCTGGAGAACAAGGAAGGACGTGCATTCTTCCGTGAGGTTTTCATCCGTCGCGGCCTTGTTAGTGATGTCTTCGGTGTCGAGGAACCGAGGGAATGCTATATGACCTACACGACAGAACGGGCCGAGAAGGAAGCCCTGAAGCTCTACAAGCAAGAGCTGCGGTGTGACCACCAGCACGCTATCGAGGCATACTGCCGTGACTGGGAACTCTCTGGTATCAGCAAGTCTTTGGCCTTTGCCCAAAAGGTGAACCAGTCAGGGCATGTGCTTAACTTCAAACCAAAAGGGAAAAAATGAAGAGTATGAAAGTCATCTTCGCATTGCTACTGACCTTGGCAGTTCTTCCTGCCAGGGCACAGTACTATAGTATCAATGTCGATTATGGTACGATGGCAGCGATGTCTGAGGCATTCACCACCGAGGCGGCCATGGAAGCCCTTCATAACGAGAACCTGCAGAAGATCCACGACAGCTATAAGGCTGCCGAATTGGCCAGTGCCGGAATCTTCTCCTCCAAGTACCTCGACCGCAAGGCGCTCACCAGTCTCAACCTGTGGGATGACCGCAGGGAGAACTATTACTACAACCGCATCTACAAGATTGTCTCGCGCCGCATCATTCCCAAGATGGTCATCTGTGCTCAGCTGATGGTTGAAGACCCTTCAACCGCCCTCTATTGGGGCAGCTATCTGCTGAAGACCACGGAGGATGTGAAGTCCCTGTGCCAGCAGTTCGAGAATATCGTGACCAACAGTACCCTCAGTTTCAACGACATCGCCTTTCTGGAGATTTCCGAGAACCTGAAGGCCATCTTCAACCTCGCCAACCTTGGGGGCATCGACTGGAAGGAACTGCTGGAGCACCTTGGGGATGACATAGAGGATGCCTTTACCGAGGACAATCTCAAAGATGACCTCGACAACCTCATCAACAAGGGTGTCGGGATGGCCCAGGCTGGTTTCAGCAACGGTGTTGACCAGCTCCTTCAAGGCACCAACTTCGGTGGTACGTTCATGGAGAAGCTGGGCAGTGTCATCACCCTCGCCGACAATATCAAAAGCATGTACGACCAGTACAAGGACTTGTCGGCCACCCAGGTCATCACCGCCGTCATCGGACAGGATAACATCAACAGCCTGTTCAAGCTCAGTGACTACAACCTGACACGGTGGATTGACGACTATGCTTCAGCCGCCCAGGGCAGCTACTACACACAGCGGGTGTATATCTACCGCAGTGATGCCGGTTCGGAAATCCTCTGCAACTATTACCCACCCATGGATGAGAACAGCATCCTCTATGGTGCGGAATGGTACCGCATCACCACCACCGACCCGTATTTCACCCCCAGTACTTCACAGGACGAAACCGCCTTGCACAATTCTGAGGGTTATGCAGGATGGAGCCGTGACAGGGTGAGCCAGCTCAATGCGGGCAATGACGGCAACACCTACACCATGAACCAGTCCTGCCTCTCCTACACTTTGAGAAAGAGCAAGAGCGGACAGTACGGCAAGGCTTATGCCTACAGCATACAGGTCACGAAGTCATGGAATGTCAGGGAGGAGGTCTATGAGGAGGTCTTTGATAGCTACAGTATGGACTGGAATACTTTCATGGCACAGATGAACGCCCGTCTTGCCCAGTACAATGCCAATGGCGACCATCAGGAGATTGGCAGTCCGGAAGACCTGGATGAGTATATCGCCACCCATCCTTCGGAGTCCAACTATACCTACTACATCGGTTACGATGAACGGAGCTACTACCAGGCAGCTAATGCCCAGAGAGTGGCCGGCGCGGCATCCGCCACCTTCAGCATCACCTGCCATGAAGGCGGTTTGTTGGGCAAGGGAAGCACCACCTACAAATGTGGTGACTGTGGTGGTAGTCCCAGCAGCCACACTAAGCAATGCTCGATGTATACGACATTGAGCCAAAGCTCTTCTTTCGACACCAGCGGCCTACAGTCCCAGCTCACTCAGTTGCAGCAGGAAGCCGCCAGTCTTCAAGGACAGATTGACGTGCTCAACAAGGAGAACAGTGACATTCTCCGTCAGATGTCACGGGCAGCCACCACCGAGGAGTATTACCAGCTTCAGGCCACCTACAATACCAATAGGGAGAAAATCAAGGAACTCCAGGCGCAGTTGGATGCTGTGAACCTAAAAATCACAGAGACGAGGAACGCCATCGCCGAGGCAGAGGAAGGAGAGAGTGCGGAGACCGACGACTACAACCGAATCCCTCAGCTGATGAAGACGATGGAGGATGCCTACGGTATCAACTGGACTGACAACGGCTCATGGACGGGTTACACCTTCATCCGCAACGGCACTGTCGGCAGTGTCAAGGGAACGGTCACTTTCAAGGCCACCGTCTCCATCGCCCGAAAACCGAAGTATTTCCTGGGAATCAAGATTCATCGTGCCATAGTCCAGATAGACTGGGAACTTGTCAGCACTTGGAGCGATTCTTCCGTTGCCGAGGTCATGGAACTCGACCCGTCGAAGAGCGACGAGGAAAACGCAGCCATCGTCAACAGGAGGTTGAGCGAACTGGCACAGGAACATCCATCCTGCACTGTCACCGTGGAATACGCCAAGCAGCCCGGCATCGAGACAGAGGACACCGAAGGCGTCCGACATCTCCTCTTGGCCAGCGACCGCCTGGAGATAGCCCGTGGCATCGAGGCACGTCTGGCGAGAATCTACACCGACCTTGTCATGATAGAGAAGTTCCTCCATTACAAGCATACCGTCAGGGACTGGATTCACGACCTTATCCCTAAGCTCAATGCCGACAAAGACCGCAAGGTGAACATCGCCGAACAAAGCCGCCGACGTTGGATGCACAACGGAGGCAGCAGCTATTATGCTGACGAGGACAACGAACAACCCTAAAAGAAATACAAGTAATATGAGTAATACGGATAATACAAGAAATATGGCCGTTGGCTGGATGATGATTTGGTCTTTGCTGTTGCTGTGTCTGTTTGTGTCCTTTACAGGACAGGCCGAGGCGCAGATTGTCCCGAGAGACATCCCCACCATAGAGGCATACATCAATGACCACAAGACGCAGCGCAGCATCCTCCTTGCCCGTGCCACGTTGGAGGAGAGCAACGCCCTCCTGCACAAGGCCAGCAAGGTCACGAACCGTGAGTACCGGGACATCAACATAGAGCTGGACAAGTACACCCGTGACTTTGACATCATCGACTTGGTGTACAGCACGGTCAGCACCGGCTTCAATGTCTATCGCACCTACGACAACGTGTCAGAGAAAATCGGCAAGTACAGGGGGATGCTCGAAGAGTACAACGACAAGATTCTCCGTCGCGGACGCATCGAGAGTGCCGACACCCTGCTTCTTGCCGTCAACAGGAGAGCCATCGTCAACCTGGCTGGGGAGTGCCAGAACCTTTATTCTGCCGTCTGCGTCCTCGCTGCCTATGCCAGCGGAAAGGTCTGCTGCACCACGGCGTCCCTGATGCTGATGATTGACAACATCAACAAGTCGCTTGACCGCATCAAGGACATCGTGAACAGTGCCTACTACCAGACCTGGAAATTCATCAAGGCACGGACAAGCTACTGGAAGTCCGAGGTCTATCGCTCCAAGACAGTCAGGCAGATGGCCACCGAAGCCCTTGACCGATGGATGAGGGCAGGAAACATACTGGATTACTAACGAATAAGGATCAATGAAAATGAGATACTTTTTATGTGTGTTCATATTGGGATTTGCTTTTGTCGCTCAGTCGGAAGCCCAGTCCATGACTTTTAATCATGACGAATCCAAGCAGGGACAGATACAAGTCATGGAACTGGGTGCCGGTGCTTTGACTCCCGAGGTGTACTATTCTGTCACCCACAGCAAGTACAAGGATGGGGCAAAGGCAGCCACCTCCGTCAAGAACACTTTGCGCATCGCAGCCAATACCTCTTCCATCCCGCAGGTGGAGTATGCTGACAGCATACAGGCCGACTTGGAGAGCCGTGCCAAGGTCGAGGCAGCCAACATGGCCGACCGTCAGGTGGACCTGGCATGGGTCACGGAGGGCAGCAAGATTGAGGGCAAGCTTCTTGCCTTCAAGAACAACATCAATGCCCTCCAAGGGAAGGCAAAGAATGACGAGATAACGGGATGGACGGAGTTGGGCCAGATGTTCGACTTCGCCATCAAAACCATACACCAGGCTTATATGCCCAACAGCGAGCGTCAGAAGCAGTACCTCACCATCTACGAGGAGATTGTCAAGAGCAACGACAACCTCCTGCTGAGGATACGCTTCCTGACCACCAAGAACCAGGCCGACCACCTCGTGCAAGCCATGTCGTGCTTCCAGCACCGTGTCAGAGAGAATACCGCAGCTGGCTACAACCGCTGGCGTGATGCCGCCAATGAGGGCAGCGGACGGCACGTATCAAACCCCAATCATTAAAAAGACAGTCAGATGGACAACGACAGCACAGCAGTAGATTTCGGTATCAACCTCCTTGAAGAGGAGATTGACGATGTGATATTCAGAACGAATGAGTTCCTGACCGATGCCACGTTCACTGGCGGTCAAGGGCCGTTCTGGTGGATTCTCCAGATGTCGATGGCCTTGGCCGGACTCTTCGCCATCATCGTCTGTGCGCACATGGCATACAAGATGATGGTCAGGCACGAGCCGTTGGATGTGATGAAGCTCTTCAAGCCTTTGGTGGTGAGCATCGTCCTCTGTTGGTGGTACCCACCTTCAGACACGGGCATTGCAGGAGGCAGTAGCACTTGGTGCGCCCTCGACTTCCTCAGCTACATCCCCAACGCCATCGGCAGCTATACCCATGACCTCTATGAGGCAGAGGCGGCGCAGGTGGAGGACAGGATGCAGGATGTGCAGCAGCTGATGTACCAGTTGGGCGATGAAGCCGCCGACCCCATGTCCACCATCAAGGCGGCGAGCAATGCCGTCAGTACCTTGCTCACGCAGAGCAGTGTGCAGGATGTCACCGATGCCGACGCTGCCGCCGAGGATGAGAAGAACATCGTCAAGGCCGAGATGACCAGCACGACAGCCGGACTGGTGATGCTGGCCGACAAGATTATCATGCTTATAGCGTTGATTACCTTCCGAATCGGTTGGTGGGGAACGATATACTGTCAGCAGATACTCTTGGGTATGCTCACCATTTTTGGGCCGATACAGTGGGCTTTCTCCCTGTTGCCGAAATGGGAAGGAGCCTGGGCGAAGTGGATTATCCGCTACCTGACTGTCCATTTCTATGGAGCCATGCTCTACTTCGTGGGCTTCTATGTCCTCCTTCTCTTTGATATTGTCATCAACATACAGTACAACGACCTCGCAGCGGTCACGGCAACCGACGAGACGGTGGTCAATTACTTGCAGAATGCCTTCTTCTCGGCAGGCTATCTGATGGCTGCCAGTGTGGTGGCCCTGAAGTGCCTGAACCTCGTGCCCGACCTTGCAGCGTGGATGATTCCAGAGGGCGACACTGCGTTCTCCACCCGTAGCTTCGGCGAGGGTGTCGCCACCTCCATGCGTCAGTCGGCAGGCCGTTTGGTGGGTATCTAACATCAACAATAAGAACCAATGGTAATCAAGAATTTAGAAAACAAGATCAAGCTTGTGCTGATACTGTGCAGCCTCTTTCTCGTCGGCTGTGTGGTCATCTCCCTCGGTAGCATCTGGGCCGCCAAAGGAATGGTCAATGATGCGCAGAAGAAAGTGTACGTGCTCGACGGCAACGTGCCTATTCTCGTCAACCGCAGCACGATGGAGGAGACCCTTGACGTGGAAGCAAAGAGTCATGTCGAGATGTTCCACCACTATTTTTTCACCCTTGCTCCTGATGACAAGTACATCAAGTACACGATGGAGAAGGCCATGTATCTCATCGATGAGACCGGCCTTGCCCAGTACAATGCCCTGAAGGAAAAGGGATTCTATGGCAACATCATGGGAACGAGTGCCGTCTTCAGCATTTTCTGTGACAGCATCCGCTTCAACAAGGAGAACATGTCGTTCACTTACTATGGCCGTCAGCGCATTGAGCGCAGGACATCCGTGCTGATGCGTGAGTTGGTGACCGAGGGCTTCCTCAAAAGGGTGCCCAGAACGGAGAACAACCCCCATGGTCTGCTCATCGTCAACTGGCGCACCATACTCAACAAGGACATGGAGCAGCATACGAAGTCAAACTACTAATTCATCAGTTATGGGATTCAAGAAGATATTGTTCGGGGAGAAAGTTCCTGATAAGGATGACCCGAAGTACAAGGAACGTTATGAGAAGGATGTGGCAGCAGGCAAGAGTTTTGCCCAAGCCTTGCGGCTCGACCGTGCAGCGGCCTGTGTGCAGCGTTTCGCTTCAAGGCACACCAAGCTTTTCCTCGCCCTCGTTTTCTCCTTCGTACTGTTCAGCGTCGGTCTTAGCCTGTACCGCATGAAACAGGCGGTCACCTATAGGCCACGTCCCTCCAGTGCCGTGGAGCGGCAGAACAGGAACTGCATTTCAAACGCCACCATTCCCCAGAGTCTCAGGCACAGCCGACAAACGTCAACGAAAGTAACCAACCACATTCAGTAAAAGAATATGAAGCATTTAGACCAGATTAACTTCAGGCAGCCCAAGTACATGCTCCCTGCCATCCTGTATGTACCCATCCTGTTCCTGGGTTTCTTCGTCATCCGTCTTTTCGGAACGGAAAAGGCTGACGTTGACAAGTCGAAGTTGGAGACCACCGAGTTCTTCAATGACAAGTTGCCGGATGCCAACATCAAGGGAGACGGCATAGGTGACAAGTACACCAACATGCTCAATGACTTCGGCAAGATCAAGGATGAGTCAGCTGTGGAGAATATCGAGCGTGGCGGCGAGGACACCAAAGAAGAATACACCTCACAGTACAGTGATGCCGAGGTGGCCGCCATGGAGCCGGGCAGCAAACAGGCTCAGGAATCAATGGAAAAACTTCGGCAGTTGCAGGAGCAAATACGCCAACAGCAAGCCCAGGATGATAATATCGCCAACGACCGCACGGGAGGCAACACCTCCGAGGAAGAGGAGACGCTGGAGAATCTTCGCAAGGCTTTGGATGAAGCCCGTCAGCAAGGGCAGCGCCAAACATCAGGCGTGCCGACTGCCACAGAGAAGACAACCTCTGACGCATCATCCGCTGTGAGTCAAAAAGCCGAGGAGAGCACATCGGAAATCTCCGTCAATGAGAATGCCGTCACAGAGATTCCTGAGGAAGCAGAGCCTGAGCAGGTGGTTAAGACCCAGGTGGAGACCTCCGACTATTTCAACACCATCACCACCAATGAGCCTGAGCACAAGTTGATCAAGGCCATTGTTGATGAGGAAATCAAGGCGGTGGACGGCAGCCGTGTCCGGCTTCGTCTTCTCGATGACATCGACATCGGCGATCGAACCATAGCCAAGGGCAGCTATCTCTACTGCACGTTGAGCGGCTTCAGTCAGCAGCGTATCAAGGGAACGGTGAAGAGTGTCCTTGTCGATGATGAGTTGGTCAAGGTCAACCTGAGCATCTACGACACTGATGGTCTGGAGGGACTTTATGTGCCGAGAAGTAGTTTCCGTGAGACATCCAAAGACGTGGCCAGTGGTGCCATGAGCCAGAGTATGACCATCAATGACGGCTCCACCAACTCCTCCATGGGACGTTGGGGTATGCAAGCCCTACAGAACGCCTACCAGAAGACCGCCAATGCCATCTCCAAGAGCATCCGCAAGAACAAGGTGAAAATCAAGTATGGCACACAGGTATATTTGATCAACTCCAGGGAAAAGAAACAGACAAAAAAACAATGATATGAAACGATTCAGAATTTTCGGCATGGCAGTCGTCACGCTGCTGTCCGCAGTGCCTGTCATGGCACAGAAAACGATGGATGATATGCAGTATCTCACCATCAATGAGAATGTCACCACTGTCATCACAGCCAGTGAGCCTGTCCGCTTCGTTGACATCAGCACCGCCAAGGTTGTGGGCGACCAGCCCATCAACAACACCATCCGGCTGAAGCCCAAGGAGGGCATGGAGGTGAACCATGACGGCGACGTGTTGGCCGTTGTCACCGTTGTCACGGAGCGTTACCGCACCCAGTACGCCCTCATCTATACCTCCCGTATGAATGAGGCCGTGACAGAGAAGACCATCGCCCCCGACGAGAGGGTGCCTTACCATAACCCAGCTGTCAGTATGTCAACAGAGGACATGACACGTTATGCCCGGCAGATATGGTCATCCCCGGCCCGCTTCCGAAATGTCTCCACCAAGATGCACCGCATGACGATGCGCCTGAACAACATATACAGTGTAGGTGAGTATTTCTTCATCGACTTTTCAGTGGATAACCGCACGGACATCCGTTTTGACATCGACCAGTTGCGTGTCAAGCTCAGCGACAAGAAAACCTCCAAGGCGACCATTGCGCAGACCCTTGAACTGAGCCCGGAACTTGTCCTTGACCCCACGCAGTCGTTCCGCTATGGTTACCGCAATGTCATCGTCCTGAAGAAGATGACCTTCCCCAATGACAAGATCCTGACCATAGAGCTGAGTGAGCGGCAAATCAGTGGCCGCACCATCTACCTCAATGTCGAGTATGAGGACGTTCTGAGTGCCGACTCGTTCAACAAGGCCATACTGATGGAGCAATAAAACCGAATGACTATGAAGAAGAGAAGAATGTCAACGATGCTGATGCTTGTCTCTGCCATGCTGATGCTGGCAGTAACGGGTAATGCGCAGAGCCACGGCAACCGACTCTCATTGGGCGTGGGTGCGCTCTATGAGAAAGGCTTTGACGCCACCATTGCCGTGGAGCATGAGACCAACAACCACAATGCCTGGGAGTATTTCGCCAACGGCTATGTCAAGTGGTCGGAGGATGAGACCGCCGGTCATGTCACCAGGGATTCTTTCTGGAACAATTACCGCACATGGGGGTTGGGCATCGCCTACAAGCCTTGTGTGGTGCGCTCCAGGAACCAATATGGCTGTCTGCGCATCGGTGCCAGTGGCGGCAGCGACACCCATGAGTTTGTCGGATGGACGAATATGGGCTATGAGCACAACTATGTCCTGCGTCATGGCTGTCAGTTGTATTGGCAGGTCAAGACCGATGTCTGCATCAACGGGCGGGATTTGTTCCGCACTGGCTTGGTGCTGGGCATCAAATTCCCAACAGGAGCACGTTAAAAACTAAAGAATATGAAAACAAGAATTACTTATTATCTGTTTTGTGCATTGGCTGTATCATTGCTCATCACCTCTTGTGACGAGCATGAGATGAAAGACCTCTCATGGCATTCCTGGCAGCCGGGCATGGTCTATTGCGCCAATGGCGAAGTGACCGATTTTGACAAGTGTATGGCTGATGGCAACACCCCTGAGGCCGTCATCTTCTACATTGATGACACCGATGAGATTCCGGGCAAGGCTTATGCTGTCAGTCTGCACGACAACTGGCCGGAAGCCTTCAGCGACCCTGACACCATCTATGCAGCACAAGGAACGTCTGCCGACATCACGGCATACGACGGTGAGGAGAACACCACTGCCTTGCGTTATGGAAAGATTGAGTCGCCGATGACCACTTCTGTCAGTGACAAGTATTTCATTCCCTCTGTCGGAGAGATGTTCAAGCTCTATATGGCCAGGCATCTTGTCAACTTCACCATTCAGCAGTGTGGGGGCGACATCCTCCCTATCGATGCGGAGGGTTGCTGGTACTGGACGAGTACCGAGTGTGAGGGTGCCAAGGCTGACAGGGCATGGCGTTTCAGCCTTTACTCCGGACGTTTCGAGAGCACCGACAAGCACACTCCGCTGCCTGTCCGTCCCATCATGATGATTCGTTTGAACAGAGGCGAACAACAATAACCTGCCATGGAAGAGAGCAAAGACCTGCAGACGTTGTACAAGGTATTCCGCACCATCATCTATGTGGCTTTGGTTGTGGAGTTCTTTGAGTATGCCATCACCCCGGAAATGTTGAATTTCTGGGGTGGTGTCCTCGCCAACATCCATGAACGGCTCAAACAGTTGGATGTATATCAGGATGGCCACATGCTACGCAGCAAGATAATGACCTTCCTGATGATTTGCGTCACTTGCATGGGCACACGCAACAAGAAGAACCTGGAGTTCAATGCCAAGCGGATGGTTATCTATCCTATCACCTTTGGTGTCATCCTGATGTTCTTCTCCGTCTGGGTCTTCAACCGCCACTGGCTTCCCACGTTCTTCACACTCCACAGCAGCACATGGATTTACTTCCTGATGTCTGTTGTCGGCACCATCCTCTGCCATATAGCCCTCGACAACATCTCCAAGCACATGAAGGATGGCCTGATGAAAGACCGCTTCAACTTCGAGAACGAGAGTTTCGAGCAGATGGAGGAAAAGGTGGAGAACAAGTACAGCGTCAACATCCCCATGCGCTACTACTACAAGGGCAAGTTCCGAAGGGGATGGGTCAATGTCATCAACCCCTTCCGTGGAACGTGGGTTGTCGGCACTCCTGGCTCTGGTAAGACTTTTTCCATCATCGAGCCGTTTATCCGCCAGCACAGTGCCAAGGGCTTTGCGATGGTGGTATATGACTACAAGTTCCCGACCCTTGCCCAGAAACTCTACTATCACTACCGCATCAACAAGAAGGCCGGAAAGACACCTAAGAACTGTCAGTTTAACATCATCAACTTCGTGAATGTCGAGTACAGCCGCCGTGTCAATCCCATTCAGTTGAAGTACATCGGCAACCTCGCTGCCGCCAGTGAGACCGCCGAGACCCTGTTAGAATCTCTACAGAAAGGCAAGAAAGAGGGCGGTGGTGGCAGTGATCAGTTCTTCCAGACCTCTGCCGTCAACTTTCTGGCGGCTTGCATCTACTTCTTCTGCAACTACGAGAAGCGTCCGTATGACGAGGATGGCCATGAGCTGAGCTATGACAAGACCATCGACCCCGAGACGGGCATGATAAAACCAACCGGCATTGTCCGTGATGCTACTGGCAATGTCACTCAGCCAGCATATTGGTTGGGCAAGTACAGCGACATGCCCCATATCCTCTCGTTTCTCAATGAGAGTTACGAGACCATCTTTGAGGTGCTGATGACCGATACCGAGGTAGCGCCTTTGCTTGGGCCGTTCAAGACCGCTTTTGAGAACAAGGCGATGGAACAGTTGGAAGGTATGATTGGTACGTTGCGTGTCTTCACCTCGCGCTTGGCGACTAAGGAATCCTATTGGATATTCCACAAGGATGGTGATGACTTCGACCTGAAGGTGTCCGACCCCAAGCATCCGAGTTACCTGCTGATAGCCAACGACCCCGAGATGGAGAGCATCATCGGTGCATTGAATGCCTTGATATTGAACCGTCTGGTGACCCGTGTCAACACAGGCCAGGGTAAGAACATCCCTGTCAGCATCATCGTCGATGAGTTGCCCACATTGTACTTCCATAAGATAGACCGCTTGATAGGCACGGCACGAAGTAATAAGGTCAGTGTGGCCTTGGGCTTTCAGGAGCTACCTCAGTTGGAAGCCGACTACGGCAAGACGGGTATGCAGAAGATTATCACCACCGTCGGTAATGTGGTCAGCGGCTCTGCCCGAGCCAAGGAAACCCTTGAATGGCTCTCCAACGACATCTTCGGCAAGGTGGTGCAGTTGAAGAAGGGCGTGACGATTGACCGTGACCGCACCTCCGTAAACCTCAATGAGAATATGGACAGCCTGGTGCCAGGCTCAAAGATTGCAGACATGGCCACTGGTTGGATATGCGGTCAGACCGCCCGTGACTTCGTGAAGACCAAGACCGGAAGGGGTGGCAGCATGGACATTCAGGAAGCCGAAGAGTTCCAGACCAGCAAATTCTTCTGCAAGACTGATTTCAATATGGCTGAAATCTCCAAGGAAGAATCGGACTATTCTAATTATCCCATCCCTCAGTTCTATCATTTCGATTCACCAGAGGTACGAGAGCGAATCCTATACTCCAATTTCCTTCAAGTCAACCAAGATGTGAAGGATATGATTAAGGAGATACAGGAGTTTAATAAAAAGTAAAAAAGATAAGGGAAGCAAGCTGTGGTTGCCTCCCTTGTCTTCAATTTATCATGATTTTAAAGCTTTATTTTATGAAGTAATTCTTTTAACTCCATTTAGCTAATCATCAGAGTTTGTTTCAGTCTATATTCCAATAAGCATCCGGGTCACCATCAAAAACATCATCGATGTCTTGGTCGCTCCAACCTTCTACGTCCTGTGCGTACGATCCGTTGTAGCGTTCATACGTTCTTTCTTCTTGATCATCATCATAGAATGAATCATCGTACTCTTCTTCGTAATAATCTCTTTCCATTTTTTTGTTTTTTTTTGTTAGTAATATGCGGCAAGTGTATCTGTCGCCAGATAGCCGATGTCGTATTTCTTATGAATTGTTCTGGTATATTTCAAATCTGTCACTCCTCATAGATGATGAATGGACGTGAGTCAGACGCAAGGGCATGTTCCCTGAACCTGCTTTTTAGTCCTTCTAGGAAATCGTTTCCTGCTGGATAGTTATTAAGCAGTTCCAACGCTTTTTCGAAATGCCCTATCTCTCGTAAAAGCTCAGCCTTCAACAAGTCATCTACATTATCCAACTTTATCAGTAATCCGATGATGCCTTTGATATAGGCTTGTTCATCTGTCGGTGCTGTAGAGTCATTCTTGCGGGTATATGAGTCATTGAATGCCCAAACTTGCATGATGAGAATTTCCAACTTCTCATTCTCGGTCAAGTTCTCTGTACCTTTCAGCATATTCCATGCTTCTTTAGTTTCCTCATAGTTCAATTCACCTAGTTCAAAAGAATAGGTCTTGCCATATTCCGTCTCCTGTCTTGAAAGCAAATAATACTTGCCGCAATGAGGACATTTCTGTACGAAGGAGACCTTCGGCAGCATTGGGGTTATCGTTTTGTTGTCTGACCAAAGTGTCTGACCAAATGTGTTGCCTGAGATTAAGCTCAGGACCTCTTTCTTTGTGCCACAATGAGGGCATGTAAGGATTTGTGCGTAACCGGGGTTCATATTCTAATGATTGTTTAAAGATTGTCTTATCATTGTTTTTTATCATGTTTACGATTCTATATGACGATAATGGTGAAAAGGTAAACAAGGCTATGGAGAATAATTATAGATTTCTTCAAAACAATCGATTTTGTGTTCTTGTTCTTTTTATAAATAATGTACAGTGTTCCGTCAAAATGACTGAGCATTTTTTGTATTTGTTAACCTTCTCGTCTTTATTCGCATATAGGGATGTATTAACTAAAATATTTGAGATATGAATAAAGAAATTACAAAAATCTTGAAGAGATGGAAGACTTCTCTCGAACGCTACGGCAAATTGGACAAATGGGAGTTTAACAAAAGCCTTTCTATCCTTGGCAATTATCTTAGGTCTAAGGACGATAGTTCTACAGCTCGTGGGTTAATTCGTCAAATTCGTGACAAAGCGATTTGCCCATCTTTCGATGTGGACGCCATGCTATCCTTAATAAAGAAAGTTTTAATATCCGAAGGGTTAATTATGGAAACGCTAGCCTGTCCGGAGACTGAAATTGAAAGACATCGTACACCGAAAAAAGGACAAGATGTGAAATTCAGAAGAGAAACGGAACACCTTTTTGGAGAGAAGCTCCGTTTCAAAAAAGGGATGCTGCTTCGTAATTTTGACATAGAAACTGAATCTGCCAGAGATTCAAGGAAGGTTCGCAGAATCGTTGAAAAGAGGATGTGTCAGGCCTATCATCGAATGAATAGGAAATCTATTAAGATGAACACGTCAAATCATACTCGGTATTGGGAGAAACGAGCTACTGCCTTCCAGTTGTACAACATTGGCCAAGTTGAGAATGTTAAAAATGTATCAAGAGGTCAAAGTACACATTGGAAAAGAATGTATGACCCACAGACCGGAGGTATAGTGTTCAAGAAAAAGATGGCTTATTCCTCGGAACAGGAAGCCTTGGACGCTATTGAACAATGGAAGCTGGATCATCCTTCGGATTTAAAGGAGATGCATGCATACAAATGTGCTCTCTGTCATAAGTGGCATATTGGTCATGATAGTATTATGACATGCAAAGATATTTTTGAAACCGTCAATGTGGCATAATTAAGGAGAAACAGGAGTTTACCAGAATTGAGACTAATAATGGGATGTGTTCCAACAGACATATCCCATTTTATATCATAGAAAAACTTTCCTTTACTTGAATAGAATTGTCAAAGCAAAGGGAAAAAATGCTTTCGCTGATGGATGGACCTGGTCTAACGACAAATCATTAGTCCACCCCCATCCATTCTTTCACTCGTCCACTTAACGTATAAGTAAGATAGAATGATACCACGACTATAATAAATTGGAGAATAGGAACAGGCCCTCCAAATATTAAAGATACTATGACTTCGAATATCGTGGCAATAATAACATAAATCACCAATAAAGATAGGTAATAAAGGACTTTTTTCATTTAATTTAGGTTAATGCAATTAGAAATTAATGTCTTTGTTGAATAGGATTTTGCAAAGATAACAAATTGTTTTGGAAAGATGATTATAATTACCATTCATAATTTGACTAAATCTCAAATTTTATCAGAAAAAAGTCAGAAATAGACGGGTAAAATGTATGTAAAAAGTCAAAATCCTATCTGAAAATTGCCGAAAGGCAATTTTTTTTGCTCTCAAACGCATGTTTTTATAAAAAGATTATGATTATTGCGATAAATACACTATCTTTGAGCCATATTTAATAATAATGAGAAACATGGATAGTAAAGACTTGAACCGATTGAAAGTAGTGCTCGCTGAGAAGAAACGCACTAACAAATGGCTGTCAGAACAACTTGGTGTCGATCCTGCCACCGTATCTAAATGGTGCACCAATTCTGCACAACCCAATTTGGAAAATTTGATAGAGATTGCCAAATGTCTGGAGGTCGATATCAATGAACTGGTAAGAATGTAGTCTATGTCAACAAACAAGAATGCTGCCATCCGTTACCAAGCACTAGACAAGTGCTTCCGTGACCGTCGTCATCGCTATTACATCGATGACCTCATTGATGCTTGTGAAGAAGCATTGGAATATTATAATGGTGTAGGTGGCGTGAGTCGTCGACAGATATTCGAGGACATCAAGTTCATGGAGAGTGATACGGGTTGGAGCATTCCTCTTGAACGTAAAAAAGATGGGAAGAAAGTGTATTATCGTTATGAGGATTCAGACTTTTCCATCAATCAGCAACCTCTGACAGATGAGGAAGCACAACAACTTCAGACTGTCATCCTTACTTTAAGCCGTTTCCGTGGACTACCCTCCAACGAATGGGTCGAAGAAGTAATCTCCAATCTTGAATGGCGATTTAACCTAAAAGGAAAGAATGAAAACGTTATTGGCTTTGAACAGAATCCTAACCTTAAGGGTCTGGAATACTTGTCTGACGTGATTGATGCCACATCCAATCACCAACCATTGAGGATAGAATATCATAACTATAAGAATGGTGGAAAGGATATATCTTACATAATATACCCATATTATGTCAAGCAATATAACAATCGTTGGTTCCTTTTTGGGCGTGTAGATGGAAGAGAAGACATCACGAATCTGGCGTTAGACCGTATCGTGTCGATGACTGTCGCCTCTGATGTTTCATTCATACCCAATGACTCTACTGACTTTGAACATTATTTTGATGACGTGGTGGGTGTGACAGTACCACAAAACGAGCCCATCAACATTGAACTACAATTATCTGAAAAAAGATTTATGTATGTGGTTTCAAAACCACTTCATCATACACAGAAGACTATCGATGAAATCAATCATATCATTAGTATCCGAGTCATCCCTAACAGAGAACTCGACCAGCAAATATTGTCGTATGGAGCGGATATGGAAGTACTTTCTCCAGACTCCTATAGATACCATGTCCAAAAGATAATTGAAGAAAATTACAAAAAATATTTTCCTGTGCAAGATGTCTGCACAGATTAGTAATAAATTTGCAACCGAATCCATAAATCAAATATAATTATGAATAAAATAGGCTTTTCAAACTTTCGCCGTTTCAAAGATTTCCCTGAGATGCAACTTGGAGAGATCACAATACTTGTTGGCGGCAACAACGCTGGCAAGTCTACACTTGTGAAGGCCATTCTACTAATGCGCGACTTTTTAAAGAATAGGATTGAAAGTGTTGACAACACAGACAACATTTTCAAAACAATGAATCCTCAATTTAACTTCGATACAGAACATGTCAATGTAGGCGAGTTCTACCGTGCCTTTTGTCGTCAAAGCCCTCGTAAGGAAAATACGATTTCATTTACTATGGGAATAGATCATTTCCGTTTTATAGTGAGTATTACTGGTGAAAGAAAACCTGGGGTTGTTCCAGAGGTTACAATGATTGCAGTTTCAGATGAAGATCGAAACATACATTTCATATTTGACTTTACTAAAGGCCAAATGTCTGTACGTTTTGTTTACGATGAAGAGGCACTTAACGGAAGCATGATGGAAGATTATCCTATTGCGTTACAAATAGAACATCTGAAGTCTGCGATTTCCAAAAGTAAAGATTTAGACGAAATCTCTAGATTAAAGTTGAAATTAGAGCAGTTAGAAAAAAAGGCATATGCATTAACATCTGATATTCGTATGAATGAATATGACTCTGTAACAATTGATATGTCATATTTTATAGGAGACAATGCTGGCAAATTGATCATTCCTGAGCTAATTAAAGGATTTGCTCATTATGCAGAAATTGGCACCCTTGGAGACCGTCGTTCTTTGCTGTATAAAGAGCAAGAATCGACCAAATTTTTCCTCAGAGGCAAAGTATCAGAAATCAATGCAGTTTCAGAAGAACTCGAGAAGGTTCTTAACAAACAAGTGATAGAATATATCTATGCTCATTCTGTATATCAGGATTCTATTTATGCAAAATGTGCGAATTCAAGTGATTACACAAAGCGAACGATACATGATTTCTACAATGCACGCATATCTCATGGTGATGATGAGTTTTCATTAATTGAAGATTGGCTCAAAGAGTTTAAGATTGGAAATTCATTTAAAGTTGTCCCTTATAAAGGCGACAATTACAGTCTTGTTATTTTTGATGATGATAATCCTGAAATCACAAGCAATACTCGGAAGGGGTATCCAGGTGGCATTGACTTAGCTGATAAAGGTATGGGGTCTATTCAACTTGTTATCTTACTTCTACGTCTTGCAACATTAATACGCAAATATAAAGGACAACAACTTACCGTATTGTTGGAGGAGCCTGAACAAAATCTGCATCCTGCTTTGCAGAGCAAATTAGCTGAATTGGTATTTAATATCAATAAGGAATATGGAGTACGATTCGTTATTGAGTCACATTCAGAATATCTTATTCGTAAAACTCAAGTTATTGTTGCAGGATTAAATAAGTCCGACAATTATGCGAGAATACCATTTAAGGTCATTTATCTCCCTGATAATGGCGAGCCCCCATATGATATGCAATATCGTACAGATGGTAAATTCCTAAAAGAATTTGGGCCAGGTTTTTTTGATGAGGCAGCTAAGTTAGCTTTTAAAATATTCTGAATATGGATATCTATATTGATAAAGCCAATCTAAAGTCATACGTTATGTCGTCAGCAAATTCTGCCTTTGCTGATTGTAATCGTATGTTGTCGAATAAGTTTGACCTAAAATTCACTTTCTCTAAAGAAGAGATAGCTGATGATTCTACAATTCTCCAGTGGATTACAATTATGAATGATGGTTTTAATGGTACCATAAGTTGGAATGTTAATCATCCGCCTCGTCCTCTGAAATCAAATTCCCATATAAGCTTTACTCGTGAACAATTATCTTCTGTATATTTGGTTGACGACGAGAGGATTCAACAAATAAAAAATTATGGATTATTACTCTATGGAGGTGTGGGTAATGAAATAGAAATAATATCATCTTTTATAATGGCAGATACCGATTATGGGTTTGTGAAACAGTTACCTATTAAAAAGCTATCAAATTGGAATAATCTGAGAAAGTACACATGTCCATGTTCAGATATTATTCTTGTAGATCAGTATCTATTTTCATTTAATGAACTATATGATGTTAATGTATGTTCACTAATAAACGAAATCTCATCACATGCAAAAGAAGCGAAAATGAATATTGTTATCTTGACATTACCCCAATGTTATGATAAGAGGACTAAAACATCGTTTGTGCCCAATTGGGGAAATATTCGAGATAGAATAAAAGATACAGTGGAAGCAAATACCGGGAAAAGGCCCAATGTAACATTTGTGTTATCATCTAATTTGGGAGAGCATGATAGAACACTTTTCACAAATTATAGGAGTATCGAAAGTGGTGACACTTTTAACTATTTTGATTCAAAATGGAAAGTGATTTCGTCAGGTAGACACATTGAAATATTCAGCTTAGCCGATAGAGAGTTTTATGCAAATAGCATGCAATTCGTTAGTGACATGCAGGCCGTTCTTGAAAATACCCAAAGACTCAATCAGGACAATATTATAGGTGACAAAAAAAGTAACTATTTAAAGTTCTAATCGTCTGTGCAGAATCCCCATAAGGAAAAATTCGTTTTATATTCAAAAAAGAAAAGAAAGAAAAAGAGATGATAGAAGAACAAAATATAGGTATGTTTAAGACAAGAGTTTGGCAGGTATGTTCTCATATCAGAGGATTGATGCCGGATATACAATTGCAGCAGGTTGCTGTTGCTTTTACTTTTTTGCGTCGTATAGATTGCCTGATAGGACAATATGCGAAAGAATGTTTTTTGTTTTACTCTAAAAACAAAGAAAATTTAAGCGACGAACGTCTTGACAAAAAACTAAGAGAAATATCGGGTGGCTATCCCTTTTATAATTATTCTGGGTATTCGTTTACAGAATTATTACGTGCAAACAATTCTCTAAACGTTGTGCTTAACACCTATCTACAAGGTTTTAGCCAAAACATTTTGGAGATTCTGGAAGGTATGAACTTCAAACAGAATATAGCAATATTACAACGTCAGTCCAGATATGTAGTTGAACTTTTTCGGTCTTTTTCAGAAATAGCTCTTTCAAGTTCAGTGGTAGATAACGAAGAATTTGTTGGGCTAGTTTCATCATTGTTGTCAATGAATAATCGTGAGATTGGTTTTAGCCTAACCCCCTGGGACCTCTCTAATCTCATTTGTGAATGTCTTTTGTCAAGAGATTTGCGAGATTGCAAGGATGAAAATACAGCTATATATGATCCTGTATGTGGAACTGGTAGTATGCTTGCTGTTGCAGGTGAAAAAGCAAAACGCTTTGCTATTCATCAAAATAAAATTTCTTTGTATGGACAGGAAGTGTCTATCTTCCCTTGTGCTATAGCAAAGGCTTTAGCACTTCTTATTGGTAACGAGGACAGCAGAGTCATTTATGGAAACACGTTAACGGAAGACCTATTTCCAGAAAACCATTTCCAGTATATTCTGGCTGACCTTCCATTAGGATTACAGTGGAAACCTATTAAAGAAAGGATTGAGAAGGAGTGGCGTGACTCAAACGGACGATTCTATATGGGGCTTCCCAGCACCAATGATAGCCAATTCCTTTTTATTGAACATATTATTTCCAAGATGGATTTAAGAGGTAGTCGTGCAGCCTTTATTACTTCATCTTCAGTATTAGTTGGCGGGGCTGTATCTAGTGGTGAATCACGTATACGCAGATGGCTTTTTGAGCATGATATGGTAGAAACAATCATTGCTTTACCAGAAGGAACTCTTCCTCGAACTAAAGCATCCATTTTCTTATGGATTCTTACAAATAATAAAAATGAAGCTCAAAAAGGCTATGTACATCTTATCGATGCATCTGCATTTAAAGATATTAACAGACCCGACTTTAATAAGACTTTAATTAAATCTATCATTGCCGAATATAGAAATGATAGCGTCTCTACAATGTCTATCATTGTTAAGAACGAACAATTCGGTTTCTATGAAATTGGATTGTTGGAAGATGGCAAGAAGAAAGAAATAATAAAAATACCTTTGGATGTTGATATTAATGAGTATATACAAAATGAGCTTCAACCATTTGCAAAAGGCATAGTTACAATAGACTATAGTTCTGTCGAAAAGGGGTATATGGTTTCATTTGATAAGTTTTTCAAACCCAAATGCCCAGAGATCAAACCGCTAAATTTCGCATCTCAAGAGATTTTATCAGTTTTAGACTTTATCAATTCTATACGAATAGATATTGAAAGTGCTCGCCATCTTTATGAAAATAAATCAACCTCTGAATTGTGGGGTTGGCGCGAACTTCCTATGCGTTCCTTCATTGATATCGTTAATGCTGGAAACAAACCATCAATTCTTGCGAAAGATGGGCTCCCCCTTCTCTCTGTTTCTTACTTAAGGAAAAAATCAGATGATAATAATTTGTATGCTATTACTTCAAAAACGAAGTGTTCTACAGCAAAAGATGTTCTTATCATTATGAAAGGAGATTATTCTGGTGAGGTGTTCAGAGGAATTGATGGTATTTTATCATCATATATTGCAGCATTAAAGTGCAAAAATGAAGATGTGATAAGTCCACAATATCTTTATTTCCTTTTGAAAGGATATGAAAAAACAATAATGATTAAGGCAAAAAAGCAGACCACCAATTCTTTGGATATACAGTCAATACTTGACATCAAATGTCTAATACCTCCAATAGAAGAACAGCATAAAATACTATTTTATCTTAATAACTTTGTAGAAAAAATAGACCTTATTATCAATCGTTTTAAAAATGCAGAAAATGTATTTACAGAATATCGTCAGATTCTTATTGAAAATGTTATTCAGGGGAAGGTGGTTGTAAAATATTAAGAGATATGGCAAAGAAAGCAAGTAAGAAAGAAGAAGCACTGAACCTTGATAATATCTTGTTCAAGTGCAGAGATATATTGAGACAAGCAAAGAACTCTGGATCGTTCTTTGAAAAACGCGACATGATGCTGACACTCGTGTTCCTTCGTTTTATGGGTGAGAAATACGAGGATGGCGTGGCAAAGTTACGACAGAAGCTGATTGAGGAAGGGCTTGACCCTGACGATGAAGAAATCATCAAGGCTTTCTTTGATGATGCAACCTTTGCCGATGGAACTTTCGATTTGCCCTTAGAAGCGCGGTGGTCAACCATTATCAATACAGCAGCTCCTCAGTTGAATGTTGCTCTTGACACAGCTTTACGCAGTATTGGCGAAACGAATCCCACACTTAAGGGCTGTTTTGTTGAGGGTACGTTTACCCAACGTAATCTTGGTGCCAACGACATGAAGAAAATTGTGGACGAGGTCAACAAGATCAGTCATAAGACATTTGGCGAGGAGAAAGATCTGATAGGTCGTGTTTATGAATACTTTCTGAAGGAGTTTGCCGTGAATGCCACTAAAGAGGAAGGCGAGTTCTATACCCCTCATGATGTGGTACAGCTTATAGCAACTGTCATAGAGCCATTCGATGGTACTCTTTATGATCCATGTTGTGGTTCTGGTGGAATGTTTATCCAGAGTACCGACCTGGTGAAAGCCAAACAAGGAGACATCAGCCGTATCAATGTTTATGGTCAGGAGAAAGAAGCGGCTACCTATCGGCTTGCGAAGATGAACTTGGCATTGCGTGGCATCAGCCATAATTTGGGTAGTGAAAGTGATTCCTCTTTCACGAACGATTTGCACAAGGGCTTGTACTTCGACTATATCATGGCCAATCCGCCATTTAATCTTAAGGGCTGGTACAACGAGAATCTTGCACACGACCCACGTTGGAGTGATTACGAGACACCTCCTGAAAGCAATGCCAACTATGCGTGGATTCTACACATGCTTTCGCACTTGAAACCACTGACAGGTGTAGCGGGATTTCTGTTGGCCAATGGTGCATTGGGTGATTCAGACTCATTGGAAATTCGAAAGAAGTTGATAGAGAATGATAAGGTGGAAGCCATCATCATTCTGCCAAGAGAGCTGTTCATCACCACAGATATCAGTGTTACCTTCTGGATTTTGAACCAGAACAAGAAAGGTGGCAAGTATCATGGACGTATGTTACGCAACCGCGAACATGAGATTCTCTTTATGGATTTGCGTCAATGGACAGAGAATCCCGTGAAGGGTGAGCAAAAGAAAAAGGTACAGCTCATCACGGAGCAGATTCAGCGTGTAGCATATATCTATCATGAGTGGCAATCAGAAGGCACTGACGGAAAGAACTTCGCTGTGCCTGAACTATATAAGAGTGTCAGTGTAGAAGGTGAAGGTGGCATCAAGGAGAACAACTGGACGCTTGTGCCCAGTAAGTATATCGAGTTCGTTGACCACGACTTGGAGATTGACTACCCTAAAGAAATGGCTCGCGTTCAGCAGGAAATGAAGGAGCTTATGCAGCGCGAGAAGGATTCACAAAAGATGCTTGAAGAGGCTTTTAAAGGTATAGGCTATGGGATTGACTAAGTATAAAATTGGTGAATTTGTAGAACCCTACAGTCAACGCTGTGGTATTGCCGACCTTATTCCTGAGCAAGTATCTGGAATAAATATCGACAAGGAGTTCTTTGAACCCGCTAAACAAGTTGGTGAAGATACAAGTAATTATAAGGTTGTTCCGCCTAATTTTTTTGCTTGTAATCTTATGCACGTTGGTAGAGATTATGCTTTGCCTGTTGCATTGAATCGTAGTAATAAAGACAAATATGTAAGTCCTGCTTATACAATATTCAAGTTGAAAGATGAAAGTTTGGTATTGAAGGATTATTTCTTTATTATGCTAAAATCATCAGAAAAAGATCGTTATTTTGCGTTCCATACTGACTCTTCTATAAGACAAGGGTTACCCTGGGAAGATTTTTGTGATATAGACATCACTCTCCCTTCCATCGAAGAGCAGCGCAAATTCGTTAATGTTTATCTGGCACTCCAATACAATTTGACTGTCTACCAAAGTAAAGTGGACGAGCTGAAACTTGTTTGCAATGGTTACATGGATCAGTTAAAAAAGAAGAGTGAAAAGGTAAAAGTGGGAGATTTGCTCGAAGTTATTGATAAGCGCAATACAGAACAGGCCTATTCAGGTGTTCAAGGAATCAATATTAATAAGGAGTTCTTCCCTACTGTTGCTAATGTGGATGAGAGTAACACTCGAAACTATAAAGTTGTCGAACAGAATCAATTTGCCTTTAGTGGAATGCAAACAGGTCGTGATATGTGTATTAGAATAGCATTGAATGAAGAACCAAATCCTATTATTGTATCTCCAGCGTACACAGTTTTAAAAATAAAGGATGCAGATATAGTTTTGACACATTATATTATGATGTGGTTCTCTCGCAAGCAGATTGACCGCTATGGTTGGTTTGCTAGTGACGGAAGTATTCGCTCTAATTTGGATTTGGAACGTTTCTCTGAAATGATGATTCCACTTCCAAGCCTCACTGTTCAAAATGAGATTGTCAATATACACAAATGCCTCATTGAGCGTCAGCGCATTGCTGCTCAGCTGAAAGAGCAGTTGAACAATCTCTGTCCGATACTTATAAAAGGTTCTTTAGAAACCAGTAACTAAAATCACAAACAGTATGGCGAAACCGAAATACATAGCAATGGATGGTCACTTCGTGGAGAGTGACTACGAGAATGCCCTCATCAGTTTCCTTGAAGCGGAAGGATGGCAGTACATCTTTGGTGAGAGCATAGGAAGGCCCAACCGGAAGGAAGTGCTGTATATGGATGATTTGCTTCACTATCTGGAGAAAAAGTATCCTACTCTGGAGGATGATGACATTCTTAAGATAGCAGACAACATCCGTTTAGTTGGTGCTGATACTGATTTTGCCACACTGCATAAGGTATATAAGTGGATGGTTGATGGCATGCAGTTCACAGCAAAGGACGGCAAGCCTTATACTATTGCCCCGATAGATTTTGATTGTCTGGATAATTCTGAAAGGCCGAATAGTAATATATTCCGCGTAGTCAACCAGTTCACGGTAGATTATGTCAACAACGGAGAGACTAAGAACCGCCGCCCTGATGTGCTGCTCTATGTGAACGGTATCCCCGTGTGCATCATAGAGTTGAAGAACCCCGCAGATGCCAATGCCACGATTAATGACGCATGGGAACAGATTAACATTCGCTATTGGCGCGATATTCCCCATCTGTTGCACTACTGCCCATTGGCCTGTATCAGCGATGGCGTGAAGACTCGTTTGGGTACAGTCCGCACACCGTATGAGCATTTTTATGCGTGGCGTCGTGTAGAGGATGGAGATAAGGTTTCTACTGGAGCCTTCGACGAAGTGATGACGATGGTTAAGGGTGTTTATCGTCCTGACCGTTTCTTAGAAATCTTCCGTGACTACATCTATTTTCAAGATGAGGTCTATGATAGCGATGAGAAGGAAATCGTTTGCCGCTATCCACAGTTCTTTGCTACCCGCTTGTTGAGGGAAAGCGTTATACATTCAGTGAAGACCAAGAGCGGAAAGGGAGGAACCTACTTTGGTGCTACTGGTTGTGGCAAGACCTACACAATGGCCTTCCTCGCTCGCCAGTTGTCATTACGCTGCACAGCGGAAATCGGTTCACCCACCATTCTGATGATAGTTGATCGGGACGACCTGCAAAAGCAAGGGGCTAAGTTGTTTACTAAGAGCGCAGAGTTCCTGAATCTGGGTGAAGTGTCAACTGTGCCCACTCGTAAGAAACTGCGTGAAGAACTGGGTGCTCGCGAAAGCGGTGGCTTCTTTATTTGTACCATCCAGAAGTTTTGTGACCGAAAGGATGATCCTATTGGATTGATTAACATACGCTCGAACATCATCTGCTTCAGCGACGAGGCCCACCGTACACAAATAGAAGGTTCGAAACGCATCAAGTTCAGCGAGGATGCTGACGAGAATATGAAGGCGATGATTTCCAAGCCATACGCCAGTGTACTACGTGAAGCGTTGCCCAATGCTACGTTTGTGGGCTTTACGGGTACACCTATCGCTGAGACCTATCAGACTTTTGGTGACGAAATTGACCGCTACACTATGGACCAGGCCGTGGCCGACGGATTGACAGTCCCCATCAAATATCATCCCCGTATTGCCAAAGTGCTGCTCAATCAAGAAAAGGCCAAAGAGATAGAGGCATACTATGCTAAATGCGCAGAGGAAGGATCTACAGCAGAAGATATTGCCAAGAGCAAGAAGGCGATGAGTTCGCTGGAGGTGCTGCTTGGAGAGCCTGAGCGTCTTGATAAACTGGCCATTGACATACACGACCACTACACTTCGGCTGTGGCTGGTGACCCTGAGCGCATACAGAAAGCCATGATTGTCTGTTCAAATCGCAAGATAGCCTACGATTTACTGCTGCGTTTCAAGGAGCATTACCCAGAATGGTTTGTTGAACGAAAGACTCCTGAAAACATAGAGGCAACTGCTGAAGAACTCGCTGAGTTGATGGATATGCCGACCATCGCAATGGTGGCCAGTGTAGGTAGCAACGACGAGGAAGATATGTACAACTATTTAGGTGGCGTGAAGAACGACCAGAGAACATCCAAATGTGACGCGTCGTACAAGAATCCAAAATCGAACTTCCGTATAGTAATTGTGGTCGATATGTGGATAACAGGCTTTGATGTGGAGTGCCTAACCTATATGTATAACGACAAACCGTTGCAGAAGCACTCGCTCATACAGACCATCAGCCGTGCCAACCGCAAATATCCAGGCAAGGAGTTTGGCCTGATTATCGATTACATAGGAATTCGCGACCAAATGCTCGAAGCCCGTAAGATTTATGGTGGAAGCGGAACATTGGCACCGAACGCAGACGATATTGAGCAGGCTACAATACTATTCCGTGAGCAGTTGGTTATACTAAAGAACCAGTTCAAGAACTATGACCTTACTCCGTTCCTCGACATCAATACCGACCCAGGTAAGCGATATACTTTGTTAGCTAGGGCTGCGGAGTATGTGTTTGTCTCGGCAGAGAAATTGAATTCTGTCAGTAACGATGGTAAGAAGACCAAGAAAGTGACGTTTAAGACGTACTTCCTACAGACGGTGAAAAGGATGCGTAAGGCATACGACCTTTGTCAACCATCCGGAGAACTTGGTGAGGAAGAGTCTGCATTGGCGCAGTGTTTCATGGCAGTAGCAGGCATGGTCTATAAGATGAACGGAACAGATGCGCCCGACACCGACACCATGAACCGAAAAGTGGCCAAGATGGTGGAGGAAGCCTTGAAATATAATAACGTAGAGAGCATACTGGAAGACGGTGAAGAGATGGACATATTCGGACCTGAGTTCACGGAGCGTCTTGCTGATATTAAGATGCCAGCCTCGAAACTGGAAATGCTCATCAAACTGCTTCGCCAGCAGATTACAGAATACAGCAAGGCCAATCAAGTGGCCTCGAAGAAATTCCAGGAGTTATTGGAAGAAACTATCAGGCAGTATCATGAACGACGCAAGTTCCTGTCGGAAGAAGAAGCCGGAGCAACCCAAGATGAGACTGCTGAAGACATCATTAAGAAAGCGACGGAACAGGCTTTGGCTATTCTTAAAGACATGAAGGCTGACCGCGAGAGTTTTCGTAAACTTGGACTGACGTTCGAGGAGAAAGCTTTCTATGACATATTGATTGCCCTGAGAGACAAAAACAACTTTGAATATGGTGAGGACAAGATGGTTGACGGAGTCATGGTTAATGACAAATGCAAGAGTTTGGCACATAAAATCAAAGAGATTGTCGATGCCAAATCATCGTTTTCCGATTGGCTGAATAACCAGCGTGTAAGAGAACAGTTGAAGCAAGACATCAAGATTTGTCTCGTCAAAAATGGCTATCCACCAAAGTACACACCAGAGGTTTTCCGTGAGGTGATGGAACAGGTTGAGAATTTCAAGGAGAATGATACAACTTTGTTGAAACTTGGAAATGTAGAAGATGACCGTGACGTACGTAATCTCATCTACAACCGATTACATATGGATACTGCTATTAGTGATGGAGAATTGCAATATGAAGTCATTAATCAATATGGCGCACGTTATCCGGATATGAAACCTAATGATTGGAGGCATATCATCGAAGCATATACGCCATTGGTGAGAGAGGCTGCGACGCAAAAAGCAAAGGCAATTCGAATGAATATGGATATGGCAGCTGAAGATAGTAGTAATAATATTTAACTTTTATAATTATGACTGGAAAAGAAGCAACCTTACGTGAGTTCTTTTATGGTACTGAGCCCATAATTATTCCTGTATATCAGCGCAATTATACATGGTCAAAAAAGGACTGTGAAATTCTTTTAAATGATATTATATCCATCTGTCATGATACTCAAAAGACCCATTTTATAGGAAGTATCGTTCATGTGAAACATTCAGATGGTAATATTATCATTGATGGGCAGCAGCGGATAACAACAATATCATTGCTGTTACTTGCAATCCGTAATGCCATTTTAAATGGAGATGTAAGTACTACCAATGAAACGCTTGCACAGGAGATTGAATATCAGTTTCTTGTCAATCAATTTAGCCGTCAAAAGGATAGAAGGATGAAATTAAAACCATTCCGTGATGATTGCAAGGCTTTTGATGCTCTTTTTGGTAACAAAAATGAATATGTTTTAGAATCCAAGATTACTGAGAACTACATGTTCTTTTATAATGAGTTAATTATTCGAGCAATAGATCCTCAATTGCTATATGATGCAATTGGTAAGCGATTGGTGTTTGTCAGCATTATGCTTGAACCATCCCATGGTGATAATGCTCAACAAATTTTCGAAAGCATTAATTCAACAGGAGTGAGATTGAAAGAAACGGATAAAATCCGCAATTATGTGTTGATGAATCTTGATGCCAAAAGGCAAGAACATTATTATAATTCGTATTGGTTTCCGATGGAAAACAACACTGGTACATATCTGGAGGATTTCATGCGTGACTATTTGACAATGGAGCGGAAAGCTATTCCCAATAAAGCAGAAGTATATAATGTTTTTAAACAATTCACTTCTACGAACTATTCGGAAGGAATAGAACCTCTACTTCAATCATTGAAACATTATTCAACTATTTTCAAATCTATTAAGGAATGTAAGGTGGCAAGTGACAAGGCTAATTTCACAATGAGAAACCTTGAACAGCTTGACATCACTACAACTTATCCTTTTTTGCTTGCAATGCTCAATTATTATCAAGAAGGTAATATTGAAGTAGAAGAAGTTGAAAAGGTTTTGAGGATAATAGAAATATTCCTTTTCCGTCGTATAATGGGCGGTTTTTATAATACTGGTTTGAATAAGGTCTTTCATAATATGCACTCTCGTATTTTAAAGATGCAACATGATGACTTCACATATTCAGATGTCTTTATATATCTCTTGCAGCATGGTATATCCTATTGGGTTTTTCCGAATGACGAAGAATTTAAAAGAAGTTTTGAAGAGCGAGAGGTCTATAAGATGCGAAGTAATTACCGATTATATTTGTTTTGTACACTTGAAGAATCTCTGAATAAAGAAGCTGTCGGAGTAAAACCTAAAATCCGCAGATAATTTTTCGAGTGTCAGATTTAGCCCTTGCTTGTGACGATTGTGTCTGACTCTAGGCTTAGAAACGCTTGACATGACTTGTATGCAGACACCTTCCCCTTACCCCGTAAGGTCGAGAGGCTTTGACCTAAGCATCAACGAAGAGTGTTAATCTATCCGTGCTCCCAAATTAGGTTGTATGGTTTGTTGGAGAAGATGTTGAGTTTATACTGTCTTGCCGTCTTGACCCACTTGGCAGGCACAGCGATGAATCTGAACAGGAAACTCTTGACCCTGTCTGTGGCCTTG
>Ga0310695_10001249_pt1 | contig 61247 bp, 106 predicted proteins | sample RumenRJG_04DNA_FD_203882 | JGI IMG/M metagenome (GOLD analysis project Ga0310695, IMG submission 203882) | Bovine rumen microbial communities from Lethbridge, Alberta, Canada - RJG_04 (v2) (version 2) | ecosystem: Host-associated > Mammals > Digestive system > Stomach > Rumen | place: Canada... | reverse complement strand
GAATATTTTTGGCGTTGGGGTATCAATTGTGAACAAAAAATAACTGAAAACAAGGAAAAATATTTAAAGACAAAATATCCAAGTGATACAATAGATTATCAAAAAAGAATATTTAGTTTCATATTTGAACGTTTTACAAGTTTTTATATTTTATCCACATTTAAGAAAATAAAATTTTATGATGTAAAAATTACAGAAAATAAATATAATGTAAAGGGTGAAGGACTTATTTAGAAATAAAAATGAGGGAAATTTGATGTTTCTCTCATTTTTATTTTTTTTTAACATTTATTTTTTGTTTTTCACATAAAAAAGTATTATCTTTGCAGTAGAAAAATTAAATACATAAAATAATATGAAAAAATACGATTATGTAAAAATTATTGAGAAAGACAAACCATCAAACTTTGTTTATGGTGTTTGGTTTGAAAACGAAGAGCGTCCATATCGAGGATGCATGTGGATGTCAAATAATTTTTGGTCACCAAATACCGACAAATTCTTTTCGCCACGATGGAATTCTTATTATTCTGTTCAAATTGTAGGTAAATCAGAAATTATTGATTTCAAAAAGAAACAAATAGAAAGTATGTTGGAACATTATAAACAGAAAATAGATGAATTAAATGAAATAAAATTAAATTTGGCGTTAGAAAAGCCAACAATGCTAATTTATAATTTTCCATCTTTATGATTACATTACAAGGAAAATATTGTAAAGACTGCCTCATCCTTACTGATGATATTGAAGAAGAAGCACTTAATACAATTCGTCAGATTTTGGATTGCAAGGCATTTGAGAATTCAAAAATCAGAATAATGCCCGATGTTCACCAAGGAAAGGGTATTGTAATAGGCTTCACCGCACCAATTGGAAATTATATTTGTCCATCACACGTTGGTGTTGATATTGGTTGTATGATTGATACATACATTACTGATACAGACGTGAATGAAGAAGAATTCGCACTGATTGAGCATAGAATCAGAAAAGAGATACCTTTTGGTTTCGAAATATACAATCAGACGCAAATTGATTATAAGCATTTCTACAAGTTCATGAACAATGGGTTGAACAGAATGCGCTCATTATGGTCAGAAATGATTGATTCTTGTGCTTATTGTGGTGAAGAAGGGATTTCTGACTTGTGTCATAGAATTGGAATGGATGAAGGTAAATTCTATAAAAGCCTTGGCACAGTTGGTGGTGGAAACCATTTCATTGAAATTGGCAAGACCCCCGAAGGAAAATATGCTTTCACAATCCATTGTGGCTCTAGAAACTTAGGCACAAAAGTTTGCCAATATTGGGAAAAGATGTCAATGAAAGGGTTTTCAAAAAAGGAAATAAAGGAAATGACAGCCCATTTCAAGGAACTTTGGTTGCTTAAAAACAAACCAATGAAAGAATTTAAAGAAGCCCTTAATGCACATCTTGAAGAACAAAAATCCAAACGAATCAACGGTTTTCTTGAAGGTGAAAATATGGTTGGTTATATTACAGATATGGCAATTGCACAATTGTATTCTGAATACAACCATTATGTAATTTCCAAAAAGATTGAAAACATATTGAATAAAATCAATGGTGCAAAAGTTGTTTCAAGAATTGCTTCTGTACATAATTACATTGATTTTCAAGACCATATCATTCGAAAAGGTGCAATTCGTTCATATGAAGGTGAGTTGATGGTTATTCCATTCAATATGCGTGACGGAATTGCAATTTGTGTCGGTAAATCCAATGAAAACACAAATTGTTCAGCACCACACGGAAGCGGTCGCAAAAAGTCAAGAAGCGAAGCCAAGAAAACATTATCATTGGAAACATTTGTTTCTCAAATGAAAAATGTTTATTCCACTTCTGTTTGCAAGGCAACATTGGATGAAGCACCAGATGCATATAAACCAACTGAAGAAATACTTGAGTTGATTAAAGACACTTGTGACGTATTATATTTAATACCACCAGTTATTAATTTGAAAGCAACTGATGAAGGTGATTAATAAAAAAAAGACACTAGTTTTATTCTAGTGTCTTTTTTTGTTTTTATAATTCTAATGTAAGTTGGTTTATCTCATTATTCACTCTTTCCACTGATTTGTGATAATATTCCTCATTTAATTCAAATCCAATAAAGTTTCTTTTTTCTCTCAAGCAAGCAATGGCAGTTGTTCCACTTCCCATACAATTATCAAGTACCGTTTCACCTTCATCAGTATATGTTCTAATCAAATATCTAATCAAATCAATTGGTTTCTGTGTCGGGTGAAACTGTCCCTCAGAACAATGAATTGCCTTAATCTTAATTATAGACCTTGGGAATTTCTTGTCCTCATAAGTTGGATTTATTCTATTAACCTTACCATAGCATCTGTTTGTTTCCTTATGGTCTCCATGACCTTGTGCATGATTTGGCTCTCTACCATTCAAATCTTCCATTTGTGGATGATATGTTGGCAATTTCTTGTAAAACACACAAATATCTTCGTGGTATCTCAAAGGCATTCTGTTCGCATTTAAAAATCCAGTTGCGCGGCATTTATCCCATATGAGATTATATTTCCATAATTTCTTGTTGCTTGTCATTAATTCAGCAGTGAACATACCACTACCAAACAAAACAATAGCCCCATTATCCTTAATGATTCTTTCATATTCTTTCCAGAGTTCATCAAATGGAATTGGGCAATCCCATTTTGCGTGTTTATTCCCCTTATTCAAAACACCATAAGGCAAGTCACAGATAATGCAATCAATGCTCTTATCTTCAATGTCTTTCATTCCGATAAGACAATCTTCATTATATATCTTGTTTATTTCTTTCATATTTAAAATATAAAATGTCATATTTTAATTTCAAGAAATATTTATAAATAAATGTTTAAATTTTATGTTATACTTAAAACACTTTAAAACTGATTCAACTAGAATTGAATATGAGGCAACCGCAACAACAAAACATGTTTCATATTCAATAGAATCTGATGCTGCTTATATAAAAGCACATAAACCATATTTGACTTTTGCAATATTAAGTGATGGTATCATATCTTTTAGTGGCTACACAGATGATGGCGATATTAATAATGAAATACAATATTCATTTGATGGTGGTAACACTTGGTCAGAACCTTCACGAATCCTAACAATAGATGTTCATCAAGGGGATGAAATAAAATGGAAAGGTAGAATGAAACCGAAAGAAAGTGGTTATAATTCAAGTAGTGGCATTGGTAAATTTAGTGGAAGCACTGCTCAATTCAATGTGAAATATGATATTATGTCATTATTATATGGCGATGATTTTGAAACTGAAACAGAATTAGTAGACACTTGTACATTTGCTAATTTATTTTCATATACCAATGTTGTTAATGCTAACCAATTAAATTTAAAATCAAACAACTTAACAGACTATTGTTATACCAATATGTTTAGATATTGTTCTGATTTGGTTGAAATGCCATATTTATTGGCAAAAAATTTGGCTCAATATTGCTATTTTCAAATGTTTCAAAATTGTATTAATTTAACAAAAACATCAGCGTTGATTGCACAAGAAATGAAAACTAGTTGCTATCATAGAATGTTTGGCAATTGCACAAAGTTGGCTAAAGCACCAGCATTATTAGCAACAATAATGGCAAACCATTGTTATGAAGCAATGTTTCAAAGATGTGAATCATTGGTAACACCACCAAACTTAGATTCAACACATTTGGCTAATGGTTGCTATGATAGTATGTTCCAAGGTTGCATATCCTTAACAAAAGCACCAGAATTACCTGCCACATCATTATCTGGTAATAGCGGCATTAGTAGTGCATATACACATATGTTTCAAGAATGTGTTTTATTAACTGAAGCACCGAGATTACCAATAAAAAATATTAATTATGCACATTCATATGATTATATGTTTAATGGCTGTACAAACATTAATTATATTTATGCCTTGTTTACAACAATACCAGATGATAATAGAAGTATAACCACAAAATGGGTGGAAAATGTTGCTTCAACTGGTATTTTTGTACAAAATATAAATGCTACTTGGGGAATTAGTGGCTCTACTTATGCAAGAAATAGCGGTTTGCCAAGCGGGTGGACAGTAATTTATTATGATACCGCATTAGATAAATATTATACAGATAAACAACGTTCACAAGAATGTGATGACCACGGAAACCCAATAAATTAACAATAAAAAAAGACAATGATATACAATTTGGCACCAGTTAGGTAAATATTTTACCGACTGATGCCAATTTTTTATTTTAAACAAATATTTATAGATAAATAATGTGAATAGTCTGAGTAAAATCTGATTTTACTCAGACTATTTTTTTTATAATTGAATTAAAATCAATAAATTATATGGTATATATTAAGTTATTTAATACGGAACAAGATAGACAAGCGTGTACAGACAAATATGAATATCTGTCATATACAGTAGAAACTGATGAGGTGAATATACATCCAGAAGAACCGCCATTTTTCTGCAAATTAACATTGAATAATGGTGATGTGGTTGAAATTGAAGGAAGCGGAGAATTGACATCTGCTATGACAAATTCATATAAAACAACAACTGTTAGTGCTAAAATTGGTGATTTGTGTACTAGTATTGGTTATAATGCTTTCCATTGGTGGGAGGGATTAACAAGCATAACAATATCTAATAACGTTACAAGTATTGGTAATTGGGCTTTAGATTATACGCCATTATCAAGTATAGTCATACCAGATAGTGTTACAAGTATTGGTGAGACTGCTTTCTCTAATTGTAGTAGATTAACAAGTGTAACAATAGGAAATGGTGTTACAAGTATTAGTAATTATGCTTTCTATGGATGTTCTTCCTTATCAAGCATAACCATACCAAATGGTGTTACAAGCATTGGTGATACTAGTTTCATGGATTGTTATTCCTTATCAAGCATAACCATACCAAATAGTGTTACAGGTATTAGTGATAATGCTTTTGATAGTTGTATGTCATTGACAAGTGTTACAATAGGAAATAGTGTTACAAGTATTGGTAATTGGGCTTTTAAAAATTGTTCATCATTATCAACCATAACATCGTTAGCCACAACAGCACCAACAATAGGTGTTAGTACATTTCGAAATGTAAACAACAATGGCACATTATATGTTCCAAGTGGCAGCAGTGGATATGACGTGTGGATGGGAACTGGAAACTATTATTTAGGAAAATATAATTGGACAAAAGTAGAGCAATAATAAACACAATAAAAGCCAAATACAAGCAATATACTGCAAGTATTTGGCTTTATTTGTATAATTATTCAAATTTATTTTTGCTGAACTGCTTTCCATTCGTCATAATCGGGTGTTGGAAAATCATCCGCATCTATATCAATAATTACTGCCTTTATGCTTGTGCCGTTATTTATCATTACTTTTAAAAGTCTGTGGCATCCATCCACAATCTGATAGTCTTGCGTAATAATAATCGGATAATTTAAATCCACTGATAAAATTGTTTTTATTTCCTTTGCCGCATCTGCAACAGTTTGCGCATTCCACCCACCGAAATTTGCATTAGATAATTGTGCAACATCTACATCTATAACTTTCTTATCTTCTACATATTTCCATAGTGTTTCATTATTCCAAAATTTACCCGCTTTATAATATCCCATATTTTCAGTTATTAAATGTTTATTATGATTACAAATATATAAAAAAATAAAAAAAAAACAAAATATTAATCGTTAATTATTGTTAATAATGGCATCAGTAAATTTTTTTAAATCCAACTAATGCCATTTTTTTAAATTTTGTATAAAAACAATTGCAGTGTCAACTAGTATATAGTTTCATTTTTTTTTTATTCAATATAAATAAAACCTTGTCGGTTAAAAGTGTCAATTGGGTTATCAATATCTGTTTTTGCCCCAAGAATCATAACATAATCTTTCAACTCAGTTTTATTTTTAAGCAATTGATTAATTTCCACAAAAATCTTAATTTGTATCGTAGTCACATCATCTTGCGATGGGGATATACCCAACACTGTTTCAGCCTCAATACTATTGGAAATAAACATAGAAGATGCTAATGCTTTTAATTGATACTTTTGGCAAAAGGATGATGCATAACACCAAATGCAAATAACATTTTTAGCCTTTATAAGATTTACATTATTTGGATGCAAAATATATTCATCAAAAGTTAAAGATGGAAAATACAAGCCATATGCCGAGCCATGACCAACAAATATCAATGTATCTGTTTCGTTTGCAATCGCATCATCTACAATTTGTTCCCAATCCGTCATAGATGGGGTTATTTCAATTACTTTACAATCCATACCATCCCAAATGTAATGGTTGAATTTGTTATCAACATCACCCCATTTCGCATTAATTATCGTCATATCCTTATTTTTTTTTTATTTGCAAATATAAGCATAATATTTAAATTATACAAATTATTTTAGTTAAAAATTATTAAAAAACTTGTTTTTCAAAATTTTTTTTTATATATTTACAAAAAAAAATGAAATTTAATATAAATGTAGAGCAAGCGAAAAAACTAATTAGTCTTGGCATCGACTTGAAAACGTCAGATATGTATTGGGACACAAATTATGACAAAATAATTGATTTTCCAATACATGATTGGAACGATGACGTTGATTATGAGAATATGATTAAAAATGGACTTATTCCATCATGGTCATTGTCAGCATTGCTTGACCTTTTGCAAAATTATACGCTAACAACAGTAATACCATTTTGGGATAAAGATAAAAAAATTGATTCCAAAGATGGCAGTGTTGATAATTATGATGATAAATATACTATCGATTTAACAGTTTTTGCAGAAAATAAGAATATAATGAAATATGGTAAAACACCACTTGATGCTGCATATAAGGCGGTATGTTGGCTTTTAGAACATGGATATAAATTACCATTAAAAAAAATAGATTAAAATTATGAAAGTATTATTATTACCAGATATACACGGAAGAAAATTTTGGGAAAAACCTTGTCAGAACATTTACCAATATGACAAGGTTATTTTCATTGGAGATTATGTTGACCCATATGATTTTGAACATATTACAGTTGAACAAGCAATTGAAAATATGAAAAAAATCATTGAGTTAAAGAAAAATAATCCCGATAAAGTTATTCTTCTTTTGGGAAATCACTGTATGCCATATTTCTCAGAAGAATATTATCGTTTGAATCCATATCATTCAAGACACTCAAAAAAGCATCACAATGAAATACATAAACTATATAATGACAATAGGGATTTGTTTCAATTGGCTTATGTAATTGATGATATATTGTTTACTCACGCTGGAGTTACGTTCACTTGGTTTGACAATGAACTTGAAACTAAAAACTTGAATCTACAAGAAATCGCAGATGAAATAAATACATTATTGGATTCATCCAAAGGTTTGAAAAAACTGTTTAAAATTTCTTATCATAGGGGTGGCTATGACCAATACAGTTCTTGCATTTGGGCTGATGTAAATGAAATGCAATCTGAATACAAGGAACAAGATTTTGCTAACATAAAGCAAATATTCGGTCATACATTACAAGCATATTACGGAAAGAATTATGAAATACTCTACGGAAATGCCGTTGAATTCGACAATTGCAAAATGATTGACAATTGCAAACCATATGAATTGGACACAGAAACATTCACAATAAAAGAAATTTAAGTTTTTTTAACAAGAAAAATTTTGTTGGTTTATGTAATTTGTGTATCTTTGTACCACAAATCTAAAAACTTAAAAATTTCAAACAATATGTATCTGCTTAAACAAATTATCGCACTACCAATTGCATTTGTCATTTCAATACTCTTAATTGTGATGCAAGAATTTAAAATTGACAAAGCACGAAAAAAGGTATCAAATTTCGGTTGCAAACTTTTAGAATGGTCTATGCTGTAGTTATAAAATAAAATTACAAAGAAATATAAAAAAATGAACCAAATATTGGGTTCATTTTTTTTTTAACTATTAATGTAATCACCATATATCTTATAAGCATAATTCAAGACACCTTTCAAAGCATTAGCCATTTCTGTTTGTGATATGTGCTTGCTTTTCAAAGACATAGGGTAATCAATTTTTGAACATTTCCTTACAAACCTACGTGTTTCAATGTCCGTTGAATAATCACCCAATAATTTAATTGGAATCTCTCTCAATGAATTGATGTATTTTTCCCAATTGTATTTCAAGTGACAATAATGCCAATCACTACATTTAAAATATAACAACTTTTCAATTTCCCTATATAATTCTTGTATCTTGTCAATACCATTGCCATTGTCAGTAATTTCCTTTAATACGCTCTTGACAACTGAATCTATAACCATTTCCAAAATCAAACCATTTTTCATAATTGAACATATAATATATAATAAATATCCCGTACACCAAAAAAGTGTACGGGATATTGATTCAACCAACAACAATTGTTTTAGTGATTTTCTTGATAAATGATATGGAATTTGGTATCAGTTGAGTAAAATAATTACTGACTGATGCCAATTTTCTTTATGTTTTAGATATTTATAGATAAATAATGTGAATAGTCTGAGTAAAATCAGATTTTACTCAGACTATTTTTTTTTAAAAAATCTATAAATATATGTTATATCTAAAATTATTTCAAAATGAACAAGAAAGACAAGCGTGTACAGACAAATACGAATATGTGTCATACACAATTGAAAGTGATAAGGTGAATATACACCCAGAAACATTTTTCTGCAAATTAACACTCAATAATGGTGAAGTTGTAGAAATAGAAGGAAGTGGAGAATTGACATCAGCAATGACAAGTCAATATTCTGCAACAACAGTTAGTGCTGAAATAGGTAATTTATGTACAAGTATTGCTGATGGTACTTTCTACGAATGTGCTAGTTTATCAAGCATAACCATAGGAAATAGTGTTACAAGTATTGGTGATAGTGCTTTTCAATCTTGTACATCATTAACAAGTATCACCATACCAGATAGTGTTAATAGTATTGGCATTAGTGCTTTCACTAATTGTGGTGGATTAACAAGAGTAACAATAGGAAATGGTGTTACAAGTATTGGTACAAATGCTTTTACTCATTGTAGTGGATTAACAAGCGTAACAATAGGTAGTAGTGTTACAAGTATTGGTGATGGTGCTTTCTCTGGTTGTACATCATTAACAAATATAACATCATTGGCAATAACAGCACCAACAATATACAGTAAAACATTCCGAAGTGTAAAATCCAATGGTACATTACATGTTCCGAGTGGCAGCACTGGTTATGACATTTGGGTGCAGTATGCAAACTATTTTTTAGGTCTATATAAATGGACAAAAGTAGAGCAATAACAAAATACAATAAAGCCAAATACAAGCAATAATATGCAAAGTATTTGGCTTTATTTTTATGATTTTTTAACATTTTTTATTTGGTTATTATTGAAAAAATTGCTATATTTGCAGTATAAAAAAATATATTGTAATGGTAAACAACATGAATTTTGTAAATGTGAAATTATCATATCGTTTTTAATTAATTTGATTATTAACATTTAATATAATATATATGACAACTAGTGTTTATTTTATTGGTTTCGGCTTTGCTTTTTTAATTTCGTTGGCTGCATTTTTTTTAAATCCCGAAAACGAAATAAGCAAGAGTAATATTATTAAAGGAGGTACTTGTTCTCTTTTTTTTGCACTTATGTCTTGGGTTGGTGCAGTAATAACTGTTTTTAGTATTATTTTTACATTAATCATTAAATTAATGGAAAAAGAAAAAGAAAACAAATCATTGTTTACTGCACAAATGGCTTATGAGAATGCTCAAAAAAATGCTGAAAGGGTAAAAATGAAAAAAGAAGCCGAAATTGAAGCAAAAGTTAATGGGATATTGAAAATTATTCATAGTTATTCAGACGAAAACAAATATGAAGTAAGACTTACTATGCTTTTAAATGATGATGTTAAAGATAGACTTCGAAAATATGGTTATGCGTGTGAAGATGTTTCAAATCTAAGTGACAAAGTAACAAAAGTAAGTTGGTATAATTGTGATTTAATTAATAATTAATGTATATATTATGACAGTTTATTTTATTGGATATGCTGTTTCTTTTGTATTGGCATTTATAGCATTATTCTTTTTTGCCGAATATGAAGAAAATGAAAATCGTTTATTGATTAGCATTGTTGGGGCTGTTATTGTTGGGTTTGGGTCTTGGGTTATTGTTTGTTTTTTGCTACCAGATGTGTTTTCCAAAAAAAACAAACAAGAATTAAATGTAAATACTGAAAAAAAGGTTGAACCTTTATTGACCGCAGAAAAAGCGTATGAAATGTCTAAATTAGGTGAAGAAAAGAAACGTCAAAAGAAACTTGCAAAAATAGAAGCACAAGTAACTGAAATCTTGAATTTGGTTAAGAAAACCACTGAAAACGAATATATGTTAAAACTTAATCGAAAATTGGACGATGAGGTTAAAATTAGATTACTGAATTTGGGATTCAAGATTGAAACAGAGAATAAAAATGAAGTGGCAATTGGTTGTGAATATCCGTATTCTAAAAAATCAATTGTAACAAAGATAAGTTGGTCTCATTTTGATGAGAATAACGAAGAAAATAAAAAAATGGGGCAAGTTTAACTTGCCTCATTTTTTTTGTCTATTTCTTTTAAGGGAACTATATACCTGTTGACTAAACCAACGAGGATTTGCTATATTGACGTTTCATCGGGTGCTTAATGGCATTGCCCTCACCGTCCTTAAACCCGCTTCCCTACGGGCCTTAATTCATTGTTTATTTAATAAATAAATATCACGATGAATTAAAAAAAGTCAAGTTTTAATTAAATATTTTTCATTTTTTTTTTTCATTTGTTATTTATTTTTTGAGTCAACAAGTATATAGTTCCTTCTTTTAATATTTTATGTGCTAATTCAACAGTGTTTTTTGCTGTTTCTTCGTGTAATGTTCTATCCACTAGTTTGGTCATAATTGAATTGTCTGCTGACATTATTCCGTTTATTATTTGCCCAGAAAGTTGTATTAATTCTTCTCTATATGCCATTATATTATTTTCATTATGCATATTATTTTTTTGTGTTTTAAAATTCAAGAAAATAGGGTAAACATATAATTAAAATCCTAAGATTGTCATAAGCATATTTTCAATTGAATTTTCATTTCCATATATTGGTAAATTATCAGTTTTACCATCTTTTCTTATTTGGTATATTTGGTCATTATATGTGATATAATATCCTTCCAAATTTTCTTTTGCAATTTGTCCTCGCACATAAAGTAACTGCAATTCATTATGTATTGTTCCCACTAAATTATGATTAGGGGAATATAATTTCATATTGAAATTTTGGATTTCTTTTGTTGTCGGTATTTTTTCTATCATGATTTATTTTGTAATTTCTCAAAATTTTTGGTGTGTGGCGATTTAACACCAAAATAATTATCCACTTTTCTACCAAAAGCATTCCATTTTTCACGATTAATAAATGAATATGGAATACCAATAATAGTAATAATTGGTAATATTATACAATAAATTATTTTTTTCATTTTGTTTTGTTTGTATTTATTTTTTCATACACATACATTGCAACATAAGTTCCTAGAAAGTTTGTTGCCGCTTGCACTGTTATGGCAATATACAAATCTGTTTCAGCGATGAATTTTATCACAATTGCTGAGAAAGTATAACATATTCAGTTTGCAAGTGAAGCCTTTAATTTTGTTGATTTGATTACAAGTATGCTTCTGAATATATGTAGGAATACATTTATGAAAGCAATAATAAAATATATGAATAATTGCATTTTTTTTTTAATTAAAATGATGGCATCACAACCTTTTGTTACAGCACCTATTTGTTGCGCCAAATCCACATTGTGCTATCTATTCGCAAATGGTACGTGGCAAATATAACAACCTCCCGATTAAAAGTCGGGCGCATACTCCGAATTTGTTTTTACCATCATTTATTTGTTTTAGGTGTTTTTAATGCAGCGATTTTCGAATTTCTTGTAAGCATCAAGATAAAATTCATCTTTCGCCTTGTTGTAAGTTACTTCATAATACATTCCATCATACAATGTTGTTGAAAGCAGCCATTTTGCATTTCCAAGAATGTAACATTGCCAAACAATATACACATCAAATGTTGGAATATTGTCTGATTTATCAAGATGCTCAATGGCATATTGTTTTACCATTTCTTTTACTTTTTCATTCATAATATTAATATTTTTTACAAATATATAAAAACATTTTTCAAAAAACAAATTTTTTATCTTAATTTTTTTTAATTAACATTTTTTAACCAAATATATTTGCATATATAAATAAATGTGATTATCTTTGTGCTACAAAAAAAAGATAAATATTATGAATGAAAACGATAAAAAACTGTTATTTAAGGCATTATGTGCCTTATTACCATATAAACCAAAGGTGCATATCAAAGAATTGAATTGGGATGACAGTGTAATGGCAGAATATGACGATAATTTAAGTTGCTCTTATCTTGAACAATTTGAATGTGGTAGAATCATCATCAAGCCATATTTGCATCCAATGGAATCCTTGAACACAGAACAAATGGCAAAATTAAAGTCTTTGAGTGTTTTTGATTGGGGAAATTGCATGGTGTACACCCAAGAAGGAATTGATTGGCTAATAGAAAACGGTTTTGATTACTTTGATTTGTTAAAGAAACAACTTGCAATTAAAAAATAAAGTTATGAATAAAAACATATCAAAAAAAGATGCATTGTCTGTTCCAAAGGCATCTAAATTTTTAGACAAAATACAATATTTCGTTAATGGCAAGTTTGTTTGCAACCTTAATGCAAGTCAAACATGCCAACTTAGGGTCAATATTGTTAAATACATCAATGAAACCAATGATACAAGTATTCTAAATGACTTTTATTTCATTGGTCATAAGGATTCGAATTCTGTTCCTGGAGAAGAAATAAAAATAACAATGGATGAGTTTGGAAACTTTTCCGATTCTCCTTGGGAATTAAATCAGATAAGAAGACACATGTATAAATTGATGGTTATGGAAAGACTCAAAAAAGGATATGAAAATAAAGATATTGATATTGAAATTTGAATAAAAATAAAATAAAGTTATGACAAAAATTACTGCAAAAGAAGCATGGCAAAATGCAAATAGTTTCTCAATTGAGAAAACTGAAGAATCTATATTGGATTTAATTGACAAGGCTAGTCGGATTGGTATTAAACGAATTACACTACCTTTCCATTTGAGCGATGAATTGAATGCTAGTTTGACAAAAAAGGGTTTTGTAACAAGCACCTCATTTTGTTCTTTGTGGGGTCATGACATTTCTTGGGATTGAATTTTAAAATTAAATAATTATGGAAAAGAAGAACGTTGAACTGTTTTTGAATCTTTATTCTGAGTTTGAAAATCAGTGCAAAAAGATTGCAACAAAGTTGAATAAGGTTAATAGTGACTATGGCGGCATTGACTATTTTTACATTGACACGGAAACCCAAAAGGTTTGCGGTTATGGCGAAGTTAGTTATGGCGGTGGAAGTCATATGGTGGATTATTTTTCAGTTGACTTTGATGTCAATCTTCTTGGTTATACTGATGAAGAACTTGATTCCTATGTAAACAACTTGCTTGAAGAAAAGCGGAAGGAAATGGAAGCAGAAAAGAAAAAACAAGCAAAAAAGGAAAACGATTATATTGATACCCAAATTGCTGATTTGGTAAGAAAAAAGGGTGAATTATTGGATAAATTACATTAATAATATTAAATATGGAATTTATATCAGTTGTAAACAAGGAAACAAAGGTTTGTTGCGTCAAGAATCAAGAAGGCAAGTTTAACTTGGCTTATTGCGATAATTTAAACGAAAAAAATTTTGTTTTTGATGAAAACAAGGCAATACTTTCCTTTAATTATTGGTTTGACAAAATAAACTACAATCCAAAAGAAAACAATGATTTTGTGATTGGTTTTCATAACAAAAAATGGTATTTCATTAATACTATTGGTCATGTCATTGTAATTGAGTGTATTGACATTATCACACCTTTTAAAGTTTGCCATGCAAACGCATCTTGTTTTAATTATTCGCCAATCAACTATGCTGAAAGCAATCTACGTCACAAGGAAATTGCAGTTGTTAAATGTAGGAATGTTTTTAATTACATAACGAAAGATGGCGAATTAATTTCGAAGAAATGGTTTGACATTGCTTGTGAATTTTCAATAGAAGGTTGGGCGCGTATAAAACTTGATGGCAAATGGAATTATATCAACATTCTTGGGGCTTTGAAAGATGAAAATAAATGGTTTGATTTTTGTCGTGATTTTTTGTATGGTTATGCTTTTGTTTCAATGAAATCTGAAAATTATTTTATTGATTCTAGTACAGATTGTAAATACAATTTGGAAAATATGCGAACAATTTTTCCAGACGATGTAATATTGCATATTATTGGATTTTCTTGATAATTTAACAAATAAAATATGTGTAAGAAAACAAACAATCAATCTCAAAATAAGAATGCAATTATTTCTTTTATAAAAGAAATGATTCAAGAAATAAGAAAGTTAAACCCATCCAATGCAGAATTCAACGGGCAATGCAGCAGTGCGTTTTTTTGGCTTGAAGACCAAGAAAACAATATTTGGCACAATACAAATGATGAATTGCCACATTCTAGTAAAGAGGTGTTGGTTGAATATGATAAGGGTACTTCACACGATGTGGCATTCTATTGCAAAGATGACAATTATTTCCTATCGGGTATGTGCAGAATCTGGCCACACGAAGTTAATAGATGGGCTTATCTTGAAGATGTATTGATTAAAACATCTTAATCAATGAAATTTGTTTTATGGATTATACAAAAATCGATTTCAACAAATGGCAACCATTTTCTGCTTGGGTTGATGGTACAATAGAAAAACAAGCAGAAAAAGTAAATGAAAACAGATACCCAAAACCAAATTTGAACAGTAGACAAACACAAATATATAAGGAATCCTTATTGTCTCAAATTCAACATTTGAAAAAAATTATAGAAACAATAAAATAAAAATTATGGAAAATATTAAACGAATTACTGCAAAAGAGGCACATGCTGATGCCGACAAAGTGAATCAAAAAAGATTGGCTGATGAACAAGAAACTGTTTATAAAGCAATTTTGGAGGCAAAAAAAAATGGCGAATATTCTACAAGTGTTGACTTCTTTATTTCAGATGAATTGCTAGCACAACTTACCGAAGACGGTTTTTATGTGAACCGCAGACAATACGATGGTTACAAACAATACGCTGAAACAATAATTAAATATTAAAACATTTAGCATTTTTTAACGAAAATTATTTGCGTGTGTCAAAATTATATACTATCTTTGCATCAAGAAAAAATACCAACAACAATTTTTAAATTAAATCAAAATTATGTTTTTAGTACAAGTTATCGCTCTTGATTCCGATGATTTCAAGATGGAATCAAAAAATTATCACTGTGATTCACGTACAACCGCAGAACAGTTGCAGTCAAACATCATCGACAAGTATGCCCGAAAGTATCTTGCAGAAGATTGGGATGACGAAGACGAGGAACTCGCCAAAATCAGTGATAAGAAAGTTGAAAAGTGGAAGAAAAAGAACGTTTCAATCGAGGATGGAAACGCTTTCATCTACGGATTCGATGCTGGACACGCAGAAGTAAATATCATTGAATTGGGTGAGGTAATTACTGCTGACACAGTGAACACCGTTAAAATCGAAACTCCATACGCATACTAATTCAGTATGTGACAATCCAATTCAATCACATTTATGGTAAAGATAACAATTTGCCATAAATGTGAAATTTTTTAATCAATAAAATAATATATAACAATATGGTTGACGAAAAATTAATTAGAGAGGTTGAAGAATTTCTTAACCAACTCAAAAAGCAAAGAAAAGAAGAACTTGAGTTGCAATATATAAATTCGCCACATAAGAAATTTGATGTAGGTGATTGGGTTTTTAAAGGAAATGAATTCGGGCAAATCAGATGGGTCGAAAATAAAAACGCAAACATTAAAGAAACCGATGGATATGCTGGAATTTCATTGTATTCGGGTAGTAGAGGCTTCTATGTCGGGAAACGCGATGAATGGTTCATTATGTCTCCAAGCGACAAGGAATATCTTACTACAATGCATAATGTGCCACTAACTGGTGAAGACATCCTAAAAATAATATCTTATTGCCAAAATGATGATTATCTAGTAAAACTCCTAAAGGATATAGGAAATTTCAGCATATTCTCAAATGAAAATAAAATCAATTTAAAATAATAAAATTATGAAAAATGTATTGTTAACTTTCTGTGTATGGATTCTTTTTTCTGTTTTAGTTTTTACTTGCACAAAGAACCAACGAACAAGATTTATTGGCGGTTACCAAAGAATTGATTTGCCTTACAACCAAAGACTTGTCAATGCACAATGGCAAAATAGCAGCCTTTGGATTCTAACAGAGGAAATGGACAGCACCTATGTACCAAAGATGAAATGGCTCAGAGAGCAATCAAGTTTGGGAACGTGTGAAGGTGAAATCGTTTTCTACGAACATAAAAAGTAAAAAATATGGAACTTGGACAAATCGGTTTTGTTTTGCTAAGTATAGGATTTATATTTTTCCTTTTCGGCATTCCTTTCATAATGGAAGCATCATTTGATGCTTCCGTGCCGTTTCATTCAAAAGACGCATACGATATAAAGTATGAAAACGGAACACTCAGTTTCAAGACAAATGACAAACACGGAATAAACAGTTGGCATTTTAAGGGCAGTTGTACCGTATGGTATAACATGAGTGGAAAACGTTGTCATACATTAATCGAAGTGCAACTTAATGAAATTTGGGAAAAAATTAATAAATAAAATGTATGAAATATTGGAGACCAGAATTTAACTTTGCTTGGTTTTCAGTTGAAGACACTGATGTAAAAAGAATAATAAATTCCCCATTTCATGAATTCATAATTGAATTGAAAAATGGTGAGAGAATATATGCTAAAAAGATAAAAACATAATCTCAAAAAAAACTTGAATAATATGAAAATAGATACAGAACAATTCAAGTGGAAAGTAGGGCAAACAGTCTATATCTTGAATCATGGTGCTGCTTGCATAAATAGAGATATAATAGAAAAAATAGAATTCATAATCGAACAATACAAGGAAGATGAAATTCTAATCTATTTGACTGGTAATCGTAATTTCCCAATAGAAGCCTTTGAACAATATTATAGCGATACAAAAAGAGGTGCTATCGAACTTGGTAAACAAAATTTCGAAAATGGAATTGCAAAAGTATTAAAATATCTTGACAGTTGTCATTCAATTTTGTGCCATACATCATATAACGAGAATGATGTACAAAAACAAAAAGTTAAATTCTATAAAAATATAGAAAAACTAAAAAAAGAACTAACTGAAGAAGAAATACAAGATAAAATAGAATACAACAAACCCAAAGAAGACGATAATAAACGTTTTGTTATAGCAAAAAGAATTTCTCGATATGATGAAAACATTGACGCATATATCGTCACAAAATGGGAATATGACTATGACCATATATATTCATCAGCCGAGATAGGGGAAGCCCTTTATCATAAACGTAAGAGCGAAAAGGCTAATGAACAATACCAATGCTTTGAAATTAAAAATGGCGTTCTACCAAGAAATAATCTGTGAGTAAAGAAGAAATAAAGCAACCAACTTAATAATTGGTTGCTTTTTTAACTTTTTTTAATATAAAAAATTTGCTTTTTTCAAAAAAAATTTATATTTTTACAAAAAAAATAGAATTAAAATGGATGAAATAAAACGATTATTAAAGCAAAAAAACGGCAAATATTGCATATTCGACAATACCCGTCTTTTCACAACAACCTTAACGATAAATCTTACTGCACAAGAATATATCGACATGTGTGTACAAGAGGCTAAAAGAAAAGCAGAAGAAGAAATTGCAAATGCCCCAAATGTGAATGTTTTCAGACATCACATAAAAGTATATAACTATAAAGATATAGATGAAATTGATGATAACTTGAAAAAAATCGGAGAAGAGCCTCTTTTGATGTGCGAAAAAAATAGATTTAAAAGCGGAATAGAATCAAGACTCAATTGGGCAGAAGCATGTGAAGGATATTTCAAATAAAATTTAATAATATGAAAATCTTTATATCTGGTAGTTCAAAAATAAAGAAACTCAACCAAGAAATGACAAATTGCCTAGATGAACTCATTAAACAACCAAACAATGAGGTAATCGTAGGTGATTGCTATGGTGTGGATATTCTTGTGCAAAAATATCTGAAAGAACACGGTTATACCAACGTCACAGTATATTGTTCACAAAAAACACCAAGACGAACAGAATACGATAAATACGTATCAATGTATGAACAAGCAAAAAACCTAAACGGTGAGGATTTCTATCAAGTCAAAGACAAGGAAATGTGCAATCAGTGCGATTCAGCAATAGCATTTTGGAACGGAACAAGTTACGGTGTGAAATGCAATATTGAGCGAATACAACAAATGAAAAAACCATTAACTATAATCTATGAATAAAGAAGAAATAAAACAATTAATCAAAGAAAACCTTACAATAGAAATATCCTCAAACTATGAAGGTTTGGGTGATAATGGTTGTAATGTAAAAGTGAAACTTTTATGGGGTGAAGAAAATGAAGAAATCAGTTCTTCACAAGCGTTTATATTATGGTAAAAATATGACAGAACAAGAATTACAAGAACTTGAAAAAACATATCAAGAATTATATGATATTTGTAAAAAGAGTTATGAAAAAGCATTAAAACGTCAAGACATTTTTGATAAGGAATTGATAGAAAATGACAAACAACTTTTTGAAATAGCAAAAAAATTGCTAGATAACGTACAAAAACAAATAGAACAAGAAAAAAATAAAAAGCAACCAACTTAATGATTGGTTGCTTTTTTATTTTTTAACATTTTTTAACAAAAATAATTTGCTCAATACAATAAAAAGAATTATCTTTGCAGTACAAAACAAATTAAAATTATAAAATTATGAAAAAATTATTTACTTTACTTGCAGTAATTGTATTATCAATCTGTTTGACATCATGTTTGGAAAGAAACAATGAATTGTATAAGGTCACTGACCATTTCGTTGAAGAATTATACACCACTTATGAACGTTATGACATCTTCGGACGTAATTCAACATACACAGAAGGTGGCGAATATCAAGTTACCCCAATCGTCAGACTCATTGTGGTACGTATTGAAAAAAACCCGACAGATAAAAAATATGATAATTTGGTGAAAACTCTTAAAAAGCATTACAAGAATGATGCGCGTGTAAACGATGTATATCGAAACCAAGGAGGTACTGTTGTGATTGATTGTAGACATAAATATTAATTTTATATTCACTTATAAAAACAAAAATAATATGAAAAATAAAGCAAATTACATTATCTTTTTGTCTATCTTAGCGGTATTCGTTATTTCTGCATTTTGGTCAATCAAAAACACAATTGACGAATCAACAAAGGAAAAGGCAAGAATTGCATTGGAACAACAACAAGAAGCAGCATTAGCAGATTCAATTGCAAGATTAGCCTTTGTAGCAGATTCTATCGCTCATGAGGACTCTATCGTCAATGCACAAAAGTATGCAGAAATTATCAGAACACACAAAAATTTGTTCAGAACAAGTAAAGACGAATTTAACGATGTGATTTGGTATATACCTAAGTCAGCCCCAAAATATGTTAATATGAATGGAGTATATTGTTATTTCGATGCCAAATCATCCAACTTTCGATTCAAATTTCAATATCATGCAGATGATTGGTTGTTTATTGAAAACATTATCTTTAATATAGATGGTGAAAATATCACAATTGTACCAGATATGAATCGAGATTGCGGTAACGGAGGTAGAATTTGGGAATGGTGTGATGAAAATATCAATAATTACAGAGCAACATTAAATGAGGATTTCATTAAAAAAATCGCTCACGCAAAAATAGTTAAAATTAAAATGAATGGAAGTCAATATTATAATACAAGAGTATTAACCGCAGCACAAATCAAATCTATCAAAGATACATATGAATATTACCTTGCATTAGGTGGTAAATTTTAATAACAATAGCAAATAAAGCAACCAATAATTCAAAATTGGTTGCTTTTTTATTTTTTAATATTTTTTAACAAAAATAAGGCAATGATATACAATTTGGCACCAGTTAGGTAAAAAAATCTTACTGATGCCAATTTTTTATTTTACTTAAAATAGTTACTTTTTTTCTTGTTTTCCCATCATTTTTTTTATATATTTGTAAAAAAAGATGATGGATAAAAAGTATAGAAAACCTAATGGGTATTGGAATAATTATGAGCATTGTTATAATGAAGCACAAAAATATAAAACAAGAAATGAGTTTCAAAAAGGTTGTAATGGTGCATATCAAGTAGCAAGAAAAAACAAATGGCTTGATGATTACGATTGGTTTGAACCTTCTGCAACTTGTTTAAAATGGGATTATGAGCATTGTTATAATGAAGCACAAAAATATAAAACAAAAAATGAGTTTCGCAAAGGTTGTAATGGTGCATATCAAGTAGCGATAAATAACAAATGGCTTGATGATTATACTTGGTTTGTGAATGGTAAAATAAAATGGACAAAAGAAAAATGTCACGAAGAAGCCCAAAAATATCATTCAAGAAGCAAATTTATGCACTATAATAAAAGTGCATATGAATCTGCAAGAAAAAACAAATGGCTTGATGATTATACTTGGATTAAAGATATAAGGTTTGATATTTATACTGATAAAGTTGATTCTGTATATGTTTATGAATTTAAAGAACAAAAGACTGCTTATATTGGAAGAACATTAATCAGATGCCAAAATAAAAGAGATAGAGACCATATTTTCAGTATGGATTCTGTATCATCATTTGCGAAAAAGCATAAAATTGCAGTACCACCAATGAAGATTCTTGAAACAAATCTAACAATCAAAGAAGGTGCAAAACGAGAAGGGTATTGGTTAAAGAAATATCAAGAAGATGGTTGGGTGACTTTGAATCAAATTAAAACTGGTGGTATTGGACGTATTGGAAAAGGTAAATGGAATTATAAATCTTGTTTTGAAGAAGCAAAAAAATATAAAACAAGAAGCGAATTTGAAAAATGTAATCAAAGTGCATATGAATCTGCAAGAAAAAACAAATGGCTTGATGATTATGTATGGTTTGAAAAAGGAATTATAATCAAAGCATTAAAACAAACAAAATGGAATAAGGAAACTTGTTTTGAAGAAGCACAAAAATATAAAACAAGAACTGAATTTAGCAAAAATTGTAGTGGAGCATACCACGTAGCGATAAAAAATAAATGGCTTGATGATTTTTTTCCATTTTGATATTTTTAATTTTTTCTTTAAAAAAATTTGGTTTTTGAAAATTTTTTTTATATATTTGCAATGTAAAGAGTAAGAGACCTCAGTTTGTTTTCTTGCGATAATAAAAACATCACAAGAAAAAACACACCCAAATCAATATCCCGCATACAAGAAATTTGTATACGGGGTATTTTTTTTAATTTTAACACCATTTTGATATTTATAAAGAAAAACAATATTATGCTTTCAGAAAAACATCTAATAAATAAAATATGCAAGGACGTTATAAGACAAATAATCAAGGAAGTTAGATATATAGACCCAACATTTTCAAAATACAATGGGGTTGTGCATAAAACAGATATTGAAAACGTACACCAACAAGACCCAATTAAGAGCAACGAGAATATACGTGTATATCACGGATGTGACATTCAAAGAGCATTGGATTGGGCAAAACACGGTTTCAGTGGAATGAAAGAACAAGAAAGACATACTCAACCAGAAAAAGGGGTGAATCCAATTGGAATTTTTGTAACGGTAGATTTCGAACATGCACAATATTTTGCAAGAAATGGTTGCATCATAGAATTTACAGCAAACTCAAACGATTTGGACACACCAGTTTGGAATGGAAGTGATTATTGCAACATATCTTTTCTTTCCAAAACATATTCTTTCAATAGCAAAGAGGAAAGAGATAAACAAAAACAACACTACCAAAATATTTCAAAAAATTATCAAGATGAATTACGTAATGGAAAAACATTGTCCAATAGCCATATAAGAAATAGCGACAACCCAGCATTGGCAAGAATGATATTTACTGACGTTGAAGCACAAGCACTTTTCTTGGGTAGCCTATCTCCAAATCAAATAAAAAGAATTTGGGTGAAACAAGATAATAAAAACTTTGTTCCTTATAAAGTGAGAGATTTCATCAGAAAATATGGCAATATTGAACACCAAAAAGAAAACGATGCCGTTTATCTTGCAAACGAAGATTTCAAGGGGTTCGATGATTTCTTCGACAGAATAGATATTCCAAAGGATTTCAGAAACGAAACAATGCAAGAAATCGAAACATATGACAATATGAAATTAACCGCTTGCCAATATATGTACCCAAAACAAATAATACAAGCATTCGGAAAAGAATTCTTTACGCAAAACTTTATCCCTAAAATAGTACAATAAAAATATGAAAATAATAAGCAACCAATATTTTAATTATTGGTTGCTTATTATTTTTTTAAAATTTTTTTCTGGAATTTTTTTAAACACCCCACATAAAAAAAAAACACCCCACCCTCTTTATAAAATCACAAAAATTTCTGGAAAATTTTATTTACCAAACTGTTGCCACTTTGTAAGTGTTAAAAAATGTTAACGGGGGATGGGGATACGGAGGGGGTGGGGGGTGGCACTATGCTACTGTTTCCCCATATATGGTAGCAAAATGCCACCATATTCCCCACTTTACTATCATTTTGCTACTATTTCGCTATATTTGTAGCAAAATGCCAATTTAACATATGTTAAAATAATATAAATTATCTTAAATCACTAATTTTGCAATGTACAGATAGCAAAATAAACATTTTTAACATTTATTCCCGAATGTTATCAAATGTTAAAATTTTTAACATTTAAAAAATCCATTTTATCCATTTATTGTACAAAAGTGCCATTTTTGCAATGTACAGATAGCAAAATGTAGCCTTTTTTACACTAAAATACCATATAAATACATAACTCACTGATTTACAGACTATTATAAATATTGAATACGTATGGATAGCAAAAATAGGGGTGGGGCAACTATGCCCAAATAGGTATAAAGTGGATTGTAGGGGTATTAAAATTAAAATACGGGGTTGTGTGGAATATCTGTATTTTTACCCTTCACTGATTTTGGTTTATAATATAAACTAATTTGCAATATGATTTTGGTTTACAATATAAACAAGTTGAACAGATGAATTTATTTATGTTTTTAGTAGTATGTAATACAAAGTAGTGGGCGATATATGGTAATTGGTTAAGGATAGTAATTGGTAAAGTAAAATAATATGTCACACCAAATAGTTGATAATACAAGATAGCATATAAAACAAAGTATATTGTTTGACAAAGTTATATGTTAAATCAAATAATATGCAAAGTAAAATACTATTGATTGCAATATAATATGCAATACATAATATTATGCCTCACAAGAAAAAGTTTATGTACTTAATTTAGTCCCTAACCTATCCACTACCCCACGTACAGAATGAAATAGTTATACAGAATTTAATACGCCAAAAAAATAATGATAGTGGGGTATGGGTGTACTAAATTAAGTATGACACCCCGACCACATTTTCAGTATTTGTCAAAATACCCCAAAATTTGCGCTATATTGCATTTTCTTTCCTCAAAGGTATATTTTATTGTTTGAAACGAGAAAGTGGCTACAATACCCCTTAAAATGCAAATACGGGGCATTTTTGGCTACATATACGTGCGTGTGTACGTGCATAGCATGAGTGCATATCTAGGGCATTTGGCATCTAGGGGGTGTGGCATTTTGCAACTATAAATATAGATAATATAATAAAATAATGCGCGTAGCCGCACTATTTTATTATAAATTGCAAAGTCAGGGTTGCAAAATGGGCTATTTTTGCACAAAAAAATCATTTTTTTGCTATTTTTTTTGGTAAATTAAAAAAAAAGCCCTACCTTTGCAGCGCAAACCTTGAAAGGGGTTTGCCCCACTACCCGAAGTGAGATAAGGGTTTTGGGTATGAGCAGCCCGCGTGAGAGGCGGGGGGTGACTGCGAATCTTGACTTTCTTCTCCGCTATGGTAGGTGAGGTATCGAATCGTACCGAAACTGAGAGTACGGAAGGGGGGATGATACAAGATTAATGTTCTTTGACATAGTGGAGTAAATCATCCGAAGCCTATCGGCTGAAGTTTTCACTTTGGCGGGTATGTGAGGGGAAGCAAGCCTATTTTACTCAAATGTTTTCGAAGGCTTGGCATTGCAAGTTGATTCAGTAGCGCGAATCAACCATCAAAAATGCGGCATAGGCGGTCTATGCGGTGGTAAATTCCCGTTTGTACAAACGTGTGAAATCAAATTACCGATGATTCGGTTGGCGATAGGGATAGCACGTTACGGCAGCGATAGAGACCCGTTGCAATGCAATACGTAATAGTGAGGTTCGACTCCTCATATTATGACAATCACGTCTTGAGTACGTGTTTCTTTTTTATGTTTTATTTAACTTTATCTATCTGTATGAAATACAATGATATTGTTGAATTCGCCCGTGTGTGCAAGTTAGCCACATTTGGCGATACGTGCATTACGGCAACCACGCCAAAAATGCGCAAAACGAATAATCCCTATTACGGGAGGGTTGTTCGCTTGACATATGCATCCCGTGTTGCCGTATATCATTACGGCAGAACACTTGAGCAGCACATTGCCAATGCCAATGGATGCACCCGTCAAGAGGTACACTATGAGTATGACCAATCGCGTTGCGTAAAGAATTGGTTGGTAAAGCCAATCATTGCAACCAATGGACAATATGTATATTACTATCGCAAGAATGCAATAGTGTATTATGCATATCTATTGGACGGGGAATTTGCTGATGCTGCAACAATAGCACAAATTGAATCGTTTTGCTCCGACATCAATGCTTTCAGCGACAACCCGAAGCAACTTGCCGAGGGAATTTCCCGTGATGAGCAAGTTTGGACGAAGCGTCCATCTTGCACCAATGTGTTGTACTATGCCAATTGCGACAATTGGTATGGTAGCGATGCACTGAAAGAGGACATCATTACCAACGGAATCAAGCACACCTTTGAGACTGATTTAGGATAATGAGGTGTACTTAATTAAGTGTGGGGGGGTAGGCAACTATTCCTCCACTACTTAATTGCTTTTTTAATTCAATCTATTTTAGTCAAATTAAAGCAAAGGAGACAAAACAATGAAAATCAAGATTCAAGAATTAACGCACGAAGATTTGGTTAACATATTCGCTAGTGTGTACGATATGTATGAATATTTCCACATCGAAGTTGTAAACAAGCCACAATTTGATGATAGCGAATGTGAGTGCAGAGAAGACACTTGGGCTGAAGTGTTGCTGAATGGAGGCACACTTGCCTATATAGACCATGAAGACGATGACAACAAATATGTATTCGACTTATCACTTGCCAAGCGAAGGTTGGGTAAAAGTGTTGCAATCAATTACCTAACAAAATTCTTGATGGGTGAAAGCGATGCTTACAATGATTGGCAACTGATTCAAGTAATGGCTTTTGGGGATGCCATTTACGGATAATTGCTCTTATAGTGGGGAACACAGAATTTAGGTTTGTGTTCCCCATAAACTTATTGGTTGGTAAATTTATTACTATTGTAGGGGAGTAGAACCCCAACCAATCACCACACTAACATTTGTTAGTTTATTGAAATTCAATACTTTAATCGGGGTATTTACCACACAAAAAATCAAACAAGATGGAAAAACGTAATTGGAGTGCCTATCAGATGGCAATCTTTGAGTGGGTGATGAACACCCGCAAATCGGTGTGTGTCGATGCCAAAGCGGGCAGCGGAAAAAGCACCACCGCTATTGAGGCTGCAAAACGCCTCAGTGCAAAAGACCCTTCGAAATCAATTCTGTTCTTGGCATTTAACAATAGCATTGCCAAGAAGAATGCAGATGATGTTTCGGGGTATCGCAATATCGAATCTAAAACCCTTCATTCTTATGGGTTTAAGGCACTATTTCGTGCCTATGGCAATAACGTGAAAGTGGATAACAACAAGTGGTCACGTTTTATACGTGACAATGTTTCATCTTTGTCATCATACGTGACAGATGAGATGAATGCAAATAATATCAATTCATTTGTTAGCCAAGTGGTTAACATACTGAATTTGTGTAGAATCAATCTTGTACGTGAAGGACAGACCGATATGATTCAAGCCATTGCCGACAAACACAATTTCGAATTGGTTGGCGATGAGGTTAACGTTGTCAATACCATATTGAGCAAGTGTTATTGTATGGATGCCAATAACGTAATCGATTTTACCGATATGATTACGTTGCCGTTGGTTGATAATTTCATTGGCAAGAAATTATGGCAATATGACGTTGTGTTCATCGATGAGGCGCAAGATTTATCGAAAGCACAACAACAATTGATGCTTCGTGCCGTAAAGCGTAATGGCTTTTTCGTTGCGGTTGGAGACCCCCAACAAGCAATCAACGGCTTTGCGGGCGCAATGAATGATTCATTTGCCCAATTAGTCGATTTGGCACACGGAAATACTTTGCCATTATCTGTTAACTATCGTTGCGGAAAGGTTATAATCCGAGAAGCACAAAGTATAGTACCAACAATAGAGGCATTCGAAGGTAGTCCCGAAGGTGTTGTCAATCGTAAAGTTACAGATTTGAAATCTGTTGGTACAAACGATATGCTTCTGTGTCGCAAATCTGCTCCGTTGGTTGGTTTGTGTTTGAAATTCATTGCCAATGGCAAATCTGCATATGTCAAAGGTAAAGATATTTGCGAAGGGCTTAAGAATCTCATTAAGAAGATGAAGGCAAAGAACATTGATTTCTTGTATAACAAACTTGATAAGGAATATGAGAAACTTGTTGCAGCCGCAATCAAAGAAGGTGGGGATGCCAATAGCCCAAAACCCGTTGCATTCAAAGATAAGATGGATTGTATTCATCTTATTGCTGATACTTGCACAAGTGTAGCAGAAGTCATTCAGCGATTAGACCAATTGTTTGACGATTCCCGAAATGGTAAGGCTATTTGCCTATCGACTGTCCACAAAGCAAAAGGTCTTGAATGTGACAATGTTTTCATTCTGTTGCCCGACAAATTGCCAATGGTATGGAAGGGACAGAAGGCGTGGGAATATGAACAAGAAATGAACTTGAGGTACGTGGCTATAACCCGTGCCAAGAAAGTTTTGAACTTTGTGACGCTTGACGAAAACGCACTTAAATCGATTGAGTTGTAATATACTCAATCGATTTATCTGTACTAAAATAAGTACACTATCTGTAACGATATTGGGGAGGGTATCAATACAGATAGTGTGCTATCTTTTTAATTGTGGTGAAACTTATTACTATTGTAGGGGAGTAGAACCCCACACCATAACCAATATTAATATCTGTTAAGAAAACTAAAAAAATGTTAAACCATTTTGTGGGTTGGAAAATAAGTCCTATATTTGCACCCACAAACCAAAACACAACAAAGGTATGATTAAGTTTTTTCAAAGAACCACAAGCACCAACCCCAATGCAGACTACTATATTGTAGTAAAGTGCGGGGTAGAGTTCAAATCTAACGGCACACTTACGGGTGTTGCAAGTAACGTTAAAAAGAGTTCATACACGATGAACCCCAAGACCTCGTTGACGCTCCTTACAAAGTTGGAACGAAGCCGTCAAGAAATCAATGGTGTTCCCGTTTGGGGTTATTCCCCAAGTTTCGATGGCGATGTCATCAACACCCGTCACGCTGGTGGCATCATCCCAATTGTTTACACCCCACTTGGCAAGCGAGTTATGGAGATTGACGAGGATGATATTGAAACTGAAATATTGCCATGTGTATGGCACAGACCTACATTGGATGGCAAAAATTCAGCCAATATTTGGAATCCAATCCCGTCTATAGTTGGCACGAAACAGATTGCCTACAATGGTGTCTTTATTGCCAAGGTAGATGACAATTTGTATGTATATAACGGAATGTCCAAAAAAGACGCGGAAGAGATTATCAACGCCTATCAACTTGGACGTGGATTCCACCTTATTTCCGAAGAAGACCGAACCCTTTTGAACAAGGATGTCAACTATCTCGATGCACAGAGCCACAACATAGAGGAATTCCTCTATCGTGGTAGTGAAATCATTCCTTTCATCTATTGATTGTTCAATCGTGTGGGTGTGTATCTGTATGCGCACCCACACATAAAAACACAAAGAAGAACTTGAAGAAACCGAAGAAGACGAATAGTTATGGCACAGAAACAGAAGACAATGATTGCCCCCATACATAATGTGTGGGGGAAATCCAATTCAGTGTACGGGGGACAATCTTTCTTGATTGAATTTGGTGCTGATGACAATATTTTGGTAGGGCATACCAAAATCAATGCTGAATGCAACAAAGACCTTAAAGGTAAAATGTGTCAAATCACCTATCACGAAACGCCCAAAGGTACATTAATCGTTGAACGGATTGACCCAATCAAAGAGTAAATGTACTTAATTAAGTACCCATTTTGGCTAACAAATGTTAAAAATCGTATTAACAAATGTTAAAGTGGGTACTTTTTCTTTGCTTTTCCAAATAATTGGTGTATATTTGCACCGCGAAAACAACAAAAAACAACCAAAACAATGACACAGACACAAGGTGTGGTAATCTCCGAATTGGAGAACCCCCAAAAATCAGTTGTAATTACGTATATGCGTAAAGTCCTTTTGTCATATATCGACTTGACATTAGATTTTAACGAAGAAGAAGCAAAAGCCTATAGAATGTGGGTTGCAAAACTTCGCAGAGGGCTTGATTCCTTTTTTCCACGTACCAAGAGTGGAAAATTAATCCCAATTGAAGGTAAAACCTTCCGTGTTGAAATCGATGGTAAAGGATATATTGCTCCTGCATTTCGCATCATCGATAGAGAAGAAGCATTGAGACGTTTCAATGAGTATCTATCTAAATGCAAAGCCAACGGCATCAACCCGCTTGCCGAGGTCAAGGCGGGTCGCAAGCAAAAAAAAGCACTTGCAAATGTACTTAATTAAGTACACGCACGAACAGAATGAACCAAATGTTAAAATATGTTAAAGTGTCAAAAACATTTGGATAATTCAAAAAAAGTTCGTACCTTTGCACCGCAAAAACAAACAAAACCGAATTATAAACAACTAAAACAAACAAAAACAATGGGACGATTTGAAAACAAGATTTCCGAGAGTGGTAAGCGAGTAATCACAGTGGGTCACGTAACGTATCCAAACGGCAAAATGGCGCACAATGGGGCAAAGAACCCCGATGAGCGCAAGCCGTTGCTCCGCACCATCATCCCCGTCACAGAACAGACTGCTGATGGGACATTCCGAACCACCAAGCGATACAAGGATGTGGTTGATGCCACATCCACTGCACCGAAGGTGGAATAATTACTAACTAGGGCATTGCCGCATCGCCATTGCAGAGGCTACGCGATATGCGCGATTGATACCCTCATCGGTTGCGGCATCGCCCACTTTACCGACTAGAAAATGAAAAAGGCACTATTAAATCTTCATCCACCCTAGGTACTATGGCATCTTGAGGAGTTAGCCTTAGTCCTCGTTTGAGTGAGTAAATAAAATAAAGTAGTGTGTTATAGGGGTAGGCTGCATTAACACTCGATTCGCCCGCCCCACAATAAAGTGAGACAAATGAGACATCTGCGCTATTTACATCCAACCTAGCACTGAATGATAATCATCATCGGTCGAAAAAAACCAATTGCCCGTTATTTTAACACCTTATAACAATTCGATTGTGGCATAGCCGAACACAAGAAACAGATTCGGCATTGCGCCACCCAACGGGGATTGGGAACGGAATAATAGTTAAATGGAATCACCACAAAGCCCAACACCTTACGGCAATTGACTGCATTAAGATTCCGATGCAAGCATAGGGGGCTAGCAATTGTCTTAACAGAAAAGACTTGTTGCTTGACCATCCGCACAAAAGTCATCCCAAAAGAGTGTTGGGCGCAATTAAAACAAAAAAAACACTTCACCACCAATTGGTGACAAATATGACCAACAAAGCGTCAAAGAAGGCGTTTCGAATGTGGTGGTCACACCGACTTATAACAAAAGTTATTGGTGGCGAAGGCAATCAAAACCACTAGCGGAATTTTTTCCGAATGTTCTTGCTAAAAAAAAAAGGCACTAGCCCCGTTGCGGAACAGAACATTATAATTAAGACCACAAATCCATATATTGTTGGTTATCCGTGCTTACAAGGCTACATTTCCCATACAATAGTCAATCGCGCGTCCTCCTATTCTGTTCCCCGACTTTGGCACTTGCCGAGCAAAAAAGAACACATTTACCTCCAAGCAAGACCTTGCGGGTCACTTATTAACTAAAACGATAAAACCCCTTGAGTTATGGAGACATCCTACTGAACCGCTAGTGTGTCGGATGGGTAGTCAATGTGTGAAAGTGCGCATCACCATTGGACTTGAGCAAACCAAGCATTGCCCCAAGCGCACATCGGGTAATCTGTTTGCTTGGGCTTTCAGTAGCCCCCCATCTTCTAGTTTCTCCTTTGCTAAGTCTTCATAGTCATCTATTGTATGTTGATGCTCCATTCGCCAACTCTCCTATTCCAAATTTGAATGTTGCAGCATTGCATACAACGCAAGGTAAAACGTTGTGAAACGGGTTACCTCCCGAAAAGGCTTCGCCACAGATTGGCAAGCAAGCGTTGTTTTTGGTAAATGGTTGTGCCGCCTCGACTGAGTTAAAAATACTCGTTGTGGCGGCTTTTTTTTATTTAAATAACCATTTATACCACCAACAAAAGAAAGTGGCTTACAGAGCAATTAAAATTAAAATACAGAACAATTATGGACGATAAACAAACACTCATACATCAAATATTATCGTTGCTATCAAAGTTCAAGAAAAAGAAATGCAAGGTTATAATTGAATTGCCAAACATCAATGATAGGCTGCATTATATCTTGAATGAGGAAGGCAGAATTGTAAACGTTGATTCTGTGCCTACATTGCAGCGTTACGAAGATTTATCAGTAGCATCCCTAGAAGATTGCTTGAGATATATCCTAGAATATGGCACAGAAATAAATTAAAAAAAAAAATATCCTTTTAATAAATTTTCACATAAAAAATTTGCTTTTTAAAAATTATTTTTATATATTTGCAAAGGTTAAGATAATATAATGAAAACTAGAATTAAAATAGATATAGATGAAATGAATAAAAAAATTGTTCTTCGTAAAATGAAGAATAGTTTATATGTGCCTAATTTCATTGACAAATATTTTCTTAATCAAAAATATAAATCTAAAAATAAAAGAAAATGAAAAATATCAGTATTGAATGGCTTATAACACTCTTGTGTTGCTTATTCTTGGGTAACTTTGGAATTCATCGCTTCATCAATGGCAAATATCTGTCGGGTGTGCTGCAATTGATTCTGTACTTTGTTTGCTATCCAATTTGCTTGATTTGGACAATCATAGATTTTATTTGTATCGCATTTTCTGTGTTCACTGATGGTGATGACCAAAAAATTACAATTTGTGGCTGAGAAAGGCAAATAAATTAAAATATCGATATATTTAATTATAAATTTCCCACCACAAAACAAATTGTCCCGTGGTGTAATGGTAGCACAACAGATTTTGGTTCTGTTTGTTTAGGTTCGAATCCTAACGGGATAACCAAAATCATATATAGAGTTTCGAATTCAAGAAAATGGTGGTAGCCGAAAGGCTACAAAGGTGAGAAGAGGATAGATATTATTTGGTAGTTTTTAGAAACTATCTGTGAAAAAAAATTGCTTGGTTCGTGATGAATAGAGCAATGACCGACTGAACGGATGTTTGGTCGGTCTTTTTTTGTGTTAAACCATTTTAACATTTATTAACACCATATTATAAATATATAATTATAACTATCTATAAATCAAGTAGTTATACATAACTCACTGTTTTACAGACTGTTATGAAGATATGCTTTGTATTTGATTTTCTCATATTGGATATAGGAATGGTAGTGGATAGGGGAGAAGTGGCAACAGAAATAAAATTTGAATATATGCATTGGCACACGTATTATATATAATGTGTAAAAGGCTGAATTGTTAAAAATGTTTAATTTTAAAAAAAAGTGCTAGAAAAATTTGGTGGGTTAAAAAAAAAGCCCTATCTTTGCAGCGCAAAACTGATAGAAAGGAGTTCTGTTAGTTGATTGCAAATAGTTCTAACGTGTTTCACGTGAAACACACAATACCTTACCAAAATGAAAAAGGTTATCAGTGAGAAGGAGGCTGCAAAGCAGCAAGTGATTAACGCGATTATCAATCTTATCGCTCCAAGTGTAGATGCTGAGGGTAGAAAGCAGAGCAATGCCAATCGCATCATTACTGCATCGGCATACGCACCATCCTACAAGATTGAGGGAAGCAATTATGTCATCGACAAGGATGCTACCGCAAAGTTGCCAAGCAAGGTGACCATTGATGGCAAGACCATAAGCCTCAACCTCAGTCAGTACAAGCCAATCCGCGATGCCATTGCCATCCATTGCAACATCTGTTCCAAGATTGTTGCTATCTACAACCACATCGGACGTGCGTACCCAATCACTTATTTGGTATATCACGCCATTTCCAAGCAGGCCCACCGCAAGGAGTTCTATGACGCGGGCATCAAGACCATTGCGCCATTGAGCGATACCCTCAACATTGCCGCCATTGCAACGGCATATAGCCGCTATAACGGCAACAAGGGTGTGGATGGTGATTTGCTGCATGGCATCGTCAAGTATTATGCCGAAACGGGTATTTCAGCAGAATCGTTCATCGATGACGTTCTTCCACACGTCAAGAAGAACAACTCCGAGGGTTGCATTCAGACCTATCAGTTCTGTATGGAGGCTACCAAGGCAGCGGGCTTGATTGTCGAGGACGAAGCACCCGCAATGGCTGAAGTTGTGGCTCAGTAATCGGCTCTATCATAGGTGGGGAAACCTAAGTTATCCCCACCATAATAATACCAACTATGGCTACTTTCGCAATTTTCCCAACATCGATTGGAGACGTTCAGTTAGTGCCAATAAATAAAAGTGAGTATCGGTTTGAAGTTTATCATGCTGAAACTGACGAATATTTTGGTATAATAGAAGGTTTTCCAACAAGGCTTACCGCACAAAAACATATCGATAATTTTTACAAAACCAAATTCAATCACTAAAACTATGAACGAACTAGTTAAATCTGTACAGACCCCCAATTTCGGTGAAATCTTCTTTGTTGCTACGGGTAACGTAAATCCTACCAATGGCAAGACTGAGTATCGCTTGTATGACATCAATGACATCCCTTGTGGTACGATTGAGTGTTCTACCAAGCCATCCCCCGAAGTGGTGGAAGAAGTTGTTTCCGAGTACCTTGTGCCATCGTTTTGATGGCATAAGTGTACTTAATTAAGTACAATTAAAACAATTACCGCTATGACAATTGTAATTACTCTTTTAGTTATTCTTATCTTTGGTGTGTTCATCTTGCATCTGTTTGACAGAAAGCATATGGATAACCACATTGCCAAAGAACAAGAGTTTGAGAAGGAGGTTTCCAAATCTTTCACTACTATCATCAAGACCATTCAAAAGGTAGAACGTAATGCTTCAGCCGAAGATGCCAAAATTGTCAATGAGCATATTTTCCTTGTTAAATTGATTGAGGAATTGGACAAAAAGGGTATCGTTGATAGTAAGAAACTTATTGAAGAATTCAACAAAAACAAAGGCGATGAAATTCAGTGAATTATCCCCTAAAAATGTGTCATACATCATTGAATGTGTCACAACATTACTGAAACGAATGTGCATCAATGCTAACATTACAATGGAAGCAAAAGTCACCCGTTATGGTGATGAAGTTGTAGATGTTCGCAGTTCGGAAATCATGGTTATCCCCGCAATGTTCAACAACGTACACATCGAAGGTAACGGATATTTGACAAAAGACGATGACCATGAAAATTGTTTTGATTTCAACATTTTTCTCAATTATCGTTACGATAGTTTCAGTGGTGGCAGCAATGGTACTGAAATTGGGGTAATCAAATTCCGAATCATCAATGATAGTTTCGTTGACATAAGATTGATTGGTATGACGCTCACCGCGTCTGTTTACAACAAATTCTAACAGAAAGGTAATAAGACCCAAGCAATTCAGTTGTTTGGGTCTTATTTGTTAAAAATAATTAAAATAAAAAAATAGTTTGAATTTAATTTGGCGGTCTCACGAAAAATGCCTATCTTTGCACCGCAAATTCAATACAACTAACAATTTTTTACCCGCAAGTTTTAATTTTAACTAGCCCACAATCAACTTTCCCCAATCACTTGATAACTTATACATTTGGTTGGGGAAAGTTCAATAGAATTAAAATAAAAACAAATACAACTATGAAACTAGATAACAAAAAATATATCGTATTCAAATATGCCAATGGTCTTAAACCAATGACAGATTTCTGTGACACAGAAGATGCAGCAATAGAAGCATTTGATAAGTTGCTTGAAACAGATGGCTTGACACAATTATCAATTGCCAATATCAATAACAATATGAGGCTCTATGGCAATTTCGACATCCAAAACACAAATGGTAATACTGATTCATTTTGCTTGGCTGAAATTATTCCTATTGATATGGGTGAAATCAATACAACAGAACAAGAAGAGGCTTATGCCATCATCAACGAAAAGGAATATTATACGTTCGAAACAAATTTTCATAAAACAATCATTGCCACATTAACTGATTTCATTTACAAAGACCATAAGGTTGGCGATGAGTTAATTACTGATGTGGTTGGAAAGGTAAACCACTTAAGTGAAAAGTTTGCACCAAGATACAATTGGAAATATAAGGACTACAAAATGATTAAAGTTATCTTGCCATAATTTTAATTTTAACTAGTCTACAATCAACTTTGCCCAACCACTTGATGAATTACTTGATGAATTAGTCATTTGGTTGGGCAAATTGCTTTATAATTAAAATAAATTATTAAATAAATTTTAACAAAAAAAAATTTGCTTTTTGATATTTATTTTTATATATTTGCAATGCTATGCACCTATGGCGGAATCGGTAGACGCGAGGGACTTTTGGTAAACATTAAGAGTGCTTCCTTTCCGAAAGGAGAAAACAATAAATAAAAAATATTGGGAAGTAGAATTTCGCTAACAAACAGAAACCTTGTTTATGGTGACATAAACTTTGGTGATGGCTCACTAAATGGATATTTATCCTAAATGGCGTAGAGACTATATACGAAACACCTAAACCAAAATGGCATGGTGAAGAAATAGTCCAGACTACAACAACTCACGAAGTTGGCTTGTATAAAAGCAAGTGTAGTAAGAAAATCCCTTGGGCATTGCGCCCGTGTGGGTTCGATTCCCACTAGGTGTACTTAACTATTAACATAGTATAAATAATAGGTGTCCGTAGCACCGAATTTACGCTTGTGGACTACCACCTAAAATTAATGATAGGTTGAAGCAAGAAATAAAATGTAATAGAATCATAGATTTTATTAGAATTTTATATACGGTACACAGATTATCCCGTAACATATCCAAATGTTACGGGATTTTCTTTTTTTAAACACTTTTTAACATTTATACCCAAATATATAATAATATATAATTATAACTATCTAAAAATCAAGTAGTTATACATAACTCACTGTTTTACAGACTGTTACAAAGATAGCCTTTGTGTTGGCACGTTATTTTTGGTAATACATTTGTAGAGTAGGGGAGAGAAAGTGTGTTAGAATTAAAGTATTTTGTAATGGTCTGCATTCGTGTATATTATATATAATGTGTAAAATGGCATTTGTTAAAAATGCTTAAAATAAAAAATTTGTTTGATTTTGGTTTGGTGGTGTCAAGAAAAATACCTAACTTTGCAGCGCAAAAAATAAAATCAATCTATAATACTTAAAACCAAAAACAATTTACCACTATGAACAAAAAAATTTTGGAAACAACGCTTGAAAGTATCATCAAATTGATTGCCAACAGATTGATTATTGGACAACGATTTGACCTTTTGTTTGCTGCCTACAACAGAATGCAAGAAGATGAGCGTGATGGTGTTGACTATCTGTTCAGTGTAACAAAGCCCGAAGATGTCATCTGTTGTCTGCAAAATGGTTTGACCATTGAACAACTTCGTACAATGCTTGATGAAAACCGAAACGAGGGTATTGAATATTTCTATTTTGGTGCTAATCATCCGACACCAACAATGTTAACACTTGAAAAGGTGATGTCTCAGTTGACCGCCAATGCAGTAGATATTGTCAAGTATGCCATTGCTTATCCATCAGTTGAAGAGTACAAGGCTATCTATGAGTTGTTCATTACTGAAGAAATTATCAAGTAATATGAAAGTACGTTTGACTATTTGTGGTGGGTTTCATAATTCGAAACCCATCACTTTTAACGTTCCGTTATCTAAGGTTCAAGACTACATGAATGACAATATACCATTACATGAATTGCTTACCAAAAGACAAAATGCCATAGCAACCAAACATTTCTGTGGCATAAATGGTTGTAAATGTGGGTCTTATGCGCGGGCAAATGTAGAGTTCGAAAAAAAATAAAACTTTTAACATTTTTTAAGAGTTTAAATTTTGTTTCGGCAAAAGTTTTTTATATATTTGCAATGTAAGAACGAAAGGAAACAACGTAAATCAAATGTACTTAATTAAGTACCTATGAGTTGCAAGGGTGTTTAAGTAATTCTTACTTTTAATTCTTTTTTTGATGGATGCCACGGGCGTTGAATAAGACGCTAGGAAAGTGGGGGTCACCATAAATGACCCGCCTTCGGGCTGCGATTGGTGCGAATCCGACTTCATCAACACATTTGACTATTGCCACGGACGGAGTGCTAGCCGTTAGGAAAGTGGGAGTCTCCATAAAAGACTCGTCTTTTTGACTGCGATGGGTGCAAATCCCACATAGTCAACAACTCTTATTAAAATAATTTTAGAGTTATTAAATTAAATTTCTGGTGGTCTTCATATATTGTCCTTAATTATGAAATTAATTATGTGGTATGGGACATAAGTTAATAATTAAAATTATTGAGCAATATGACCGCTTTTTTTTGATGTGTGCCAAGGGTCTTGCGTAAGAGACTAGGAATTTGGGATGCTCCATAAAAGCATCGCCTTCGGGCTATCGTAGGTGCGAATCCTACCACATCCACAATTTTATTATAGTAAGGTTGATTAAGGATTAATAATGAAATGGTGTGCGTGTAGGTCTGTGAAGATATACACGCATTTTTATTTTAAATCACCACCAACCAGAAATGGTATAATGTATTTATAATTAAACCAGGTATATTTTAATTGTACTTAATTAAGTACACCCATATGTTAATATATGTTAATATCATTTTTTAGTTTTGCCAATAAATAAAAAATATCTATATTTGCACACAAAAAAATACAACCAAATAAAATTATGATAGCAACACTTGATTTTATGACAAAGGCTTTTGAGCAATTCAACAAGGAATTCTTTAAGAATATTCTTCCATTGCCAACTTTTGAACTGACAAAGGATTCAAAATATATGGGTACATGCGCCCGTTACGATAGACTACATGCGGACGGAACACCTTATTATAAATATGTAATCTGTTGTTCAACATATTTTGATTGCCCACAAGTTGAATTGGAAAATACAATTATACACGAAATGTGCCATCTGTGGGTATTCATCACACATCCAAAAACAACAGAATCTTCCCACGGCCCCATTTGGCAATCAATTGCCAATAAAGTGACCAATGCAAGCAAGTATAAGTATATCATTTCAGCAAAGTCCCTTTGCCCCGAATTGGCAACAAATGATGATGTGGCAAGGAATGGTTATAAATCAACTGACATAATTAATTTCTTTGCCTACAAGTGTATGGATTTCCAACATAACGGAAATTGGTTTTGCTTTGCAGTAAATCCCAATTCAATTGAAACGTTTGATGCTTATGTTGAAAGATTGCGCAAGAGTTTTAAATTATCTAGTGCTATTTCGGGCAAAATTACAAGAGGATGTCTGTCAAGAAAACCAAGAAACTACCCATTGTGTAGGGAAATAGCCAAAGGTCATTTCTTGACTGAAAATGAATTTAAAAAACACGTACTACCAAATATCACTGATGTGAGATACAAATATTAAGTTTTTTTAACAATTAATATTTGCTTTTTGATATTCATTTTTATATATTTGCATTAGTTAAACACATAATAAATAAAAAGATGAAATCACTAATTGACATTTTCTCAAAAATCTTAAATAGCAAGCCTATTGTCGAAAAGATTGAATTCAACAAGTCAATGATGGGTACAGATGAAAACATTGCTATGACATTTAACGTGTTCGATGGTCTTGGCTATTGCGAAGATTTTGAAGGCAATGAATATATCCTATCCTATCCAAAACTAGAATTCGTCAATAACTGCAAGGTTATGCTCAATGCAGTAAAAGAATTCGTAGGAATCAAAGAAGAGGATGAAATCACCATCAGTGACGTATTACGTTCATATGGTAGTCTGTATCGAATTGAAAAGTTCACTTTTGATGAAAGCAAAACCTATGAACTGAACACAAAGGAAACTGCACCCAAAATCATCCAAGTTGAAACAGAAACAACAAAAGAATCACCAACTGAGACAGAATATTATGAGGCTGATGTATATCGCCCATAATTAATGTTCATTGTTTTTACTAATTTATTTTAACTAAGATGTGCTTCGATGTGAATCGCGGCACATCTTTTTTTTGTTAAAATATGTTAAAGTCTTAAAAATGTTTTGTGGATTCAAATATTCTTCCTATCTTTGCAGCGCAAAAAACAAATAAATCTATATTAAACAACTTTTACAAACAACTTAAAAACAACAAACAGTATGGCACACAATCTAGAAGAAAACAATGGCGTAGTATCTTTCGCAGAAAACGTAGGTAATGAGCGTAAGGAAGTTGCTTGGCACAATCTTGGACAGAAAGTCACTGAACCAATGTTCGTGGCTGACGCATTAAAATTATGTCATGCAGATTTTGAGGTGACAAAGCAGCCTTTGTTCGCTTTCCCCGAAGACATTCTCACCCGCATCCACAACAATGAGCCTATCAATGGTCATGACCTCGTTGACTATATGATTATGAGCCACAATGCCACAATGCGTACCGACAAGAATTCTGTTCTTGGTATCGTTGGCAAGGACTATGGTATTGTACAAAATGCAGCCGCTTTCAAGTTCGTGGATATGTTCTGTAGCGGTGAATTCGCTGAACGCGACAATACACCCGTTATCGAAACTTGCGGTGTTCTTGGCGGTGGTGAACGTATCTTTGTTACGGCAAAGTTCCCAAAGCCAATCATTATGGATGCCAATCGTGATGACCTCGTTGATATGTACGTGGTGTTTACCACAACTCACGATGGTACGGGTGCAGTACGATGCTTGGTAACTCCCGTGCGAGTGGTTTGCAACAACACCCTTAATTGGGCAATGAACCACAACATCGGACGTGTTTCCTTCCGTCACACCATCAACGTGAACAACCGACTTGATTTGCTCAAGGCTGAAAATGCCGACTTTGCTTATAAGGCAATGAACGTGTACCAAGTGTATGAGCAAGGCATCAAGCAGTCATTCGAAGCACTCAAGTTGAAAAAACTCACTGAGCGCAACATCGAGGACATTGTTGCACAGACCATTTTGTCCAAGGATGCTGCCAAGGTGTTTATGGAGACCCGCAATATCGACAACGAGGAAATCAAGACCCGTGGGCGCAACCTTTACAATGCAGTACGTGAATGTCTTGAAAGCGGTGTTGGTCAAGACCGCCAAGAGCGTGGAACGGCAATGTGGCTGATGAACGGACTCACATCCTACTATCAGAACAACGCCACAGAACGCGATGCTGAAATCAAGTTTGATTCCATCTTTGATGGAAACATCAATAAAAAAATTCAGCAAGCCTATGACCTTTGTATGGCGGTTTAATTGACCATACAAGACACTTTACAATGGGGTTGGGTAATTCCCAATCCCATTTTTTAAACCCCTTAGAAATTAAAATAAACCCAAATTAAAATAAAATCTATGCTTACAACAGACTTGAAAATCGCCTTTAACAATGCACTTGTTTTGGTCAAGAGGGAAAAGAAAAAGTACGTGGTGTTCCATGCAAGTACCAAAGAAATCCCTTTGGCAAAAGCGGGTCTTTGTCCAATTGAAGAATTCAGTGACAATCTACAATACATTGCCCGTGGCAATAAACGAGAAATGCTTATTGATTGCATCATTGGCTACAACGAATCAACAAAATCCGTGTTCGTACTTAAGGACAAGAAAAAGATTCATAACATGTTGTTTGACAAAAAAATCAAGTAATGTGTGAGATAATTGTACTTAATTAAGTACATAAAACTTTTAACATAATTTAACGCTGAGAAATTTGTTTTTCTCAGCGTTTTTTTATATATTTGCTATGAAAGTTATAAACCATAAATAAATTATACAATTATGCCAAGATTTAGAGTAACATTAAAATATGACGCATCCTTTACAATGGTGGTAGATGCTGAAGATGAGGGAATCGCACTTGATAAGGTAAGAAATCTCGCTGAAAACGATGCAGACCTAAAACAATTCAATATAGGCGTGGAAAGAGAAGCAAATTGCGACCATATAGGTTAAAATTAAAATTATTTTAAATTTTTATTTCTAATAATACGTACTTTTTAAAAGATAGAAATATTTATTTTTATAAAATAATAATAAATAAATAAAAATAAATATCAAGAAATAAATTAATAAAGTCTTATTCCTTTATTTCTTTTTCAGTTGATTTCATTTTTTCGATTAAAGCAATTACGTTTGTCATATGTAATAAATAGGATAAGACTTTATTAATCCACAATTCACTTTAATAAAATCAATAAAATTGAATTTCATAAAACTAAGCGTTTTGCATTGCATCAGTCTGTGAAGATAGATGCAATGTTTTTTTATATATATTCCAACCGCCAACGCCAGAAATGGTAAAATGGTTATTATAATTCAAACGTTATAACCAGAAATAGTAAAATAGTAATTATTTTTTTCTATCTAAAAAAAAAGCCAGAAATGGTATAATGGTATTAATTATTGATTATTATACTATTTCTGGTGATGCTTGTAAAAGAGTTAATTGTAAAAATATGTTAAAATATTTGGAAAATTTGTTTTTTTCAAAATAATTGTATAACTTTGTATTACGAAAAATAAAGGTTTACAGATGAAAAATTCAATTTTATTTACGTTATTCTGTGTTATTGTTATATTTCTCATTATATATATTGTGTATCTATATATAGAGGAAATAAAGGAATATAATAAAGGTGTATGTCCACATTGCGGTGGCAAATATATTTTCCTACACACAGACCATAATAATAACGTAATATTAAAATGCAAGCATTGCAAAAGAGAAATAATGCTTGAATGGTATAAACCTAAAAACATAGATTTATTGTAACTTGAAAATTAAAATATAAATGAATAAAGAAATATTATCCACAATTAAACAAATTGGAATATGTTTGTTTTTGTTTCTTATGATTTTATTTTTGATGGCTGATTCAATAATCAGTACAAAAGCAATTGCAAACGAAACAACACCACTCCAATTGCAGCAGCCACCATTACCAAAGTCATATGACTATTGTGTCATCAAAGCACAAGAAAGAAACAATGACTATTGGAATCTTCGTAAAACAAGAGTTATAATCTTCTTCAATAACGAAAAATATGATGAAGAATTCAAATCTATCGAAGAAGCACTAGAAATAGTAGGTGACTTGGGCTATGAGTTGAGAGGTAGCACATGTCACGCAAGCATAAACAATTGGTACATTTACCACACATTATATTTCATCAAATAAAAACAAATTATCATTATGGCAAACAAATTAGAATATTCAGTTTTACTTAAAATTAAAGAATCACTTCCAGAAAAGATTGTTGTAAATGCAACAGATTTCTTGAAAACAAAAAAGGTTCTAAACGAAGATGGCGTTGAAACAATCGTCCCTATCAAAGACAATGAAGGAAATGCTATTGTCACAGACGAGATTATTGATAAACTGCTAAAAAATAAAACTGATGAAAATTTCTTCGCTCTGTGCGCTACAAACATAATCCCACAAACAATATCCGAAACACAAAAGAACCTTTATCGAAATGAAATACTTTCAATCCTAGAAAAAAGATTGCTAGTCATGTAATATATATCCTAACTGTACTTAATTAAGTACACCACAACTACCAACATAAAAATAAAAAGAGATAACCATAAACAAAAATCTGGTTATCTCTTTTTTTATACAACAAAAACCAGAAATGGTATAATGGTTTTTGTTTATCCATAATATCACACCAGCATTTTTATGCTGTATTTATGGGTGGTGATTTTTATCAGCATTTAATTTTTTTCTGGAATAAGAAAAAAAAACAAGAAACAGTTTTTTTTTAATATAATTTTAATAATTTTCATATGCTTTTTTAATAAAAATTTATTATCATTTTCAATATTTTTTATTTGCTTTTTATTTGTTTTTTAATAAATTCATTATGCTTTTTTTAATAATTTTTCTTTATTCTTATTGATTATTTTATATGTTTTATTTTTGTTCATTTACTATTTTCATTTCCTTTTATTACTTTTTTGTCTTTGTTCATTCACTATTTTCATTTATTTTATTGAATAATTTCTAATCCATATTATTCATTTTTGTTTTTTACCCTAATTAACTGTACTTAATTAAGTACACTTGCTAGCGTATGATTCTTGTTTTCTAGCATAGATGTTAAAAGATGTTATATTCATTTTCAATGCATCTACAGATGAAAATTATAACATACTGAAAATCAGTATTTTAATTTTTTTTATAAAATTTCTTGTGAGGTTTAAGAAACGTGTCCCGACATAAAGTGCTAATAATGAAGAGTTTATATAGTTTTAACAATTTTTAAGTATATAAATTTGTTTTTTTTCGTATAATTTTATATATTTGAAAAAAAGTGTTTTGTTTGATATGGACAAATGTAAAGATGTAAAGTTGTTTCTTAGGTTTTTGAAGGAACTTGGGTGGTTTAGGAAGTACAAGTATTTGTATTATCATCCTATTTTTGGTAGTAGGCATAGGGAAAGGCGGTATGATGAAGGTGTAAGGTTTAATAATCTTTCAAAGGTTGGCATATTGGATTTTTTAAGAGAGACCAATCCTTATTTTTTTGTTCGTGATGCTTTTCTATATGCACAAGGCGGTATATGGGACGAGATAAGTCTGTTGTGGATTAATGTATTGAAAAATGGGGGTACATATTGATATGACGGACAATTTTGAATTATTATTAGAAGATGAAGCAGAAAATTATTATAATCACAACATATATTTCAGTGATGATGGAGATAAGTTGTTGTTACGTTTTTTGAAGGAAAGGGGTTTGATGGGCAGATTCCACAGATTGTTCAACGATATTGAGAGTGGGTTAAGGTATAGGAAATTTATATATGGATATGTTTTCTCTTATTCAAAGATTCCAGGAGAAGAAACGATTCATTGTTTTTGCGCCACGTTTAGGATGAAGGATTATTTTCTGAATGCCTTTGTTTGGGATGACAAGGAATTTTGGCGCAATGTTCACAATGAATGGTTGGAGCATCTTAAAGTGCAGTTCCCTCATCTTCAATAAGAATTTTAAGGGCATAAGAACGAATGATAATGATAGACAATTTTAGGTTATTAAGTTTGGATGAAAGGGCTTTTTATCATTCTCATGAGAGGACATTCAGTGATGATGGTGATAAGTTGTTGTTACGTTTTTTGAAGGAAAGGGGCTTAATGAGCAGATTCCACAGATTGTTCAACGATATTGAAAATGGGTTAAGGTATAGAAAATATCTTTATGAGCATGTGTCCGTATCAGTACATATGCTAGCAAAAGAGACAATCACGTGTTTTTGTTCCACATATGCTTTAAAGGATTATTTTCTTAATGCCTTTATGTGGGGTTACGATAACTTTTGGAGTAATGTTCACAGAGAGTGGTTGGAGTATCTTGATGAAAATGGATATTATGAACAAGGATAATGAGATAAGGCTTTTTGTTAGGTTTTTGAAAGAAAACGGGGTATGCAAAAAGTTTTGCAAGGAATTCAATTCCAAGGAAGGCAAGGAATTTAGATATAGGGAATTTAAATTTTTTAATTCTGATTATGCACAATATGATTTTTCAAATGTTTGCTTAATGGAATATTTGAAAATTGTGCCAAGTGGCAATTTCATAATTTATGCATTTAATTGGTGTGCTACTGAATGGGTTGAATGGGACAGAATTTGGAACAAGCATTTGCAGTCACATAGGATAGAATGCAAAAAAAAATTGAATAATAAGATATGATAGACAACTTTAATTATTTGAATTTGGATGAAAAGATTGTTTTTTTAACGTCCAAGGCTAATCATAATCCGATAGGTGAAAGGGTGTTTTTACGATTCTTGAAGGACTATGGTTTGCTTTCTAAATTCAAGGCAATGTTTAGTGATGCCAAGCATGGCATAAAATATAGGGAATTTCTTAATCTTTCAAATCATGCTCCGTTGTTGGATGAGCAGACCATTAAATGTTTTTGTGCCACGTTTAGGATGAAGGATTATTTGTTGGATGCTTTTTGGTGGGGTGATGATGTGTCATTGTTTTGGTACGATATGAACAGAGAATGGATGAAATATCTTGAAAAGAGTAAATTTTGTTGAGTTATGGCTGCATTGACTATTAGCATAAATGAGTATATTCAGTTTTACTTGAAATTGTTCTCAAGGTTTTTGAAGGAACATGGTTGTTATCGCAGTTTCATTAAGAACTACAACAACAAAGCCATTGGTGTTAGATATAGGAAGCATTTGTATTTAAATTTCTATATCAATAGGGATTATTCCGAATATACATTAAATGATTACTTGAAAAAGATGTTCTTGAATGAGAATGAGATATATTTATTTGACTGTGCTTTTGATTCACAATATACGAAAAAGGGTTACAATTATTGGAAAGATTTGAGTTTTGAATGGAAACGTTGGTTTCAAAAAAACAAGCCGTAATGAGATATGGATGAAAGCATTAAGACATTTGTAAGGTTTTTGAAGGAAAGTGGCTATTATCACAAATATATGCGTAATTTCAAGAGTTTAGACGGTATAAAATACCGATTTGAAGGTGTATATGGATGTGATTGTGATAATGTCAATGATTTTTTAAATATGTTTGATTGCAATAGTTATATTGACCATGCCTTTAATTGGTTTAAAAGCAATGAGGGTTTTCGTTATTGGCGCAATGTTCACAAAGAGTGGTATAAAGTCTTGGGTGGACGGAAAGTAATAAAGATATAAAAGAAATAAAATATGTATTGGATTGACAATTGTTTCAAGTCTGAAAAGACGAAGAAGGATATAATTCATTCTTTCATTCGTTTTTTGAAAGAAGAGAATGCTTATGTTTGGTACAAGCATTTCTTTTATTCAGATAGGAATTATGTAAGGAAAAACTGGATAAAGAATGGTTTTTTCAAAGATATTGACCTTGTAAGTTTCTTGGGCAAGATGAGTTGTTTTGATTTTGTTTTGCTTGCAAGGGATTATGATAATCCGTGTAATTGGTGCTTTTGGAATTATATTCGTGAAAAGTGGTATGATTTGTTGTACACCTATATGTGTTTTGATTAAAGTTATGAATAATTCTGATATGGATAACAATATATTATATTTCATTCGGTTCTTGAAGAATGAGGGTGTATATCGCAAGTTTGTGAATGCGTTCAATAGTAAGGATAATGTTTATCGAGAAACATTGTATGGCAACAAATCCTTGTATGAATTCTTGTTGTATCAGAAGAAATGTTTTGATTTAAGGGGTGTCATTTCACACAGTTTTTATTGGGGTCGGACAAAGCAAGGCTATTGTTTTTGGAACACAGTCAGTAATAAATGGGAAAGTGTGTATTTCAGATTTGCATATGGAAAAAAGTAGAACTATAAAGATGTTTGTGCGTTTCTTGAAAAACGAGGGTATATATCGCAAATACATAAAGGAATATATGAGTGAGAAGAATTATTATAGGGAACTAAACTATAATAATATGGGGGTATATGATTTTTTTATGCTTATGCAATATGATTTGTCAAATGTTATTTCTGACAGTTTTCCTTGGAAAGGCACAGATGATGGTTTTCGTTTTTGGTACAATATACACAAAAAATGGGCAAATTTCTATCTGTATGGAAAAAAGTAAAAATGAAATGGCAAAGATATTTATACGTTTTCTGAAAGATGAGGATGCATATAGCAAATTCAAGAACAATTATTTTTTGCTGAATTCTAATTTCAAGCGTTATAATAGGGGCTTAGATACCTATTTGCAAACTGTTGTTTGTGAACTTTTAATTTCAATGGCATTTGATTGGGATTCAACAACAGAGGGTATTGGATATTGGCATTTGGTTGAAAAAAAGTGGATAATTTATTTAAGAAAATATAATATTTTTATTTCTTCATTTTCTTATGAAAAACAATGGTAATAAAGAACGGCTTGAATTAATTTATCTGTTTTTACGGTTTTTAAAAGATAATGATGCCTATAACAAATACAAAGAAGCATTTTATTCAAAAAAAAAAATAGTTACAGAGCAAAAGAAATAGACATTTTAACATTTTTACTCGGTTGCAGCAGTTTTACCAATTTTATTGGGGCTGCTTTTCCGTGGGATGTTTTTGGGAAATGCAATTATTGGTCTAATCTTTATAATAAATGGTGGTTAATGGCTAAATTGGAAAAAAATGGTATAATATGAAAGATAGCAAGAAAAAAGAAATTCAACTATTTGTAAGGTTTTTGAAAGATAATGGCATATGCAAGGATTTTTCTGAGAATTATAATTCTAATGATGGCAAGCGTTTTAGGGCTTCAAGGTTCAAAAACGGGAATATTTCAAAAGATTATACGGATGTTCCTTTGTGTAAATATTTGGAAAATGTTTATAGCAAAAGATTCATTTTTGAGGCATTTGATTGGTATTATCCAGATGAATGGAGCAAGATGCATGACAAATGGGGTGCACTTTTAAGGGAAAATAGAAAATTATGGAAGCAAAAGAAATAAAACTGTTTATGAGGTTTCTGAAGAATGAGGATTTCTACTTTAAATACAAGAAATTCTTCTATGACGAAAAAATTGGTGTTGATTGTAGAAAATACAATTGTGAGCATGTTTATGATAAGATTGATACAATAGATAAAATTGATACAATACAAAAGTTTTTGGCGTTTGTTAACAAATATACAGTCTTTAATGGCTTTTGGTGGGTTGCTGAAAACCATGCGTATTATTGGGAAATTTTTAACCTTAAAAAAAGGTGGCTAAAATATTATGAAAAAATCATACGATGATATTGAAAAAAAGAAACTTGAATTAATAATTCGTTTTTTTCGTTTCTTGAAAGACAATGATGCTTATAACAAATACAAAGTTGCATATTATTCAATTAGTAATTTTTTTAGGATTAAAGATTGGGATATTTTAACTTTTTTAATAAATTGTGATGATTTTCACAGTTTTCTTGGTGGTTCTTTCAATTGGAAGCATACTAAGGAAAAAGACACATATTGGCGTTCTCTTTTTATTGAATGGCATTCAATTAATACAAAAAGCATATGACAGAAAAAGAAATAAAACTATTTATAAGGTTTCTGAAAGATGAAAATTTTTATTTTCAATACAAGAAATTATTTTATAGCCAAGAATTTGGATTCAATCGTAGAAGACACGATTGTGGTTCTGTTTTCAATGGAAAAGAAACAATATTGAAGTTTTTAGCGAGAGTCAATGAAGAAAGGGCGTTTCGTGGATTTTGGTGGAGTATAACAAATATCGCCATTTATTCTTCAACAATTTTCCGTCTTCATCAGAAATGGTTAACATATATTATGAAACTGAAAATATAAATCTATGATGATATGGAAAAAAAACAAAAAGAAATAATAAAATTGTTTATAAGGTTTCTGAAAGATGATGGTGTATATTATAAATTCAAGATGAATTATTTGATACAAAATTATCATTCTCATTTAAAGATTGGTGTTTTTTTACGTATAGTAAATCCTAGACGAATTTTAATTAACGCATTTGATTTTTCGTTGAGTGAAGAAGGAATGGATTATTGGATGTGTATAAATAGCAAATGGGAGTTATTTTTAATTTCACAATAAATGTATTTTAAAAAAATGAAAATAAGTAAAGATATTTGTCTGTTTATTAGGTTCTTGAAGGAACACAATGCCTATAAGTGGTTCATAGAGCGTTTTTACAGTAATGGTGGAAAAGAATTTAGGTCTATGTATTATGACACTATGGATTTGGTGGATGTAAACATTATGTTTTATTTTCAGTATGTTCCTAGCAAGAATTACATATTTGATGCGTTTGATTGGTTACCAGATGATGTTTGGTCTACATTACATCATGAATGGTGTGATTATTTAAGGAAAAGCAAATTAGAATAAATTTATTTTTTTGTATGACTAGCAATATGGATTACATTGGTTTGGAAGATTATATACAAACCGCAAAATTGCCTATGTTTGAGACAAAAAAGTCTTTTACTGTGTTTTTAAGATTTTTGAAGGACAACGGGTTATTTTGCTTGTACAAGAGGAATTTCAATGATTTTGCGTATGGGCGTGAATATAGGCGTAAATATACAGATTTTTGTGAGGAAGATAACTTGGATATGGGTTTGATTGAATTTTGCAATAGAAACATTTGGAAATGGTTTATTATTGATGCCTTTAAGTGGGATAATAATGAATTTTGGTATAATGTTCACAGCAAGTGGGTTGAATATTGTATGAAACAACATGAAATTGGTTTGATATGAAATATGATATGATAGATAATTTTTGCTATGTTCCAAAAGAAAAGCGTCACACTTCGATTTGCCCAACCTTTGAGGACAAGCATATAATGGCAAAATGGTTTATACGTTTCTTAAAGGAAAAGAAACTATACAAGGTTTTCATCAATAATTACTATAACAATGAAATTGGTTCTGCATATCGTGAATATCTTGTTAAGACTATGGCAATGAATTTTAATATTGACAATTTGGATGAATACTTTAAAACCATTGGTTGGAATGTTTATTTACTCAATTCCTTTTTATGGGTTGACAAGGATTTTTGGACTGATGCTCATTGTGAGTGGCTGAATTATGTGGCAAATAAGAAAAACAGTGGTTTGTTATGACATATAAAATGAAAGACAATCTTGCTATATTTTTTGACCATCTATATCTATCATCTTTTGATGATTATACTTGTTTTGAATTAATAGATTGGAATAAAAAAAATATGGTGATAAAATATTTCACTCGTTTCTTGAAGGAAAACAACATATATAGAATATTCTTGAAATATTATAATGATTTTGAAAGGGGTGAAAAATATAGGTTGTTTCTTTTATCAAAAAGATATATATCAGTAAAAACAGAAGATTTATCTGAATTTTTAAATATATATCCTTGGCAATCATTTTTCATCAATTCCTTTTTATGGGTTGAAAGGGATTTTTGGTGTGATGTTACTTGCAGATGGATAAAGTATATGAAAGAGATTATTAAAAATGGCGAAATATGAAAGCAAAAAAAATCAATGAAATAGTCAGATTTATGAAAGAGAGTTCAAAATGCTTTCCATTTTATATCTTTTTGAAAAAAGAGGGGTGTTTTGGGCGTTACATTGCAAATATCAAAAAAGAGAATTATTTGGAAGATGTTACAAAATTCTTTGATTCGTTTGACACCTATAACTATATAACATTAGCCTTTTGTTGGGCTGATTCCAAGGAAGGTTATTTCTATTGGGGAAAAATTGGTAGTAAATGGTATGAATTTTACAAAAAAAGGGGTTTATATGAAAGTGACAGATATAGAAAATATAAATAAAGTTATACGATTTTTAAAGGAAAATAAAAAATACTATCCATTTTACAGTTTTCTTAGGAAAAATGATTGTGCTGATAAATTTTTCCATAATATGATAAAAGACCATATAGATTGGAAGGAAGGTTGTAAGAATATAGATGAACCAATTATTCGATATTTTAAAACAGTTAATTGCGAAAGTTTTATAGATTTTGCTTTTTATTGGGGATATTCAAAAGAAGGTTTCAATTTTTGGGAAGATTTAAATAAATCATGGTTGCGTTTTGTAAAAAATTACAAATCTTTTACTTATGAAAAACAAGAAAATTATTAGATTTTTAAGGTTTCTTAAAGAGAATGGTGCAACTACCGCATACAAGAAAGCATTTTATGCAGATATATCAGTTAAATACCGCAAGAATAGATTTAACAGCAGATTTGTTGGAGAAGATATAAGTCAAATGAATCTTTTTCAATATTTGCGTTATTCTGAAGAAAAAAATGTGATAATGGATGCAATATCAAGTTATTATAAGCCAGGGCATGAATTTTGGTTTTTGCTTAATTTGGAATGGATAAAGTATTATTAATAAAAAAAATGAAAATAACAATAACAAATAGAAGAAGATTCATTCGTTTCTTAAAAGAATTCAAACTTTATGTTAATTTTAAGAACAAAATATCATTTAAATTTAATGAAGAAAACGGTGTTGTGATACCAGTCGATTTTTGGGAGAAAATTTTCAATGATTGGGCTTATTGGTGTTTGGTTTTAGATAGAGATAATAATTTATGAAAGATATTAATTTGGTTATTAGGTTTTTGAAAGAAGATAAAAAATTATTTTGTTTTTACAGATTTCTAAGAAAGCAGTATTGCTTGGAAAGTTATTTTAACAACTTGATAAAAGAACATGTTTCTTGGAGGGGTTCAAAAAAGCAAGAGCGTATAATTAATCATTAAAAAAATGAAACCAAGGGAGGCTTGATTATTGGTGCGTTCAGTTGGTGTGAAACAAAAGAAGGGTTTTCATATTGGCATAAAATACATTGCTTATGGAATGATTTATAAAAATTATATCAGCAATATGAAAAATAATTTAAAAAGATTCATAAGATATTTGAAAGAAAACGGATATTACAGAAAATACGCAAGGAATTTTTGTACTGTTGATGGTGAAAAGTTTCGTGAATGCTCTAAACTGGATTGGGATGTTAATAATTTAGACATTTATGTCACTTACCCATTTGATTTTTCTGAAACAAAAGAAGGTTTTAACTATTGGAGTGAATGTTGGGTTAAATGGAATGATTATAATAAAAAGTGAATAAATGAAAAAAGATGCGGCTTTATTTTTGCGTTTCTTGAAAGAAAATGGCATATATAAACTTTTTTTAAAAGAATTTTATACGAAAGATGCAATTAATGTGCGTTTAGGATATTTGTTACCAAAAAATATTGATGAATATTTGAATAATGTATGGAATGAAAGATTTGTTAGATATGCTTTCACATGGGCATTAACAGCAAATGGTCACTCTTTTTGGAATGGCATTTCATCTTTATGGGAAAAATTAAAAAATGAAGAAAATGATGAATAAGTGTCAATTTTTAAGGTTTTTAAAAGATAATGATTGTTATAAACTTTATCTGAAAGAATTTTATTCGGACAATGCTATTGCAATGCGTAAAAAATTTTTTGTCCCAATAAATTTTAAAGATTACTTGAATGAAATAAAGGTTTCTTTTTTTATTTCTAATGCGTTTGCTTGGAATCAAACAAATAATGGTTATGAATTTTGGTTGAATTTATCAGACAATTGGGAAAATAAAACGCACGAATATGAAAAATGAAATCTTGGCAAAGAAAGAGTTTGAGGAACAACTTGAAAAAGATATTCATAAAAAATTTGTGAGATTTTTAAAGGAAAATGGTGTTTTTCGAAAGTTCATCAAAAATTATAATAACGAAATAATTGGCGTTAAGTATCGTAATGATATTAAAAATGCTAATAATTATTGGGAAATGCACCCATCAAATGATTTTCACAGTTTTATATGTACTTTTAATTGGGTTGAAAGTAAAGAAGGCTATAATTATTGGAACTTTTGGAACAGTTATTGGCTAGATGTTCGTTTGTTAGGTTATTAATTTTATGGAACTATATACTTGTTGACATTGAAAAATAAGGCAATGACATAAATTTTGACATCAGTTTGGTAAATTAATTACCGACTGATGCCATTTTTTTATTTTAAACAAATATTTATATAAAAAAATAAAATAATGGATATAGTCTGAGTAAAATCTGATTTTACTCAGACTTTTTTTTATAAAAAATCTATAAATATGTTATATCTAAAATTATTTCAAACTGAAGCAGAAAGAATCGCTTGTCAAGAAACACAAGAATATGTGTCATACACAGAAGAAACCGATAAGGTGAATATTATGAATATTCCATTTTTCTGTAAATTATATCAACAAGACGGTAGTGTAGTTGAAATTGAAAGAAGTGGTGAATTGACATCTTCAATGATAACTCGATATAAGTCAACAACAGTTAGTGCTGAAATTGGTGAATTATGCACAAGTATTGGTAGTTATGCTTTCAGTAATTGTGCTAGTTTAACAAGTGTAACAATAGGAAATAGTGTTACAAGTATTGGTCAATTTGCTTTCCACAATTGTACTTCATTAACAAGTATAACGATACCAGATAGTGTTACAAGTATTGACTTGAATGCTTTCTACAATTGTACTTCATTAACAAGTATAACCATAGGAAAAAGTGTTACATTTATGAATAGTGCTTTTAATGGTTGCACCTCATTATCAAGCATAACCTCATTAGCAACAACAGCACCAACAATAACAAGTTATACATTCCAAAATGTAAAAACCAATGGTACATTATATGTACCAAGTGGCAGTAGTGGATATGATGTTTGGATGAAAAATGCAAACTATTATTTAGGTAAATATAATTGGACAAAAGTAGAACAATAATATAAACACAATAAAGCCAAATACAAGCAACAAAATGCAAGTATTTGGTTTTATTTTTAAAATCTGCTCATAAAATCAAAAAATAATATTTTTGCCATTTGGTGGCGGTAATTGTTGTTCAGTTACAAATTCCTTTGCAAAGCGTTGGCAATTTGAGTTAGATTCCCCATATAATTTATTGTTATCTCTGAGCAATCTTGCTAAAAGAAGTTCGCTTTGGTATTCATTTGCATATTCTTCCCAAGGAATCCCATCTGATTTTTCCATGTCAAAATTAGAAAATCCACATTTGATTGGATTATAAAAACGATTGAACAAGCAATCAATGTTTTCATTGTTTTTATGTATTGGATAACCATTTGAAAAATTATATTCATAATGATAGTTCTTGAAGTTTGTAATGAATTTTCTAAAAACGCCTTTCTCTTTCAAGTATCTGAACAGTTGTTGCTTTTCTATTTCGATTTCGTTATCTTCCATGCTTTAACTTTTGATGTTCTTCATAAACGCCTTCATATATTAAATCTTGGCATTGTGCATATACATCATCCCAAAAATATGAACCTTCTTTTGTTTCACGCCAACAAAAAGCATTCATAATTATAGAACCAAAAAACGTATAAAAAGGCTTATTGGAATTAAATTTATAAAATTGGGTGATAAAATTAAAAACACTTTTTTTTTCATTTCTGTATCTCCATCCATTTAAGTAATTAAACATGAATTTTTTGAATATATTTTTATCTTTTAGAAATCTCAAAAAATCAGCATAAAAAAGACATTGTGTTTTGAAATTTTCATTTGCAATATTCATAATATTGATATTTTTTTATAATTGCTTTATCCAAATTCTATATATAAATTATTTTCACCGTGTTTTGAGAAATAATCATTAATATTTTTTTCCAAATCCATGTTATAACCAGACACGAATTCACCCAAAATATAATCACCGAATTCATATTCTGTTTTCTTTAACCATTTGATTAAATCTTTTTTATTATAAAAAGTTTCTTCTGGATAACCGAATACGCGCAATGGTCTGTCGAAATCGATATATGAATACAATTCACCATTACGCATTATTACCTCAGTATCTTCATCAAGTGGTTTTAAGGCAGTAATGCCATTTTTTTCCATGTCGGCAATTGTTTTTTCATACCTCTCTTTATATTTTTTAACCCAATTTGTGGCATTTGGTTCACCCCAAGATTCAACCATTTGTACTGCATCGTCAAAAGATAATCTTAAAACAATATCATTCTTAAAACGGTGAATTTGTTTTTCAACTAGCCTTTTTTGTTCGTCTGCTGATAAAGCAGAAACCTTCTTATAAACCCAAGTATGACAACCCATATTTATATTTTATTAAACCTCAAAACTGTTATTGTTATATTTTTGAAAAAAATAATATTTCCATTCGATGGATAAATTTTTCCAAAAATTTTCACCTTCTTTTGTTTTACTAAAAAAGAAGTTTTGCATAATCCATGAAGAAAAATACATGTTTTTTAATTGTTCTTTCGTTGTTGGGTCATATCTGACAAATCTACCATTTTCTTTATTATATTTTGCAAAATATCTATTTTTAATTCTATATATTACACCGTTATTCTCATCATTGTAATATTTAAAATAATTCTTATATACATGATTTTCCTTTAAAAATCTAATGAAATCAGTATATATTTTTTGCGTTTTTTTTTCTTCCATATTTATGTAACCGTTTTATGTAAAAATTTAAGATGAAATATTTTTTCTCAAATATATAAAAAAAAGTTAAAAAAAACAAATTTTTTTAGTTAAAAAAATAAAAAAAATTGGTGGTAAATGAATACCACCAATTTTGCTTTGTGTTGGGTTTTGTTATTACGATAATATAAATTATCACCATAATACATTAAAATGCGTCAGAAGCCCCTTAAAATTGAAATACGGGCGTTTTACATACTTATCATCAGATTGTATTCTGCTTTTCTACGCTTTGTATGTGCCTTGCAACTCACTTTTGTTTTTGGGATAAAAGAAAGTGTATAATTCAAATCTTTCTGTATTATAGAAGGTGATTCATTCCATCTGCATTTGTTTTTCAGTTTTGTATAAAAAGTGCTACTTTGCACACCGCCTTGTCCGCAATTATAGATTAGAGAACCAAGACCGTCAATGAAATTTTGGCTGAATTGATAATTGATGTCTTTTAGCAGCACATTGATTGAATTGTTTACATCTTCAATATCCTCAAGCAAATACAATTCTGCTTGTTCTTTTGATATGGTCATATTTTTTGTCACATGTGGTTTATGATGCCCATATCCGATTGAATAGCCGTTGGTGTCCCAATATGCGGTAAGGACACAGCCTTCTTGTTCCTTGATGAAATTGATTCCGTTCTGTGATACAGCGTATTTCCTATTTGCTGCTGATTTGACTTTTTTTGTTGTCTTGATTGGTTTTGCCTTTTGTTGTGGTGGCGGCAACACATTGGTTTCGTTTGTCGAAACGGATGGTGTTTCTTCTGTTTGCACTTCCTCGATATTTGGGATTAAAGGCAATAATTTGTCCCTTTCTGCCTTTCTACCAAGTTCATACATGAATGCAGAATAAAAAAATACACATAGGAAGATGATTGTTGTAAATTCTAATTTCATATTATTATTTTTTTAGCGTTTTATTTTTCTCTACCGACATAAGGTTCGCCACTGTCATATAATAACCACATAATGGCATCACGGACACCTTCTTCGTATGTTGCCAATGAATTTGTTTCACCGCTATTTATTGCTGCATCGCATTTGGCAAGCAATTCATCAATTTCAGTTTCTGTTTTATTCATATTTGTGGTTCTTTATAATTTGAAAAAAGTGTTTTATTGAATTTTTGGCAAGAGCAGAAATATTTGGATGCTTCAATAGCCTCTTCTTTTGTGTCCCATTTTTGGTTACCAAAAGAATCCACAATATCTACATTTCCTATTTTTGCATACCAATGTTTTCCTCCAGGCTACTGTATATATCTAGCGTTTTTGATTTCTTATGATTTTAATAAGTATTCTGCTCGGGTTTTCAGCAATTCTTGACTGTCAAGTTTGCCAAAGAAGTTTTTATTAAACCAATTATCAACAATGACATTGAATGAACAAGATTTGTCCATCCTAATTAAATCATATGTTTCATTTATTTCATCTATTGAATTGGATTCCAACCATTGAAGAATCGTTCCAAGATGTGGGGTCGGATATGGAATTGTTATGGTTTCATTCCAATAAATACAAAAATGCTTCATTGTTGATTTCTTTTAATTTGTGGTGCAAATATAAGTATTACTTTTTAAATGACCAAATTATTTGATGAGTATTTTTAAATTTTAACATTTTTTATGATATAATAAAAAAAAATAATGCCAAACACAGTTAGTGCTTGGCATTATTGTCATTCATCATTTTCTGAATCATCTGTTTCATCAGATTCCTTTACTGCAACCGCAAATGGGTTGGTAAGGAAATCCTTTATTTCTTCTGAATTGAAACCGATGTCTAGGAAACCGTTTTCAGTCAACTTGGATATGATTAGGTCTTCAATTTTTTCTGTTTGGTTTCCTACAGCCCACTTGCCGAAACTGAAATCATCATTAATGATGTATCTGTTACGCAATGTGAAAACTGTATTTCCATCCCATTTGATTTCCTTGCCGATTGCAACTACAACATTGTGCGAATTCTTTTCTTCTACAATGGTGTCCATTGCAACGTCATACACAACAAATGCGTTTACCTCATTGTCATTGGTAATTGAAAACTGTCTTGATTTAAGATGCTCAATAGCAACTTCAAGTTGAGATAAATCTAGTGGAATTCTTTCAAGTGAAATGTTCGTGTCCATATTATATTTTTCTTTTTTTGTTTTAACAATGCAAAAATATACAAAATAAATCACATTACCAAATAAAAAATGTTAAAAAAGCATAAAACTTTAAAATAAACTTTTTTTTTGCGCTTTATTTTTATATATTTGTAAAAAAAACATAATATTATGAAAAGCGATATTGACAATCTCACACAGAAAAAAATGGATAAATTGAAAATTGAATTCATAAGGTTTCTCAAAAACGAGAACATCTATATTAAATTTTTAAGGAATTTCGAAAAAAGAGACGATTGGAATTCTCATTTTAAGAATATGGATGATGTATTTTATTCTTGTGCAAAACATTCAGTAAAAAACGTTATTGATACGTCTTTTCGTTGGTCTGATACACTAGAAGGTTTTTCATTTTGGTCAGACAAAAACAACAAATTCAAATGTAATTTTGAATGGTAAAAAAAAACATCAGTTATTAAAAATATAACTGATGTTTTTTTGTTATTAGATTCCGCCTTCAAGTACAGTTACTCTATTTTTAAGTTCTTGTATTTCTTCCGAAAGCAATAATATAATTTCATAGTATGATTGCGCTTGGTTTAGAATTGGGTCTGTTAGAATTGGTATGAATTTTATTTGACCAGTTGTTGTATCAACAACATTACCAACAGCATCAGCCAAGTCGAATATTGCATTGGCATCTGTTTCTTCGTTGTGAATGACCTCTTCCGTTAATGCTGAAACAGTTGTTTCAATTGCATTCAATGCTTGTGGAATTGTTTGGCTTCCACTTACGTTGACAGCACCGCTTAACTCTTGTGGATAAGCAACTGTTGTATATGTACCAACACTAATGTTTTGACCGCTTATGGTAACACTAGCACTTTGATTTGCTATTGTGGCATTTACACCGTTTACTGTTATGCTTGTAAGAATCTTTCCGTTCAATTCATCAACATCATCTGCAACAGATTTGATTGTTGTATCAAGAATGTTGTCAGCATCAGCCAATGATGTGGCAAGACTTATGTAATTTGCGTTTTCATTTGCATCATAAGAAACGATGTTATTTGCATCACTCAATCCAGCGGCTTGTGCTATTGATGTAATTGCACTAGTAACGTCTTTTGTCAATGCGGAAACAGTAGTTTCAACTGAATTGAATGCTTGTGCAATTGTTTGTGAGCCACTGACATTTGATGCGCCACTTAATTCTGTTGGGTATTGAACAGATGTATAAGTTCCAACGTTTTCATTGCTGCCGCTAATTGTAAGGTAAACGTTTTTGTTGTTCTTCACACCCGCAACATTATTGAGATATACATTTTCAATGCTATTGTCAGCAAGATTCTTTATTGCAGCATCAAGAATGTCATCGGCATTTGCCAAGGATGTTGCTGTGTTTATATAATTTGCATTTTCGTTTGCATCATAAGAAACTGTGTCATTGGAAACAACCAAGCCAGCAGCATTAGCAATTGATGTGACAGCACTTGAAACCTTTTTATCATTGTCAATAACGTTCTTTGATAAACCAGAAAGTGTTGTTTCAACTGAATTGAATGCTTGTGCAATTGTTTGAGTTCCACTAACGGGTGTTGCAGCAGTGAATTCACTTGGATATTGCACTGAATTATAGTTACCAACAGTTTCATTATGACCGCTTATTGATACATTTGCTACGCCATCTGTAATTGTTGCATTAACGCCATTAACGGTTAAATTTGTTAAACCGCTTAAACCATCGATTTTAGCATCAACGCTTTTAATTGCTGCGTCCAATATATCATCAGCGTCAGCCAATGATGTGGCAACATTGATATAGTTTGCATTTTCATTTACAATGTATGTGATGACATCATTTTCATCAATAGTTCCAGCAGCATTACCTAATGCTTTGATTGCCTTTTCCGTTACAAGTTCGTTATCCAACACTTCTTGTGTTAATGCTGAAATTGTGGTTTCAACAGCATTGAATGCTTGAGCCACTGTTTGGCTACCACTTACATTGGTTGCTGCGCTTAATTCTGTTGGATATTCAACTGATGTATAAGTTCCAACGTTTTCATCACTACCACTGATAGTAACTGAAGCAATGTTGTTTGCAATTGTTGCATTAACATTGTTTACGGTTATGCTAGTGATGACATGTTGTGACAAATTTTCCACATCATCAATCAAATAATTTAGATTGCTATCAACTTCCTTGATTGCTGAATCCAAAAGATTGTCTGCATCAGCCAAAGATGTGGCTTCGCTTATATAATTGGCATTTTCATTTACATTATATGAAATTTCATCATTATCATTTATCAATCCAGCGGAATCAGCCATTGTTGCAATTGCATTTGAAATTACTTTTTCGTTGTTAATAACCTCTTGCGTTAATGCTGAAACAGTAGTTTCAACAGAATTAAATGCTTCTGCAATGGTTTGGTCACCACTAACTGGTGTTACACCACTGAATTCGCTTGGATATTCAACAGAAGTGTATTCACCGACATTGGCATCGCTACCGCTAATAACAACAGTAGCAGCCTTGTTTTCTATTGTGGCATCAACATCATTTACTGTTATGCTAGTGATTATAGTATCTTCTAAATCATTTATTCTATCGTTTAGACCATTTACACTATCATCAACATTTTTGATTGCACCATCCAAAATATTGTCAGCATCAGCCAATGATGTTGCAACATTGATGTAATTGGCATTTTCATTTACAACATATGTAATAACATCATTTTCGTCAATAGTACCAGCAGCATTACCCAATGCATTGATTGCCCTTTCTGTTACAACCTCATTATTCAACACTTCTTGTGTTAATGATGAAATTGTGGTTTCAACTGAATTGAAAGCCTCTGCAATTGTTTGGTCACCGCTTACGTTGGTTGCGCCACTGAAATCACTTGGGTATTCAACTGAAGTGTATTCTCCTACATTTTCATCGCTACCACTAATTTCAACTGTTGCAATTCTATTTTCGATGTTTGCTTCAACTCCATTTACATGGATTTCTTTGATTGAACCGCCAAAATACAATGGAACGATTTCATTTTGACTGTTTTTGATTGAAAGAACTTCGTTGTCTTTTGCGTAGTTAATAGCCAATTCACCATAAGAAATATCTTCTGGCTGTGGCAATTTTGGATTACCATTTTCCACTACACTACTTCTTACGTGTAGCAAATGTGTTTTGTTTTGTCTGCTCATTTTTTTAACTAATAAGTTTAATAATATTATTTTTTTACTATAAAAATAGTCTTTTTAATAAATATACTGAAAATTTCAAATATTTATATTAAAAAAGGCAATGATATACAATTTGGCACCAGTTGGATAAAAAAAAATCTGACTGATGCCAATTTTCTTTATATTTTAGATATTTATAAGTAAAATACGAAATTATATTATGTTATATCTAAAATTATTTCAAACTGAACAAGAAAAACAAGCGTGTGAGGACACACAAGAATATGTGTCATACACAGAAGATACTGATAAGGTGAGTATACATTATGAGCCATTTTTCTGCAAATTAACACTCAATAATGGTGAAATTATTGAAATAGAAGGAAGTGGAGAATTGACATCAGCAATGACAAAGGCATATTCAGCAACAACAGTTAGTGCTAAAATTGGTGATTTGTGTACTAGTATTGGTTATAATGCTTTCTATAATTATAGTGGATTAACAAGTGTAACAATAGGTAGTAGTGTTACAAGTATTGGTGATAGTGCTTTCGGCAAGTGTAGTGGATTAACAAGTATCACCATACCAGATAGTGTTAATAGTATTGGCATTAGTGCTTTCACTAATTGTGGTGGATTAACAAGAGTAACAATAGGAAATGGTGTTACAAGTATCGGTATAGG
>Ga0310695_10001248_pt1 | contig 61247 bp, 61 predicted proteins | sample RumenRJG_04DNA_FD_203882 | JGI IMG/M metagenome (GOLD analysis project Ga0310695, IMG submission 203882) | Bovine rumen microbial communities from Lethbridge, Alberta, Canada - RJG_04 (v2) (version 2) | ecosystem: Host-associated > Mammals > Digestive system > Stomach > Rumen | place: Canada... | reverse complement strand
GCGCCCCGACGTTCTTGGCATTGATAAGATGCTGTCCGCCTAAGAACTGGCTGACGGGGGCGAAGTAATCGGCCTGTTGCGGCTGCAGCCTGCCGGTCATCAGCGTCAGGAAGGGTTCAAAGGCGCCGTCGGCAAAACCCTGACGGCTGGCCTCTGCCCGCAGACTGTCGGCCAGTCCCGCATGACGCTGACAGAAGTTGTTCCACAGCTGCAGACGCTGCTCCTGGGTGTCAGCCGAAGGCATCATGTCGGCCATCTCCGCCGGCATGTCTTCCGAGAGTTGTGCCAGCAGTTCCAGGTCCTGCCGCTGCTGGTCGGTCATGTAGTTAATGTGGCGCAGGTCGCTGTCGAACGAGGTCTGCAGGCTGAAGTAGCCGAGGACGAGGGTAAGGATGAGAAGGAGGGGGAGAATAAGGTTTCGAGGGGCGAGGTTTCGAGGTACGAGGTGCGAGGTGCGAGGTGCGAGATTACCTTGCCACAGATTATTCCGCAGCAGAGTATTCTCGTACCTCGTACCTCGCACCTCGCACCTCGATTCCCTCGTACCTCGCGCCTTGCGCCTCAAGAATACCGGCATCACCACTAGCACAAACAGGATGGTGCCGATAAGCATCAGGGCACCGAAGAGACCTAAGTCGCGGATGGCGGCGGCATCGAGCCACAACAGACAGAGGAAAGCACTGACGGTGGTGACGTTGCCGATAAGCAGTGGCGGCACCATATCGCGCAGCGTCTGACTGCCGTCGCCGGTCTCGCGCAGGTGGTCGAGATAGTGCAGGGGATAGTTGACGGCAATGCCGATGATGACGCTGCCAATGCCGATGACGATGATGGAGATGCTGTCGCGCAACAGCGACATGCCGGCAATGGCGAAGAGCCATCCGAAGCCTAACGAGGCCGCTATCCACAGCAGTTCGTACAGACGACGGTAGTGCCACAGCAACAGCGCCAGGATGAGTACCACGGAGATGGTGACGGCCAGCATCGAGTCGTGCTTGATTTGGGTGGCGTTGCTGACGGCTATCAGGGGGCCGCCGACGGCTGACACCTTGACAGAAGGGCAGTCGCTGGCGGTGCGAGCCATCGCTTCGTCGAGCATCGCCGCGAGTTCGGCGTTATGTGCGGTCTCGCTTGTGCCGTATGGCGATGTCAGGAATGCCAGGCCGTGACGGCCGTCGGCAGTAAAGACATAGCCCTCGTCGACAGCAAAATGGCTGCTGCGTCCCAGCTGTTGCAGACGCCCCATCACGGGTGCAAACAGCTGTAGCGGGTCGTTGCCCAGTGTCATCGTGGCCATGCCGCCGGTAGGCAACAGCAGCAGTTGCTTGTCGGCCGACAGCTGCTCGGCCACATAGCCGGGCTGTGCCAGCAGCGAGTCCATACGCTGGTAGTCGGTCGGCGTGAGATAGTAGGGAGCATGCTCGCTGACAAAAGTCAGCACGTCGAGCATCTGGGTCTCGTCGACGGTCACTTGCAGGTCACTGACCGTCTGTGCCGTGTCGACAGCCTCAAAATGCTGCCCGAAGGTGTCCATCGCCTGTTTCACCGAGTCCTTCTGCCCCGTGAAGACGACGACGATGCGGCTCTGGCTCGACAGCTGTTCGACGGCCTCGCGATAGTCCTGCTGCTCCTCGCCCTGAGGCAGGAAGCGTGCAATATCTTCTTCGTAACTGATGCGGAGGGCCAGGGTCAGCATTACGGCCAACAAGAGTGCCAATCCCCCACCCGTCCACCAACGGTGGGCAGAAAGGAATGTGTATATGCCGAAAAATACCTTGACCATCTATTTTTTTATTTTCTAACTTTTCAATTTTCTAATTCTCCTCAACAGCGCCTTTGGCCATCCATAGAAAACAGCTACGACGCAAAACGCCGTATTCAACAGCGAGATGCGTCCAAAGTCGGCCAGCGGCCGGAAGTGCGTCACGCGTTCTCCCTCGGGCGGATAGTACACCCGTACCGGCACCGGCACCAGCTCTACGCCAGCCCACGCTGCAAAGACCAACAGTTCGAGTTCGGCCTCATAGCGCGACGTAATAAGATGTACGCCCGACAGTCGCCGGAGGGGATAGAGGCGGTAGCCCGTCTGCGTGTCGGGCAATTTGACCCCCGTCTGCACCCTGAACCAGAAGTTTGAGAACCGGTTGGCAAAGGTGTTGCCGCCAGGCATGTTCTCGGCCTGCAGGTTGCGGGCACCGACAATCAGGGCTTCGGGATGCTCCGTCATGGCCTTGACAAACAGCGGTATGTCCTCGGGCATGTGCTGCCCGTCGCTGTCGAGGGTGATGGCATATTCGTAGCCACGGTGGATGGCGTGCTTGAAGCCCATGAGCAGGGCGTGACCCTTGCCGCGGTTCTCGGCGTAGTCGACGACCTGCAGCGGCAGGTCCTTCAGCTCGTCCAGGCGCTGGCGGGTGTCGTCGGTACAGCCGTCGACCACCACCACGATATGCTCTGTCTGGGCAGCCACGCGCCGCACCACGTCGCAGATAGTTCCCGCGTTGTTATACGTAGGAATCACCACGCAGACCTTACGGTCGTTCATCGCCTGCCTGACATTCTCCATCTCCTTACTTCTTCAGTCCTTTACTCATTACCCATTAAACACCAACGAGAACTGCGTCAGCAGCTGTTCGCCGCTGGTAATGGTGCCCTTGCCCTTACACGCCGTCGCCGTGTCGTCGACCAACGTGAAGGAGATTTCTATGTCGGGGGTATCGACGGGCGATATGGGAGCCACAAACTTCAGGTTCACAATCTTGCTCAACGACAGGCGTCGTCCGCAGCGGTCGCTCAGCAACTCGCCTATCATCTGGACGATGCAGACGCCGGGCGTGATGGGATTGCCAGGGAAGTGTGCCTGATAGATTTCGTGATTGCCGTTCAGTCTTACGGCGACCTTATCGAGTGTTCCGCCCGTGACGGTGAACATACTATCTTTCAGTATCATCTATTTGCTTAAAACTGTATCTTAGTTTATACTTTGTATTCGTCAGCACCACCGTACCGTCCTCCTCGACCGTCACCTGGCGCCTACCTCGTACCTCGCACCCCGTACCTCGTGTCTCGTTAAACAGCGCCTTCAGGTCGCCGCGCACGATGCGGCGGATATACCAGCGGTCCATCTGAGGCATCACGTTCTGCAGTTTCACCTTGCGGCGGTCGGCAGAGAGGGTAAAGTCCATAGCGTGGATGCCGAACTCGTTGACAATCGCCCCACGGCTCTCGCCCACCGAGTCGGTCTTGATGATGCAGATGCCCGTCAGTTCGGCACCGCGGGCATTTATCTGAACAGCATACTGCTGACGACCCGACAGCGGCAGCAGCCAATCGGCCGCCTCAGCCAACAAGGCCACCGTCAGCAGACTACTGAGCAGCAAACATCTTCGTATCAATACGGCCATTGGTCTTTACGTCTTTCAGGGTAATCACCGTCGTATCGCCCGACGGCTCAGTCATCTCCACCTGCGTCACCATCTGCTGCTGCGCACTGAAGTGCAGGCGTATCTCTTTAAACATTTTCTTCATCTCCTTACGTTTCGGCGTCAACAGGGCAACCCACTCGTCGCCACCACTGTACATCGTGCAGCCGAAATCAGCTGACGACGTCAGGCTCTTGCCCGTCACCGAGTTCATCATCATCTCAGCAATGCTCTGGAAGAGGCGGCTCTGGCGGATGTCTATCGTCTGCGTGTTGCGGGCCGACTTGATGTACACCTTCTCGCCGTTGAGGATGAACGTGTACTGATAAGGCTGCTGGTACTCCCAGCGCAGTCGTCCGCCATCGGCCATGAAGAGCATACGCCCCGACGACGTCATCTTGTCGTTCAGGAAACGCAGCGTCTTCACCTGCGTAAACCGGCATTCAAGCGTCGTGATGCTAGCCGCCGCACGGTTGATGCGTTCTATCATCTGCCGCTGCTGGGCAGCATCGGCTTTCTTCAGACCCTGACCCTGTGTCGTCAGCGCCAGCATCAGACACAGCAGAAGCCCTGCTATTTTCTTCATAAACAGTACTTTTCTTAATTAAGAGAGTGCAAAGGTAATGTTTTTTTTGTGATATTCAAAAAAATTGCGTATTTTTGTGCCGTCTTTTGATAATTATAAACATCTTATGAAAATGAATTTGAAATATTTTGTGCTGTTGGGTTCGCTGGTGCTGGGCCTGACATCGTGTTCAGACGACAACGACGATTCGCTGCCTGTCGTGGACAATAAGGAATGGAAAGCCGATGCAAACAAGGACACGAGCGTCCGTCCGGGCGACGACTTCTTCATGTACTGCAACGGCGGCTATTGGAACAACACCACAGTAGACGAGGCTCATCCGTTTAAGAAACTGTTTCTCGATGAGCTGATTAACGAAATGAGGAAGCGTGAGGAAGCCCTGACCCTGCCCTCGAAGGTGAAGATACTGGCCGATGCCGACAGAACGGACGCGGCAGCCATAGCCGCCCAGAAGGCGAAACTGCAGCGTGTCATCGAGCGCGTCAACGCCATCACTACCAAGGAGGAGGCATGGAAACTGACAGGACAACTCCTCAAGGAGGGCTATTTCACGCCGCTTGACCTGGCTGTGTTCTCGTCGGGTGGCAAGATGGGCGTCATGCTGCAAGGACGTGCCGGCAACGACTACACGCCGATGGGCCTGATGAAGGAAAACCTGTCATGGCAGTTGGCTAACGACCCCGACCTCATGGCAAAGGTACGCCCATTGAGGGGAGCCTCAACACGCGGCTTTGACAGCGGGAAATACCCGATGCTGGTGACCATCTTCCGCGAACTGGGCATCTCGCTCGACCATGTATACTTGCCTGACGCTAATCCCGACGCCATTGAAGAAGGTTCGGTGGAGAAGCTGATGCAAATGACGCAGACGCTGCAAGATGCATCGGTGAAAGATTGGAAAGAAATGTTGACAGAGTATCTGAACAAAGATGCCGTCTTTTTTGACGACGCTGCCCTGCAAGCCGTCAACACTGCCGAAGGTGCTTCGCTGACTCACAAGCAGGCGGCGGAAAACTTCGCAGACAAATACTTGAATTACGAGAAGTCGTATGAGTTTGCAAAGGCCTATATCTCTGCCGGGCAGAAGCAGCTCATAACAGGCTACGCCGAGGAGTTGCGCCAGACGTTCCGCGAGCGCATCCATAACAATGGGTGGATGAGCGAGGCATCCAAGCAGAAAGCCATCGAAAAGCTCAACGCCATGTCGTTTAATATAGGAGCCCCCGACGAGTGGTACGAAGAGGGATTGGCAGACCTCAGCCGGGAGCAGACCGTCCTGGACGACATACTGGCACTGCGCCGCGCAAGCATCGGCCTGATATGCAAAGTAGCAGGCTTGCCTAACAACAAGGCTGCCTTCCATATCATCATCATGGGGGGCCGGCCCTTGACGACCGTCAACTCATTCTATGTCGGCAACTACAATGCCATGTTCGTCTATCCTGCCTTCATGCTGCCTCCTACCTATAGGCCAGAGGTGAACGATGCCCACAACTATGCCAACATGACGCCATGGGGACACGAGATAACGCACGGATTCGATACCGACGGGGCCAGATGGAACAAGAACGGCGACCTTGAAGACATCTGGGCCAGCGATGCCGACCGCCAGGAGTTCCAGAAGCGTTCTCAGCAGCTCATCGACTATTACAGTTCGTTCGACGTGATGCCTCTTGAAACGGGACTGAAAAACGACGGTGCCTATACCGTAGCAGAGAACGTGGCCGACCTCGGCGGATTCTTACTGGCTTACGACAGCTACAAGAAGCACCTGAAGCAACAGGGATTTGAGGGAGAGCAGCTCCGCCTGCAACAGCGGCGTTTCTACGAGGCTTACGGTTACTTGTGGTGCGCTAAGTGGACTGCGGCTCATGCCACGAACAAGACCAATGGCAACTGGGAGGCTGGCGTCGCCAAGGACGAGCACTCCTTGTTCCGCGAGCGTGTCAACGGCATCGTGACAAACACCGATGACTGGTATGAACTCTTCGACGTGAAGGCCACAGACAAGCTCTACCTCGCACCGAACAACAGAATCAGAATCTGGTAACGGCGACGGCCTCACCTGTCAACAGAAACCATAGGTGACACCTCTTACACACAGCATTTAACCACCTGAATTTCAGCATGGTTTTTCCGTAAGATGGTCGCGCCTGTGGTCTCACCTAAACTTGAACAACGTCACGGCCTCTGAGAATTTTATCTAAATTTGCAGGCAAAAAGACAATAAAATGCCGACTTAAAATTTGGCCGTCACGCGCCAGACAGTTTTAAGACATAAAAAATGTGGGGTACCATATTATTTTCCTGGTTTTGTTTGCTGTTTCAGAATAATTGTTTAACTTTGCAGCCAGTAAGTCAAAGAACAATATTATGACAGCAGCAGCAAGAACAATCCAAGCGTCCCCCATGGCTCCCATCTTAGACATGGTGAAAGGTGTAGACGTCGACGTGATGCACGCCGTGGTGGAATATATGAACGAGGCCATCCGCGAGGCTGAGGAGGCCAAGCGCAAGGCTGAGGACGAATTCCTGGCCAAGAAAATGGCGGAGATAGAAATATCTCCTGAAATTAGTGAACTGTTTGACGCTCTTCGGCTTACACCTGAAGAGGCGGCAGATGAACGCACAAGGTGGATTTTAGGTCTTGACAGGAGATGAAAGTTCGGATCACGGGGATTTCTAATGTAACTGTGATTCTCAGAGCCACCCCATGATTCCTAATGTAACTGTGATTCTCAGAGCCACCGTTTACTACTGATTGGTACGGGGAGGATCGGGAATAATCAAATCATAATGATACTCACGGTTTCTGCCTTCTGGCTTAATCCTGTTGCAGGACAGGGTGAAAGGAACATTAGTCATTGAGTAGTTTTTTCCGAGGATTTTATAATCGAACACCACCTCCTCGAAATACTCTGCAGCTGTTGGGTCCTGACCAGCCATCGGCCTGCGCTCTACATACGTAGTGACGAAGCCGACTTCATCATCATCACAATCTATACGCACATTTTCATCCGTGTTGAGTACATAGCAGACCTTTACTGTTCCTTGGAATGTGTCAAACGAGGTGTTAACAGAACCAATTCCATCATGTTGGGCTACAGTCAAAGGCATATCTGCAACTACCGTCTGACCTGCACTCCATACAGGGAGATCGAATCCGAAGCATTCCACGACAGGGCAAACGGTATATGTCCCATCAAACAAATAGGCTGGTCCGCTTGCTTGGTCCCAAGTGTTGAAGAAGCTATACTGTCCATTGCCATTCAAATAGCCTAAGGAAACCAGTTTCTTTTCCTGATTATACGCCCCAATGCCCACTCTGCATGGAACGGAATTGCCTCGCGGATAGACTTTCAGATTGACATAAGGTCGTGGCAACAGATTAAACCTCATATCATAATCGTCGTAATAATACTTCACATTTGAAGACAAATCAGAAGAATTAAAATCAGGGAAGAGTTTCAGATTTATGGTGCGTAAAGTCGCTTCTCCCTCAAACAGCTTAAACGTCTTCTTCTTGCGTGCTGCCTCGAAGTTCGCTTTACCTTCAACGCCGTATGCGAGGTCAGAGAACTTTATCTGTGTGTCCTTAAAGGCACTATAGGCATCTGCATTGCCAAGAGCAAATGGGTCAAGCGTAAAAGCAGCTTCAAATTTCGGACCGATATAGACATCAATGCCTGTGCTTGCCCATGCTATCCTCTTCATCCAAGAAGCACTTTCTAGATGAAATGGTAAATGTGTGCCTACTTGTGCCGAGCCATTGAGCGATATTTGCATTCCCCATGTGTTATTTTCGTCCTGGTCTCCTGTTTTGAATTCTTCCGATCCAGTAACACCCTCATCGTTAATTGTGATAGTTTGAATTGCATGGGCAGCCAGTTTCGGGGTTGACAAGGTGAAATTCAAGTCGCCCGTTGTCTTGAGAAATGCACCAGGTCCTGGCTTCACCTGAAGAATAGGCATCCATGTGGGGAAAGTAATCGGTACGCCAGCCAACTGCCAAGTCCAGGCTTCCTCGAGTGATCCAGCAACTGTTAATGATGCGCCGACTTCAATATCCTCACTAAAATTTACGATAATTTTGAAGTCTCTAAAAGAGATGTTATATGCTACGTTGGCCTTTACTGCGAGGCTCAGATCAACACCAAGTATTACCTTTAAATTTTCCCACTGCTGATTGATTGGAGTAAAATGACCGCTGACAGAAGCCAATGTCAGTTCTTTGTTTCCTTCTGTTTCTATGCGTTTCTTTATCTTGTCGGCACCTGCCATGCGGCGGCAGGCGGCACCACTTTCGTCATAACCAATCTGCTCTAATGAAATGAACTGTTCGAATACGTCGTTGATGTTATCCACATATGTACAGTGAACCCCATAATACTGTTCGAAGTTCCAGGATTCCACCTTAGTAACTTTTCCGATGAAAGGCATATCATTTTTTCCCGTCCATTCGTTATACATTCCGTTGGGAACGTAAAGTACATCACCTATCTTGGGGAGATACTCCTCATGGAAAACCCATTGACCTGTGCTCGCATTCCATACAAACGGCTTCCACGTGAGTTCAAAAGTGTCCTGTTCTTCAGATTCAACCGGCATTATGCCATCAAAACCTTTATATGGGCAATCCTCAGCTGTAACATCATAGAAATGCTCATTGAGAATAATATCTGGCTGCTGGAAGCCTATCGAGTCAATGGCAGCCAGTGGAATGCGATACAGCGAATCGGCGGTTTCAACCTCCTGAATTACATAGTCGCTGTGCTCCACGCCGTTGAGGTCGATCTTGGAAACACCCATGCGCTTCACCTGGTCAAAGAAGAATCCATTGAAGCCGCCATCATTACGATAGAAATAGAATGCCTCTTGTGCTTGCAGCATCTGTATGGTCATCAGCATGAGGATGACACACAAAACGTATTTAAGGTATGCTTTCGTTCTCATCGCTTCAGGAATTTAAAGGTTGCATCACCAACTTTCACAATATAAGTCCCAACAGGTTGACTTGCAAGAGAGAGAATAGTACGCTGTCCGCCACTGGCATGCATGGTGGAGAGTTTCTTTCCGTCTATAGAATAAAGTTCCAAAGGTGTGCCCTCGCCAAGTCCCTCAAAACTCATGTAGTCTTTACCTTGCAGGAAACGCACCTCGCCAGGTTTTAATTTCAATTCATCAATAGCAGTTGAAACTCCCTCAAAAGTGTAGCGGAGCACATTCTCCAGCAAATAATATACGGTGGTCTTCGTAGTCTTGATGACCAATTTCCCGTTTTCAAAGGTAGTCTCAGGTTCCTCTGTGAGGTCGAAATAAACTTTCTCACCCGATCTCTGCCACACTACCATTCGCTGAGTAGCGTCATTCTGAGCACTTAAGCTTATAGCTATCATGCAAATCAAGTAGATTAGGAATAATTTTGTTCTCATAAATACAACTATGTTGGGTTAGTAATAAACGACACGTATTGGTGTCGACTGCAAAAATAAGAATAATTTTGCAATAATCAAAATTATGGGAAGAAAAAGTTTGAAACAAGCAGTTTGATAGGGGATCACGGGGATTTCTACTGATCATTTTTCTGCGTTGAAAATTTGGATGTTCGAGAATAAGTTCGTATCTTTGCCTTCGCATTTGAAAACAATTGAACCGATGGCACGACCGATTAGGGAAAAAGCGGAACGGGTGTCTACCATATGATGCTCAGAGGCATCAACCGTCAGGATATCTTTGAGGATGGAGAGGATTACCTGCAGATGACCTCCATCCTCAAAGGACTGACGGACAGGTATGACGATAAGGGGCTGCGGACACTGACGGCATTAGGCCTATCAGTGACAGTGATGTGAAGGCTTTCCTGCTAAAAAGCAAAGGCATAGCCAATCCTCTCATTATTCAGAGCCTTGAGAAAACAAGGAGGAATGAAATGTTAATCTCTGCCCTCTCCTTTGGAGCCGGAATCCGCCAGTTCTCAAGACTGACAGGTGTTTCTTTTGGAGTCATTCAGAAACTTCAAAAATGATCAGGAGAACCGACCGAACCGACCCCATGATCCAGCTGCTGCTCAGGCTTCCCACCATAGAAGGATGGGAGGTGTCTCAGCAGGGCAAATACTTTGCTTCTACCATGTTCCCGTTCTTGGGGCTGTGCCGACGGCTGGCCATCCACGAACATGTCTGGGACGAATACCAGCATCTGCACGACCGTCTCATCAAGATTGAGAACGTGCTTGCAGAAACATACTTCTCACAGGAACAGATGCAGGTGTTCCGTAATAAGGTCATGGATCAGATGCGCACCTGTCACCCGCTCGAAGAGCAGATAATCCGCTCTCTCCAGTCACTGGAGATGATACTCGTCTCAGACATGCAGGTTCACCCACAGTCTTTCTATGACTTGGTGAACATCATCAGGGAACACGAAGAGGTTTTCCCTGCCTGGCATGCCTCGGCCACCGCCAAACTATACTCTCCAGTCTTCTTTGAGAACAAAAAGAAGTCCGGAGGCTACTGGTTCTAGGAATCTAAAACATGAAAGGCTATGAAAGCGTTGAACAGAACAGGATGATTAGCTTTTATAAAGGCATTCCTGTAGCAGAACAGAGCTCTGTCTCTAAAGAAAGTACGCTCTGAAAGAGTGCCTTTGCGCTTTTCAATTTCTCGGATAAGAATCTTAATAGCCATCGCATGCTCCTTTTTATCCTCTTCGCTCATAGAAGCAATGTGGTAGGAAATATCCTCTGCCTGCTCCTTATACAGAAGCATGCCGTGAGAATCCTTTAGGATGTCGCGGATAGCATCGATTTCCGAGAAACGAGGGAAGGTAAACGGCTGTACCTTCTGAATCTTCAAGTAAGTGTAGATATAGGGATTCATGCTCGGATTGTGACTAAGTGCGACACAGGCTGTTAGCTCATCGAAGTCCCTTGGCTGAATCTGTAGGAGGTCATACTTGTCCCAATCTGTTTCCATCATATAGACACCATCGGTATCCGCTCTCGCCAGAAGATTGTAGGTCTTCTGGTCATCGAGAGGGATAGCTTCAATGTCAATCACATCTGCTACAAAAGCGAACAGAGCCTTCACATCGATTTCTTTCATACGTTTCATACGTCTCTTTCTAATAAAACGAATAACTTGTTGAACTTCACGATGGGTTTGCCAAGATAGGTGGAGGTGTTGTAACCACTTGCCGTGGCCCACTCGAAGATTCTGTTTCGCACCGCTTCCGGATAGTAAATCTTAAGGATTTTCTTCCGCATCAACTTGTTCCAGTCGGTTGGCAGCCCCATATCTTTGATGCTACCGATTCGGCTTATACCTAAAGCTATGGTAACCAGACTATTGCAGAAGTCACCAAGTTCGACACAAGGCTCCACTTGGAACTCAGTCCTGATGCCATCGACCATATCTTTGATGGAGAGGATGTCCTGCACCAGTCCCAACTCGGTGATATAGCCGACCTCAACCTTTGACAGCTCATCATACTTCTCTACATCCTCATTACAAAGCTTTTTCAGTCCCCAACCAGTCTGAAACGTAAGTGTTTCCACAGCACTCTTCAGCTTGAGTGCGTCATCGCGTTTTTGATTCTTTTTCTTTTTCATAACTAAAACATATATGCATTACTTCCTGATTCTTTATACGAAAACGAAATGGACAAAAGGGGCTAAAAGCGGTATGAGTATGCCAAAACGCTGCACACCTGGCTAAAAAAGATTAAATTACAAGGGATAATCAGCCGGAAAGTGCCATTGTTCCAGATTTTGTTGTATCTTTGCCAATGGAACTATAAATACCAACATGATAAGCAAAACCCTTAATCGATATATCTGGCTATTGAATATCCTCATACAGAAGGGCAAGCTTACCTTCGAGGAGATAAACGAGCTGTGGCAAGAGAGTAATCTGGGCGACGGGACACCAATACCGCTGCGTACCTTCCATCAGCACCGCAAAGCAGTAGAGGAACTGTTTGGCGTGGAAATCAAATGCAACCCGTCCGACGGCTATCATTATTATATTGCCAACCCACAGGCCATGCGAAACGACAGAACGCGTCAGTGGCTACTGAACTCCTTTACATTGTCGAACATGATTATTGCAGGGCATAACATGAATGGAAGAATCCTGTTCGAAAACATTCCAAGAGGTACAGATTATCTACAGCCAATCATAGAGGCCATGCAGCAAAACACGGTGCTGGAGTTGGACTATCAGGCGTACGGAAGTCATCTGGAAACCTACCATCTGGAACCATTTGCCATGAAGGTTTATCGCCAGCGTTGGTATGTGGTAGGAAGGCTACAGGAGCAAGATGCTATCCGTCACCTGACGCTGGACAGAATTATCGACCTTCATCTGACAAATAGAACATTTACCATTCCCAAATGGTTTAATGCCGAGAAGTACTATGCGAATACTGTGGGAATCTATGTGAATGAAAGTCTGAAGCCTCAGAAGGTCCGTATTCGTGTCTATGGCAAGCAGGTAGAGTATCTGCGTTCATTGCCCCTGCATTGTTCTCAGGAGGAAGTGCTCACCAAGCACGAACAGTTCAGCGAGTTTCAACACAAGGTTTGCATAACGCCAGAACTCATCACAGAACTGCTGGCAATGGGAGAAAATGTCGAGGTGTTGGAGCCTCAGGAGCTGAGAGAAGAAATGAAAAAGAGATTGGAAGAATGTTTAACAAGATACAAATAGTATTATGAAAATTGTTGGTTATTCAGAAAGAGGCGCTATGAACGCTCTGTTTTATGGCATTGCCTTGGCAAATGACAATAATGCATTTGCAGAGTTCATAAATATGATTGGAATAAGCAATCCTGTAAGTGGTGTGGAATTCTATATGGAGTTTTCTTTGTCAGAGTTTGGTAGCCCGGACTTGCTTGTAACATTTAATGCAGACAATATAAAGCAGGTTTTATTTATCGAAGCAAAAGCGAGTTGTGGAAAAAAATATGAGTTGAAGAAAGCCCTTTTATGGTATAATAGAACTAAAGAAAGATATAATGGTTATTCTTCAAACCTATATTACCAGCTGTCTATGAAACAACTGTTCTTTAAGAACATTCCAAATTCTATTGACAGAAATGACACAATAGGTTTTGATGGACGCACTCATAAGATTGGCGATAATTTTGTCGTAAAGGCAATATGTGATAAGATAAAGGATTGTAAAGTAGCCCATTATATAGCTATTGTACCAAAATCTGATATTCCATCAGATGCTCCAGAGTTTGTCAAGCACGTATTTTGGGAAGACTTGTTTAACTGCCCAAGATTTAAAAAATATCTTGAAGACACTAGGTTGATTAATTGTAATTCAAATAATAAGAGTCAGATTACCAACAATTAACTTAGGTCTGCATCGTTTTTGCACACCATAATAGGATTTTTACTCAAATCTGTTTTTTCTTTCGTATAATATGCTGTAGAGGAACAAAACATTATTAATATGGAAAAGAACATGATGACAGCAAACAAGAGTGAAATGCCTATGGAGTACAATCTGACTTTGAATGAAGAATTGGAGCTGATTGACCGTGTAAGGCAGGGCGACAGGGAGGCTGAAGGGGAGCTGATGAAGGTCAACATCCGCTTGGTATCTGGAGTTGCAAAGAAGTATCTGAACAAAGGTGTCAGCGAAGAGGAACTGCTGAAAGCAGGAAAAGAAGGACTGATAAAGGCTGCTCACAAGTTCGACGCCTCTTGCGGCTTCAAGTTTATGTCCTACGCCGTCTGGTGGATTCGACAGTCAATCCTCGCAGCAGTTGGAGAGAAAACAGAAATAGAAAACAGGAAATGAAGATTACCATCCATCGCGGCACAGACCAGATAGGTGGCTGTGTCACAGAATACGAGAATGAGGGCTGGCGGTTGTTTGTCGATTATGGCGAACAACTGCTTGGCGTCAAGCATACGGAACCCTTGGATATCGAAGGTCTGACAAAGGGCGACCTATCCAAGAGTGCCCTTCTCATCACGCATTATCATGGTGACCACATCGGATGTATTACTGAAATACCCGATGCGGTCCCCATGTATATCGGAAAGGTGGGGCGTGATATACAGCTGGTTCTGTCTAATTACCTAATGTCTGTAGATGATCTGCAAAAGGAGGTTGTTGCGAAACTTGAAAAGGCTAGGACTTTTGATCCTGGCATACCTTTTCTCTTCGGGCCGTTCATAATTACTCCTGTTATTATCGACCATTCTGCCTTTGATGCATACGCCTTTAAGATTGAAGCTGCAGGAAAGAGTGCCTTCCATACGGGTGATTTCCGCACTCATGGCTTCAGAAGTGGTAATCTGGCCAAAGTCATCAATACCTATGTGGGGCATGTGGACTATGTGGTTTGCGAAGCTACTAATGTGTCACGACCTGACGTTACTAGCAAGTCGGAGCATGAACTTCAAAAGGATTTTGAAAGGATGTTCAGGGAGCATAAGGGTAACCTCGTCTATGTCTCTTCTACCAATATCGACCGTATCTTCGCTCTCTATCACGCTGCGCTAAGGGCAGGAAGACCATTCTATGTAGATGCATACCAAAAGAGTGTTATGGATGTTGTCACAAAAGGCGACACCATCTGGGGAAAATCGCCGCTCTATAGGTATGGTAAGTATGAGCCTTGTGTTCTTCATTATGAAAATGGACAATTCAGGATGAAAGATGAATTCAGAGCATTCCTGGACCTGAAAGGCTACGTGCTGTTGGCTCGTACTAATGATAGATACAACCGCCTAATTGAACTGATGCCTGGTGAAAAGATGAAGTATCTATCGATGTGGAAAGGATATGTTGACAAAAAATGTATTGCCTTTAATCCCACGTTGGCAGAAGCAGTTGGTGACCACTTCGAGTATCTGCATACAAGCGGACATTGCGATATGCAAGGGATGGCGCAATTCTTTCAACTGCTCAGCCCGAAGGAAATAATTCCTATTCATACAGAAAACCCTGATAAGTTCGTAGAACTTTTCGGTAACAAATGGAATGTTCTAAGAGTACATGACGGGAAATCCATTAATTTTTAAGCCGATTTGCATATGAAAAAGAATTACTTTCTGATATTGGCACGAATGAGCTAAACTACATAAGGTCTTTTACTTCTTCAAAAGAAGATAAAAAGGAGATTGCAATATTTGACCTTAAGGGAACAAAATTATCCGAGCTTCAGAAGGGAGCCAATCTAATTCTTTATTCTGATGGTTCAAGCAAGAAAGTAATACTAAAGTAGATACTATTCTTACACAGAGAAGGAGCGACAAACAAATCGATAGTTTGTCGCTTCTTCTGGTTCGCCCGACATGGGCATAATCTAACGGGTGCAAGTCCCGAGCGCGGCCTAATAGCGGCAAGCGCACAGCCAATGACAAGGTGCCAACGGTGACGTTGGGTCTGAAGGAAGTCAGCGGCGGATCACGGGGATTTGTATGATATTTCATGGCTATTATATGTTTTTGGTGGAATAATAACCTTAACAGAGTTATGTTTCCTTTTTACTGGAGCACTACGGTGTTTTGGATCTGTACTGCTCGTTATATCATGCATTATTGGGTATAGCATCACTAAATCGTTATGGATTGGAATGCTATTAGGCTCTTGTATTACCGCATCTATATTAAGCATAGGTCTGATAATACTTATGTGTTTCTCTGGTGTATCAACCGTAACGGGGTGGATCAAAAAGGATGGAAGAGACTGATGTTTACAAGCGGGCGCGACGTTTTTCTGTAAGGCCGTGACGTTTTCACGAGACGCTTATATTTTTTCACGAGACGCTTATATTTTTTTACGAGCGGCCGCTACGTTTTTCTCTAAGGCCTATTTCCTATTCGCATAATCGTGTTAAACAACACATCATATTTCTTACTTCTTACTTCATTTTCTCACTTTGTCTGTGATTCTCACTTTGTCTTGTCTCTCTATATGGTAGTCTTAACTCGAAAACATCCCACCCATGTCGCCCATGTCGCTCCTATGTTACGGGTGGGATGGGCGACATGGGTGGGGTGTTTTCCGCTTTTCTTATCATAATACGCGCGCGAAGACCCGTAGGGAGGAATCTTACCACGGAAATATGGACTTTTATTTGGTACTTCAAAATAAAAGTACTACCTTTGCGCCAAACAAAAAGCGATATGGGTACATATATCAATACAGGTAATGCCGGATTCCAACGTGTACGTAATAGCAGATACGTTGACAAGTCACAGATGATTTCTGTCATCAACTCAATTCTCAACACAGAGAAATGCATGAGCTGCGTCACTCGTTGTCGCCGCTTTGGCAAGTCGATGGCGGCTAAAATGCTGTGTGCCTATTACGACCAGTCGTGCGACTCCAGACATCTGTTTGAGGATTTGAAGATTGCCAGCAATCCTTCGTTCGAGAAGCATCTCAACAAATATCCTGTTCTCTATTTGGATATGTCTGATTTCGTTACCCGCTACAAAGATGAAGCCATTGTAGCGCACATCAACGAAGATGTTATTGCTGACGTCCATTCCGCCTATCCGGATATTCCCCTACAGAATAATGATGATTTGATGGCTTTGCTCATCCGTATTACAGAAGCTACAGGACAGTCGTTCTTCTTTATCATCGACGAATGGGACGCGATTTGCCGGGAATTCAAGGCTGGCACAAAAGCGATGGACGATTATGTCAACTGGTTGCGACGCATGTTTAAAGGAGGAAGAACAGATCAAGTCTTCACCGGAGTCTATCTGACAGGCATCCTGCCTATCAAGAAGTATAAGACGGAGTCTGCTCTGAACAACTTCACTGAATATTCCATGGTTAATCCCGGCCGTCTGGCTGGCTGTTTTGGATTTACGAAACAAGAGGTAAAGGACCTCTGTCAGGAAGAAGGGGGTAACTTCGACGAAATGGAGAAATGGTACGACGGCTACATGATTGGCAGCGAACCGTCTATTTTCAACCCCAATTCTGTCATGCAAGCTCTTTGGGAAGGCCGTTGCCGCAGCTATTGGGCCAGTACAGGAGCCTATGACGCCATTGCTTCGTACATTCAGATGAACTACAAGGGACTCAAAGACGACATCATCAAGATGCTTGGTGGCGGCCGTTGCAAGGTGGACCCCACCGGTTTCCAGAACGACATGTCTATCATCAGGACTAAGGACGACGTCTTTACCGTACTCATACACTTAGGCTATTTAGGCTACGATTTTGACGCTGGCGAGTGCTTTGTACCTAACCGCGAAGTGGATGGAGAACTGGTCAATGCCATCAGGGATTCCAGTTGGCAGCAGGTCATTGATTCTATCAATGAGTCGCAAGAACTGTTGCAAGCAATCATCGACGGTGACGAGCATGCTGTTGCAATAGGTGTGGATGCTGCTCACGACGAGAACACCAGCATTCTGAGCTATAACAATGAGAATTCATTGGTCTGTGTGCTGACTTTGGCACTTCATCATGCAAAGAACGACTATACGTTCTATAGAGAACTGCCAACAGGCAAAGGTTTTGCTGACTTGGTGCTGATGCCCCGTAAAAACGTCAACAAGCCCGCCATACTGATAGAACTGAAGTGTGACAAGTCTGCCGATGCTGCTATTGACCAGATTCATCGGAAAGTTTACCACGGAAAGGTCTCTCAATATGACGGGCAAGTCATCCTTGTAGGCATCAACTATGACAAAGAGACGAAAAAGCACGATTGTCGTATAGAGAACTACGCCTTTCACTAAAATGCCTATTTGGCGTCATTTTTCTACACTTCGTATTTTGTCTAAAATCTCGATGCCTTGACCGTGCAGCCGAACATGAGCCAGCGGCCCGGCTGGGGAACGTTGCCGTAGTCTACATAGCGGTGGTTCAGCAGATTGTTGACCTCAACATAGAAGGTACAGGGATGGAGGCGCCAGTCTATACGGCCGTCGACGAGGGAGTAAGGGTGGTAAGCCTGCACCTCGCCCTGGGTGTCGGTATACGTGCCGGTGCGGTCCTGGAAGCGGTAGTTCAGCGTCAGCGCAAGACGCTCCGACAGTTGCAGCCGCGAGCGGGCCGTCAACTTATGGCGCAGATACTCCAAGGCGTATCGCGACTGCAGATAATCGGCCTCGTCTTTGCTCTGGTGCAGGTGGCAATAGGCCACGGCGACGGTGAGCGACGGCAGACGGACATCGACGCTGGCTTCCTGGCCAAAGGTGTTGACACGGGTGTGGTTGACGCTCTGCCAGACGGCATCAGAGGCACGGACGTCCATCACCCAGTCGATGAGGTTGCGGGCGTGGTGATGGAAGAGGGAAGCCTTGGCCGTGAGGACGGGCGACTGGTACTGCACGCCGCCCTCAACGGCACGCAGTTCCTCGGGCTTGAGGAACTTATCGGCCTTGTGGCCTCCCACACTGTAGTAGAGTTCCGTGAACGACGGCATACGCAGCGACGAATTATAGGATGCATAGACCTTCACATGACGGCTAAGGCGCCAAGCGGCATCGATGCCGGGATAGAGCGTAAAGGGCATTTCGTTCCACGTGTTCTTGACGGCCATAAAGCCTGCCGACAGCGTCAACTGGCGGAAGAGAAGATTATGCTCCAAGTGGAACGACAGGTTGGAGCGGTTCAGTCCTGACACATAGTTTCCATCGGGATTGTGCAGCGGTTCGCCAAGGGCACTGCTGACAATATCTTCGTTGCGGAACTCGGCTCCCAAGGCTGTTCGTCCCAAGAGCCAGTCGAAGTGGCCGTTCAGGTTGATGCCAAACACATCGGTGCGATGGCGGTTGAAAGGAACGGGCACTTCCTGGCCGCGTATCAGTTCGAATCGGTCGTAGCCGCGATTCCAGTAGACAGCAGGACGGATGCCCTTAACATCGCCCTGTAAGGCAGCAAAGAGCTTGGTGGTATGCTCGTACTGCTCGTCGTACTTGGCACTGTAGAACGTGTTCGAACCGTAGCCTTTGGCAGAGAGGCCGGCATGCCACTTCAGCCGGACATCGTCGCCGGCATAACTGCCCTGATAAAAGGCCTTACCGCCAGCGTAGTCGCTGTTCAGCGCCCCGGAACGGGCCCGCTGGTAGCCGTCGGAACGGGTGTAGGAGCCACTGACGCCCTGCTGGGCCATCGCTGCACTGACGGCAGCCGACAGATAGCCGAAGGAGCCTCCTTCGAGACGGGCGTTAAGACCGCGAGAAGCATTCGTGACGATGTTCACAGCGCCGACGAGCGACGAAGTGCCATAGACACGTGCCGCCGGACCTTCGAGTACCTCGATGCGCACAATATCGGCAAGGTCGCAGGGCAGGTCGAAGGCGTTATGCCCCGTCTGCGGGTCGCAGATATTGATGCCATTGAGCAAGACGGCAATCTGTTCGCTGCTACCACCCCTGATGCCGACATCCGTCTGCGCACCGATAGGGCCGCGCTGGCGCACGTCGATGCCGCAGGCCATCTTCAGCAAGTCGTTAATACTTTGTACTGGCGCCGCCTGAATGTCTTCGCGCGACAGTACAGTGACCATTCTCACTGCTTGCCCAACGGCAAGCGGAGCGCGTGAGCCCGTGACTTCAACGTCGTCGAGCGTCGCCTCCTTGTCGGCAGTCTGGGTGCTGTCGCTCTGCTGCTCATCGGTGCTGACATGGCGGTGGGCAGCCGTTGCCGACTCCAGTGTCGCCACACTCAACACGCCGATGGTGACGACGCGTCCCAGACAGGCAAAGAGTGCCCACCCTTTCCGCGTAAACTGGCGGAAACGGATGGCTTTGCGCTGGTTGAATAATGATTTGTACATATTGTTTAAAAAAACTTGGTGCTTTTTTATTTGACGACAACTTAAACAACTTGGACAACTTTTTACACACTCAATAACATCCGAATGGCAAAGTTGTTTTTGTTGTCATGGTTGTCGTTAAAAAAACTTACTTGGCAATCAGTACGCAGCCGGCCATGATGAGCAGGACTCCCGCCCAACGGATGAGGGGCACCTGTTCGTGGAAGACGAGGATGGCAGCAAACATACCGAAGATATAGCTGAGCGACACCATCGGATAGGCCATTGAAAACGGAAAGGTCTTGATGATATAAAGCCACAGGGCGGTAGCACAGGCATAGCAGATGCCACAGCCGAGGAACCACCAGTTGGTGAGGTTACGCTCTAAGAAATCGAGCGTCCACGAGAACGCCCCCATGCGCTGCAAAGCCAGTTTCAGGAGTACCTGTCCACTACAAAGCAGGATGGACTGAACGATGGATATAAGCAGCAGGCGCATGGTGTCAGACTGTTTTCAGTGTGACAGAAGTCACGTTGAGGTTATCGCTATGGTTGACGAAAAGCACACGACCGGCACGGCCCTGACTCAACAGATGGGCGGCAGCATAGATGCCGAGTCCTGAAACGGTATAGCTCTCACCAAAGAGGCGCTTGTATTCGAACGTTTCGACTCCTGGCATGTGCTGAGCCACCTCGCGGTATAGCTGGTCGTTCTGAGGCACGCCATTGGTTCCCAGCACCAACAGGTCGGCGGGAGCTAACGGCTGCTGAACACCCCTGACGGACATGCTCACCTCTTCTATCTCGCAGAGGGCATCGGCAGGGTCGGTGGTGAGCATCATGGCTACCGACGTCTCGCCGGCGGCAACCTGTCCAGGCTGTCCGACATAGCCGGCACGCTGCAGGATGTTGAAGTAGGAGGGCGTCATCTCGTCGTTGCCCGTCACTAAAGCCGTCCGGATGTCGCCTAAGCGCAGCTGGGTGAAAGCGTCGAGCAAGGCGGAGTCGAAGGATACGCTCTTGTGGCTGTAGGTGGTGTTGTAGCCGTGCAGGTGGTCGTGGATGGAGATGAGCGACGAGATGGTGTTATGGGTAGACTGCATAAAGTAGGTGGGCTTGAGCATCTCCTCACCTTCACGGCAGAGCTGGTCGAGGAAGAGTTCGGTGTTCTCGATACAACCTAAGCCTGTGCCGGTAATGACGGCGTCGGGCTGCTGTACGCCGCTGTCATGCATCACTTTCTGTGCCGTCACCAAGGCGCGCTTCAGAATCTTACCCATACGGCGCGACTCCAAGGGGTTCAGCCAGTCACGGAAGTTAGGGTCCAGACTGCGGACGTAGGGTTCGGTATGCTCAACGGGAGCGGTCATCCACGCTTCGGAGAGCGGCTGCTGCATAGAAATCTGTGTGGCGGCCTTAATATAAACTCTTATATCACTCATATCACTCATTAGACTTTAGAGATAATGATGCTGGAGTCGTTGCCGCCGAAGCCAAAGGAGTTGCACATCACATGGCACAACGGGCGCAGCGGCGTCGTATCGGTAGCCGGGACGATACCGTCGGCCATCGGCTTACTCCAGCCATAGTTGGCGGGGACAATCTGGTGCTGAAGGGCCAGCAGACAGATGGTGGTCTCGACGGAGCCGGAGGCACTGGTGGTGTGACCCGTCATGCCCTTGGTAGACGACACCTGCGGCATCTGTTCACCAAAGAGGCGTTTGAGCGCCTGACTCTCGCTGACGTCGTTGTTAGGTGTGCCGGTGCCGTGAGCGTTGACATAGTCAATGTCTTCGGGCTGTAATCCGGCCATACGGAGGGCTTTCTGCATAGCGAGGAAAGCGCCTTCGCCGTCGTCGCTGGAAGCCGTCTGATGGAAGGCGTCGCAGGCGTTACCATAGCCGCTGAGCTCTGCCAGGATGGTGGCTCCGCGCTGGCGTGCCGACGCCAAGGTCTCGATGACCAGGAAGGCGGCACCCTCGCCGAGGTTCAGTCCTGCACGGGTATCGTCGAAAGGCCGGCACTGCTCATGGTCGAGAATCATGAGCGAGTTGAAGCCGTTAAGATGGAACTTCGTGATGCACTCCGAACCACCGGCAACAGCTATCTGCGTCTGTCCGCTGCGGATGAGGTTGGCGCCAAGGATGATGGCGTTGGCTGCCGACGAGCAGGCCGTGGAGATGCTGGTACACATCGAGAACAGCTGTCCGTAGCGGCGGGCTATCAGTTCGGTGGTTGCACCACAGTCGTGGGTGCGGATGTAGTCGTTGCGCGTGTCGTTTTCCAAGTAGTCTAAGTAGTACTGCTCGCTCTTGTCCATACCGCCCACGGTAGTGCCATTGACAAAGGCGACGGCATCGCCCCTGTCCTGAAGCCCGGCCTGAGCCAGTGCCTCGTCCATAGCTATCATACCCATCAGGGCAGTACGGGTGGTCGGTTCAGACGTAATGCCCAGACGCTGCTTCATCTCGTCGTCGCTCAGCTTCACCTCGCCCACTGGAAACTCGCGATGAGCGGTTTTCAGATAGTGCAACGGGGCAATACCCGTACGCTGGCAGCGCAGGGCATCCAAAGTTTCTGTCTTGCCGATGCCAATAGCTGAGACGATGCCGGCTCCGGTAATCACAATCGGTTCCATCCGTTCTGTCTTCAATCTTATTTCGTACGGTTAGCCTTGACAAACTCTGCCATCGTATTGATAGACTTGAAGATTTCCTTGCCTGCCGAGGGGTCCTTAATCTTAATGCCGTAGTTCTTCTCCATCATGACGATGAGTTCCAAGGCGTCGATAGAGTCGAGGCCCAGACCTTCGCCGAAGAGAGGGGCATCGTTCTCGATGTCCTCGGGCTGTACGTCCTCAAGGTTCAACACTTCAATAATCTGTTTCTTCAGTTCTAATACTAAATCTTCCATTGTATTTACTGTTTATTATTCTTTGATGATTAATTCCAAATAAGCTTCAAACAGGTCGTCCTGCTCACAGTCGACCCAGCCGCTGACGACGCTACGGGTCGTGTCGTCGAGGAAAGCTGCCTCTATGGTCTGACGCATCAGCTGCTCATCGCGATGCTCCATCAGATAAAATGCCGTCTCACCATAGTAGTGGTTGCGGATGGCTATCTCGCCCGTCACGATATTGGGCAACGTATAGACGAAGATGGAGGGACTGGGGAAATAGTCGTCAACGCGCTCAATGGTCTGCTGATATTTACGGTCGTTGCAGACGGAGCCGCTGCGGCCGAAGAGGATGACAGCACGGTCGTCACTGTCAGCATGGCGGTCGCCAGCTGCCTGTAGCAGCAGTTCGGTGGCCAAGAAGCCCAGCTTCGACAGCTCGTCCATCTTGAAGAACTTAGGATAGTCGTTCACACGCGCACGGTAGACCTCGGTCAACAGCGCAGCCCCCCGGGCCTCTGCGGTCAACGTTTCTCCGTTGACCACCACGCCCGTCGGCGTTATCTTCACCCATCCTGCGACAGTCATTGGTCACCTCCTTTCTTGAAAAGCATAGCGGCATTGCACCCGCCAAAACCCGACAGCAGTTTCAGGAACGTCTGCTTCGTGGTGGCAGCATGCTGACCAGAGACACGGACGCGATGGGACACGCCCAACTCCTCGTAGCCACGGGTGCCAAGGATACAGCCGTCGTCGACAGCTGCCATCGACAGGATGGTCTCCAAGACACCGGCTGCCCCCATGGTATGACCGTAATAGCCTTTCAGTGAGTTGACGGGGACGTCGAGCAGACCGGCACGGTCGATGGCTGCAGACTCCATCTCGTCGTTATACATCGTCGACGTGCCGTGGACATTGATGAACGCCAGTTCGTCGGCTGGTGTATCGCCCAAGGCGGCACGGATGGCACGGTAGCTCCCCTCCCCCTTCGGCGACGGACCGGAAATATGGAAGGCGTCGTTGCGGACAGCGCCACGGACGGCGAACCATTCACTTCTCTCTCCTCTCTCCTCTCTCCTCTCTCCTCTTTTTTCACTCCTCTCATAAATGACGGTGGCGGCGGCCTCACCGAGATTCAGTCCTAACCGCTCGATGTCGAACGGACGGCACTCCATAGGCGACAGGGCCTTGAACGAGCCGAAGCCGCTGATGATGAAACGCGACTGCACGTCGGCACCGCAGACGACGGCGACATCGCAGGCACCACTCTCAATCAGGCGCATGGCGGTAATCTGAGCCGACAGTCCACTGATACAGGCATTGCTGACTACCAACGGTTGGCGGCAGAAACCGAAATAGGCGGCAACGACACGGGCGGCAACGCCGGGCAGCACGCGGTCGGCAGGGAACTGCTGCGAACGGGAGTCGAGCAGTTCGACATTGCCTTTCGTGGTAGACAGTACGAAGAGCACGCGGTCGGAGTGGACATCGACATCGGTCTGCGCCAAAGCGCGGCCAACGGACTGGATGACGATGCGCTCGAAGCGCGTATAGCCGTCCAACGGCTCTACCCTACCCCAGTCGAAAAGCGAGGCTGTAAACGCCTCGGGCAAGTCCATCGTGCCCGCAGGATAGCTGCGAAGCATACTACGCCCCTGCTTCACGGCGGCATAGTTCTCAGCCGTCGTGACGCCTAATGGCGAGTAGATGTTGTCAGCTATCTTTCGTATCATCACGTTAATTTACAATTTGACAATTTACGATTTACTATTTATTCGATTCCCCACATCTTTTTCCACTCAACGTAAAAGTCGGGATTGGTCCAGACAAGCTGGTAGTTCTTATCCATAAACACCTGAACGGAACGGCCTGAAGCCATCAGTTCCTCAGTCTCAGGATCGTAGATTTCGTAGTCGAACACAATCTTGGCGGCCTCCGTCGGACGGTATATAATGTCGATACGGGGACGCATTCCGTAGGTGATGGGCTTGCGGTAATGGAACTGCATATCGACAAGCGGCGCATAGTAACCGAAGTCGGCAATACGCAGGTATTCCAACTTGTACTTACGCCCGAACTCCTCGCGGGCATCCTCGAAATACAGCATATAGGAGCCGTGCCAGACGACGTTCATTGAGTCGACCTCGCTGAAACGCACGTCGAACACCTTCGAAGCCCTTAATTCTTTCGTTTTCTCCATACTCCCTTTACTCCTTACTACTTACTCCTTACTTCCTTTACTCCTTGGCCTCAATATCGCTCAACGCTATCTTCATCTCGGCCGTCACGATGGTCTCGTCGCCCACCTTCACGGTGGCATTGACGAGTGTCAGCCGCATCACCTCCAGCATCACCGTAATGGATGTGGTCAGCGTCTCGCCGACATGGGCCGTACGCAGAATCTGCAGGTTCTTGACACTACCGATGAAACCCAGTCGCACGCGTTCCTTATATATATATTGGTTGATATAGCCCATGCGGGCTGCACACGTCTGAGCAATGTTCTCCACCAGGGCACACGGATTAAGCACGCCACCGTCCTCAGCGAAGAGGTTGTCGGGACGCACCGTGAACTGGGTGGTGGTGACCACCTCGTCGCAATGCATCAGGCGGTCTATCATCACAAACGGCGGACGCTGTGGTAACAGTGTCAGCACATCAATCGTTTCAAGGTTCATCTCCTTCATGACTCCAAAATTCATAATAGTTAAACCACTGCTCAGGGTGCAGCCGCAGAACGGTCTCCACCTCACGGGCAAAGCTCTGTGCCAGACTGGCAGCACGCTCCTGACGACTCTTGCCCTCTGTAGCCTCCACCCGACGGATGTAGCACTTGTAGCGACGCGCCGACACCTTCATCACGAGGATGGTCATCGTGGGGACACCACGCTGCAGGGCCATGGCAAACGGGCCATACGGGAAACGGGCCTTGGCTCCCAAGAAGTCGCACTCCACAGAACGCGGCGAACCGAAGATGCGGTCAGCGGGTATGCTGACAATCTCGCCCGAAGCCAGCGCATCGTTCAACAGGAAGATATGCGACATGTCCTCACTGACGGGAATCATGCGGATATTGTTCTTTGACAACAGCCTGTTACGGTTCTCCATCACGGCCCTGGCCTCACCAGAGTAAACCAGCGCATTGTAGCGCTTCTCAGTAGCCTCGAAGGCATAGCCCGCCAACTCATAATTGCCGACATGGCAACTCAGAATCATAAAACCGGACTGACTGTGGCAGAGTTCGAGGAAGGCATCGTTGCCGTCGAGTTCGAACTCAAAACGCTGACCGGCGTATGTGGCAAAGCGGTCGAGGATAATCTGGCCGAAGCGATAGTGATTCAGATAGACATTGCGGAACGACTTCCATACGCTAAAACCATGGCGCCGACGAAAATAGTGGTACATGACGATATAGCCACGATGGGCAAACAGCATGTAGAACGGTATGACGAAGATGGCCATTCCCAGGTAGACGAACCGCAGGTTCAGATACTTGAAAAACCATATCAGCGAGCGGTGCATCCATGGCATACCCTGAGTGCTACCGCGCCACGCCTCGTGCTCCAGTTGCTCCACCTTTAGCCTACCTTGCTCTGGATATAGTCGCAGAACTGGTTCAGCGTCTTCACGCCGGCCATTTCCTCAGGCTTAATCTTAAAGCCGAACTTCTTCTCAACGATGACAACAATGTCGACGAAGTCGAGACTGTCGATACCGAGGTCTTCTTTCAGCTGGGCCTCGGGGGCAATCTTTTCTTCTTCAATCTCCAAGTCCTCAATGAGGAACTCCCTTACTTTCTCTTCAATTTCTGTTCTTTCCATTATCTTAATTCTAAGTGATCATTAAAAACAACTTGATATTTTTTATTTAACGACAACTTGAACAACTATGACAACTAAGCCATTCGAATGGTAGCGAGTGCGTAAAAAGTTGTCATGGTTGTCATGGTTGTCGTTATAAAAACACTATTATTGTCGTTATCATAAACTCTCAACACTTCTTGCACACCAAAACAGAGTGCCCCTGACCTAAGTGGTCGTGAATGGTCTCTACTTCAAGACCAGCCTGACGGATGACACGCACCATATCGTCTGTGTTGTACATCTTCGAGTTGCCATTGGCCAGCGCCGTGAAGTAAAGGCTGGTCATGGTCAAGCAGAAAGCGGCCGGCTCAAAGCGCTGACGATCCCACAGCGTTTCCATAATGTAGACACGGCTGTCCTTGTCCATAATCTTGGCAGCACGCTCAAGGATGCTCTGAATCTCGTCCTCTCCGAAACAGTCGAGGAACTGACTCATCCAGATAGCATCGTAATGCTTGTTCGTCGGAAATGAGTTCGAGCGGTCAAGCAGGTCGGTCCCGAAAGCATCAATACGCTCGGCACCCGGCTTGCCTGCCGTCTGCTGTTCCATCATCTCCACCTGCTGCGGCAGGTCCATGACGGTGACGAAGACGTCAGGGTCGTAACCCACGCACTGCAAAGCCCAACGGCCTGTATTGCCGCCCACGTCCAAGAGCGTCTTGGGCTTGTTGGCAAACACGACCTCCAAAGCCTGCTGGAACGAGCTGTCGCTATAGAAATGGTCAAAGCCGAACCAACTCTTCTGCACCTGCTCAGGCAGCTGCGACAGGCCTTCGTAGATGGTAGGCCAGTCGCCGAAATGCTTTAACCCGGCGGGCTTGCCTTCACGAAGTGCCTCCTCTAAATGGAACCAGCCCTCGTAGTTGACATCGTGATTAAAGTCGATGTTCACCCGGGTGGCGGGGTCGTTGATGAGGAACCAACCAGTCTTGGCCAGCGTAAAACGCTCACTGTCCTTATCGACAAGTACCGTACCGATACACAGCGAGGCCTCCATCAGCACCTTCACGGCATAGACTGACAAGCCTGTATGCTCTGCCACTTCAGCAATGGTCATGCCCTCGTCGCTGTCGCGTAACATATCAAGGATACCAAACTTCAGCATCAAGCGCGAAGCCTGAAATACAATGGGGCCCCAGGCTATCCATTCGGCTCGTGCCTGAGCCTCGCGTGCCGACAGGTGCTCCTTCGTATAAGCCTTTTCCAAGGCAGGTGATAAATTCATAAAACGTTGAATTATTACTTGTTGTCTTCTTTGAGCGTGCAAAGGTACAACAATTTTCCCGAATAGTTGCATATTCCACGAACTTTTGTGATTTTTTCTTGTGTAATCATCATAAAATGTGTACCTTTGCACCCGTTTTTGAATTGAGAATCGATGAAATATGCATTAGTAACAGGCGGCTCGCGAGGCATCGGCAAGGCTGTCGCCCGGAAATTGGCCAGTCAAGGATGGCCGGTATTGATTAACTACCGCAGCAACCATGAGGCTGCACAAGCTACACTCGACGAGATTGTGGCTGCCGGAGGCCAGGCAGAGCTACTGCCATTTGACGTGGCTGACCCCGCCCAGACGGATGCTGTGATGGAGCAGTGGGAGGCCGCTCACCCTGACGACCATATTGCCGTGCTGGTGAACAACGCCGGCATACGTCGCGACAACGTGATGTTTATGATGTCGGACGATGACTGGCACACCGTGCTCGACACCACGATGAACGGATTCTTCTACATCACACGCCGGCTGCTGAAGCACATGATGCCACGCAAACGCGGTGGACGCATCATCAACATGGCATCGCTCTCAGGTCTGAAGGGATTGCCCGGACAGACGAACTACTCGGCAGCTAAAGCGGCACTGATAGGTGCAACGAAAGCGCTGGCGCAGGAGGTGGCAGCACGTGGCGTTACGGTGAACGCCGTCGCCCCAGGCTTCATCGCTACCGACATGACGGCCGACTTAGACGAGGCAGAACTGAAGAAGCTGATTCCCGCCGGACGGTTCGGACGCCCGGAAGAGGTGGCGGCCTTGGTGGCTTTCTTAGCATCGGACGAGGCTGCCTACATCACGGGGCAAGCCATCTCAATTAACGGAGGATTGTACACTTGAAGAATAAAGAATTATGAGAAGAGTAGTGGTGACAGGCATGGGCATCTGGTCGTGCTTGGGAATGAACTTAGAGGAGGTTAAACAATCATTATACGAAGGACGCTCAGGCATCGGCATCGAACAGGAGCGCATCACTTACGGCTATCAGTCGGCACTGACGGGTATCGTACAGAAGCCCGAACTGAAAAAGCTGCTGCACCGCCGACTGCGTGCAGGACTGTCGGAAGAGGCAGAATATGCCTTCATGGCCGCACGTGAGTGTTTCGAACAGGCAGGCGTCGACGAGGAGTTCCTGCTGAACAACGAGATTGGCGTCATCTTCGGCAACGACTCGTCAGCAAAACCTGTCATTGAAGCCGCCAACATCATGGCCGAGAAGCACGATTCAGAACTTCTTGGTTCAGGACTCATCTTCCAGTCGATGAACTCGACGGTGAACATGAACCTGAGCACCATCTTCCACCTGCGCGGCGTGAACTTCACAATTTCATCGGCCTGCGCCAGCGGCTCACACTCTATCGGCATTGGCTACCTGCTCATCAAGCAAGGACTGCAAGACCGTGTGCTCGTTGGCGGTGCCCAGGAAACGAACTTCTACTCGATGGCGACGTTCGATGCCCTTGGGGCTTTCTCGAAGCGCATGGACGAGCCAACGAAAGCCAGCCGCCCCTTCGACCGCGACCGTGACGGACTGATTCCCTCGGGCGGTGCTGCGGCCTTGCTGTTAGAGGACTACGACAGTGCCGTGGCTCGCGGTGCCAATATCATTGCCGAAGTGACTGGCTACGGATTCTCATCGAACGGCGGCGGTATCTCACAACCCAGCGACGACGGCAGCGTACTGGCAATGAACCGCGCACTGGCTGACGCCGGTGTGACGGTTGACGACATCGACTACGTCAACGCCCACGCCACATCAACGCCACAGGGCGACCAGTTTGAGGCTATTGCCCTGAACCGTATGTTCAACGGCAAGCGTGCGCTCATCTCCTCGACAAAGGGCATGACGGGTCACGAATGCTGGATGGCCGGTGCCTCTGAGGCCGTCTACAGCATCCTGATGATGAAGAATAGCTTTGTGGCACCCAACATCAACTTCGAGAATCCCGACGAGTACAGCGCTCCGCTGAACCTCGCCACGAAGACGGTGGACATGGAAATCAACACCGTACTGTCTAACTCCTTCGGCTTCGGCGGAACAAATTCGGCACTGGTATTGAAAAACATCTGACCAACTACCTACGAATAAAAACAAGCAGGCAGCCTCCGAAGAGAGACTGCCTGCTTGTTTTTCTGCCTACGATTAGAAGTTGAAGCCTAAGGCGAAAAAGAGCGATGTGTGTTGAGCGTCTTCTATCCAGACTTTATCCGTCTGCTGCTTCTGGTCAATCAACCCGACATTGACGCCGACGCTGATGTTGAAGTGGTCAAACGACACGGCTATACCGTCGCGTAAGCCGAAGTCCATATCCTTGGAGGTGAAACCATAAGAGCCGTAGACACCCGTGAAAGGCTGTAGCACCACTTTCTCGCCGAGATAAAGATGATAGCTCACGGCCAGCGGCACTAAGACGGAGTGGTTGTGTATGGTATAACGCGGAGCATCGTCCCAGCGGTCACGCCCTGACGAATAATAATGACCATCGCGATAGTAGCTGCGGTCGTAATTGCGGTTATCATAATGGCCATAGACCTGATAATTATACCAGCGATAATCCTCGCGCAACCGTGTACCCATATCCATATAATAGGCACCCGTCTCCACATAGACGGGAACCTGGGCAACCTTGAAGTCAACATACAGACCGCCAACACCCGTGGTCAAAGCCAGCGGATGATCCAAATTGCCATATATGCTGGCTCCCACACCGGCACGAATACCGACGTGAGCTTTCGGGGCGTCTTTCTTAGCTCCGTTGAAACGAGCACTGGCAGGCACGAAGCCCACCAGTGCCGCTATTGTTGCGAAGAGAATCTTCCTCACCATAGTTTAGCGTGAACCTGCCCAGTTGAAACCGATAGTAGCAAAGAAAGTGCCAGTTGATAAATCCCTGTCCACGTAACGACTACCATTGTAATATTCACCTCCCAAATTGTACAAACCTAAGTCATATCCAACATCAAAAGTAAGACGACCGAAATTAATGCCACATCCAAATCGAATACCGTAATTGAAATCTTCTTTCACCCCATTAGGAGTGTCAAAGTCATATGCCATGAATTCACCGACAAACGGATTTATAAACAAATTGGGTGCAACATTGATATGGTAACTAACTGTGATGGGCATCTGAATGGAGTGAGCCTCATCATAATCCTTCTTATTTGTTTTAAAACCATAATTCATATAATTCAACCCGATACCAACAAAAAGGGGAATAGGAGCCACTTGAAAATCTAATGCAAATCCTCCAGTAGGAAACGCCAAGGGGTCAATACCAGAAGTATCATCTCCCGTATAGATATTACTAGTAACACCACCACGGATACCCATGTGGAAGCGGTCGGGCACACGATTGTTGTCCTTCTTACGGAACTGTGCATTGGCAGTCGTTGCTGTCAGCAGCATGGCAGCTGCAAGCATCATCATGATTTTTTTCATAATTCTAACGTTTTAAAGGTTAATGAAATAAGTTTATTTGAAATCTTTTGCTTTTATCACCAAACGGACCAAGCCTACGTAGGCATCGTCCTCGTCAACATCGCTGCTGCGGTCAAACTTTCCACGATCGCAGTTGAAGGAGCGTACAACGTGCTGCTCACCATCACGAGGCCCCGTGGGGTCGGTCACCACACCATTGCGGTCAGAGAAGTCGTCAAGCCAGTCGCTGCACCACTCGTAGCACACGTAGTCGGTATCGGCAAACTTGAAAATCTGGTTCTGAACGTCGCTGCAGGCGGCATACTCCCACTCGGCCTCCGTCGGCAGACGATATTTCTTACCAGCACGCTGGGCGATAGCAGCTACGGCACGCTCGGCATCGTCGAACTCACGCACCTGAGCCATCTCATTGCCTTTGCCGTCAGTATTCTTGTCGCCGACAATGCCAATGACGACGCCGGCTGACAGGGGACGCTCACTGATATAGAAAGAGGTGACGGCCACTTCGTGGACAGGTTCGCTGTGCATCTTACGGCTACCACTGCCGTCGTAACCCATATTCATGTGACCGCCGCGAACCAGAATCATCTTGACCTGCTCACTGCCGACACGCAGGGTGAACGACGCAGGATACTTCCGGGTTTCGGTAACGACCAGTTTACGGCCACCAAGGTTCACGCCCGATTCCGACGCTGTCTCAACGACCTCTTCTTCAACCACTTCTACAGCGGGAGCCTCAGCCTGACGCTGCTTAGAGTTCTTACGGCTCTTAGCGGTTGCTACTGGTTTCTCAACAGCTTCTACAGGTTCTTTGACAGAAGATGAAACAGCACCGGCACCAACAACGGCTGTTGCCTGTACCTTGCCATCTTCCACCTCGTCATCAATGAAATCGCAGATGTCGCCGGCAATCTCGTTGAGCGTCAGACCCAAACGGACAGTCTCAGAAGGCGCACCAGCACCCTTGGCTTCAACGATGTTCAGCACACAGACGACTTTACCGGTTCGTGTATCGAGGAAATCGATGGTACCGTTGATGACGACGCCACCAGCCTTGGCCGAAGCCCACGGATTGAAGGAACTGCCACCATTGCCTACATCGATGGTCTTCGGACGTACAATCATCTTGTATTCACCCTTTCCGCCGTCGACAATCTGCATATAGTCGCTCTTCTTATTGAAGCGCACGGTGAAATACTGTTCTGCCTTCTTGCGGTCATTCGGCCAGTCGCGCACGAAGTCAGCACCACGCTTCTTCAGATACTGCTGCCACAATAAGTTATCATGATTAGTGACACGAGCATGATCCCAATCAATCTCGTAGGTGATGCCCACCTTCTTTAATAATATACTTGGGTCGCCCGATTTAAAACTGACACAGGTGTAAGCCTCAGCTACCATTGCCAACATCACACCTGCCAATACCAAGAATAGTTTTTTCATCGCTATTAGTTATTATTACCTTAATTGTTTGCAAAAATAGTTATTTTTTTGTTAATAACCAAATTTTTCGACGAAAAAAGCAGCCTTATAGAAAAAAAAACAGTCGGGGCATCGCGCTCCGACTTTCTTTTTACCTTAAAATACCTATTTAAATGTGTTATCCTTACTTTTGATGGTGCAAAGATAATACCATTTCCCCGTGTCCGAGCACATCTGAGGCGTGTTTGAGACAATAAAAGCAAAATAATTGACAGATGTCAACCTATTTGACCTGTATCAATCAGCCGTAAAGACATCAGCCAAACGTCCTTCATGAGTGAAGGCGCGACGGTCGGAGAGCCAGATGGTCAAAAACAGCGAAGCCGCTGAAGCTAAGAGACTTGCAAGCACCAAGACCACGAAAACGAAGACGGCCTCAACAGGTTTAAGACCTCCTAACAGCAAGCCAGAGAGCAGCATCGGCAACACGAATAGCCCCATAGCCGACAAACTGGCGACAGCGGGTACGGTCAGACTTTTCAGGGCACGCGCTATATAGGGTGCCAGCGCCTGCCTGCGAGGTGCGCCGTTGCCTAACAGGGTGTAATAGGCCTGGCTGTCCTGTCGTAGACAGTCAAAATAAGTACGTACGGCGTGGATGTTCGTCGTCAGCACATGGGCCATCAGCACACCCGTCACAGGCACCCACCAGCGAACGCTCAACGGTGCTTCGGGGCGGAAGACGGCGAAAATGACATAGGCGCTGACGGCCAAGACGCTGCAGAACATGCCGGCACAGGCAGGAAAGAACAGCACCCGGCTGCGCAGTCGGGCACGGCTGACCAGCATGAAGGCCGCTGCCACCACCAAGAGCAGAAGCCACAGGAGCGACAGCCAGAACGAATCGAAACGGTAGACCAGGAAGAGCAAGCCCCCCATCACCGACAGCTGCACAAGCATGCGCACCACGGCCAATGCCGACTTGCGGCACGACAACCGGTCGTAAGTAAACACCAAATAGGCCGGAATAGCCAACAACAATAATCCGAGCAGTATGCTAATATATGTGATGTTCATTTTTTCCAAGTGTTATGATTTTATCCGAAATATTCAAATACTCCTCCTGCTCTGTAGCCACAACCACAGCGTGACCACTGGCAGAGAGCTTCTTCAACGTGCTGAGCATCGAGGGGTCCGGGTCGTCAACGATGATGATGGACTTCGTAGCCATCGGTGCCACGTTGAGATGGTCGTCAATGGGTGTCAACTGGTAGCGGCGCCCCTGGTGAGGCCACCAGACAGTTTCCAAGCCTGTAGTATCGACGTCAGGTTGACTCATCGTCACCTCACGACGCTGCGGCACATAGGCAATCATACGACGGAACACGGGAGCCGACAGGGGCGTCAACAATTCACCATCGACGCTGACCAACCCTTCGTCTAACGGCAAGAGACCCAGCATCGCCTGCACCAACGCCGTCTTGCCCGTACCATGCTCACCCGCGATACAAGTAACCTGTCCGTTCATCGCCATCAGCGACAAACGGGTAAACAACTGACGACCGTCAATGGTCAGCGAAGCATCCTTCAATTCCAACATTTTCTAAGTATTTGGCTGCAAAGATACAAAATAATTCATAATTATTAATTCATAATTCATAATTATTTCGTAATTTTGCACCATGTTTCCGAAACAAAGCTACAGACTTCCTGCAGAATGGGAGCCCCAAAGTGGTGTGCAGCTGACCTGGCCGCACGCTGATACGGACTGGGCACCGATGCTTGACGACATCACCGAGACCTACCGCCAAATGGCTGAAGCCATCAAGCGCTATGAACCAGTGCTCGTCGTCGAGCCGCCTACCAACGACACGTGGGCACGCGACCATGGTTTCATCACGCTCGTACCTTGCACCCCAAACCTCGAACCTCGACTCCTCGACTTCAAGTTCAACGGCTGGGGCGAGAAATTCCCTGCCGACCTTGACAACGCCATCAACCGCCGACTCTATGACGAAGGGCGCGTAAAAGGACTGTACGTTGACTGCCTCGACTTCGTACTCGAAGGCGGCAGCATCGAGAGCGACGGACGCGGAACGGTGTTCACCACGACCGGCTGTCTGCTGGCACCCCACCGCAACCAGCCGATGACGCAGCAGCAGATAGAGAATCGGCTGAAAGAGACACTCTGTGCCGAACGCATCGTCTGGATTGACCACGGGGCACTGACGGGCGACGACACCGATGGGCACATCGACACGCTGGTGCGCATCTGTCCTGACGACACCTTATTATATATGGGATGCGACGACCCGAAAGACGAGCAATACCACGAACTAAAGCTCATGGAACAGCAGTTGCAAGAGTTGTGCACCATCGACGGACGCCCCTATCGTCTGCTGAAACTGCCGATGCCCCACCCTATCTATGAGAATGGTCAATGGTCAATGGTCAATGGTCAATATGACCGTCTCCCTGCTACCTACGCCAACTTCCTGATTATTAACGGCGCCGTGCTCTGTCCGACTTACGGACAGCCTGACCTCGACAACGAAGCCCTGCACATCATCGGCGAGGCATTCCCCCATCGCGACATCATCGGCATCGACTGCCGCAGCATCATCCGCCAGCACGGCTCGCTCCACTGCTGCACCATGCAATACCCAGAAAACGTTATACAATGAGAAAACTTAGAATAGGATTCCTGCAACAGCACAATACCGCTGACCGCCGCCAGAACGTTGAGCGGCTGGCCGACGGCATTGCCAACTTAGCAGAACGCGGCGCACAGCTCATCGTGCTGCAAGAACTGCACAACTCGCTCTACTTCTGTCAGGTGGAGGACGTTAAGAACTTCGACTTGGCCGAGCCCATCCCTGGACCTTCCACCAAGATCTATGGCGAGCTGGCCAAGCGCTACGGGGTGGTCATCGTCACCTCGCTCTTTGAGCGTCGCGCTGCTGGTTTGTACCACAACACGGCAGTCGTCATTGAGCGCGACGGCTCGATAGCCGGACGTTACCGTAAGATGCACATACCTGACGACCCAGGGTACTACGAGAAGTTCTACTTTACACCAGGCGACTTAGGATTCCACCCCATTGACACCAGCGTAGGACGCTTAGGCGTCATGGTGTGCTGGGACCAGTGGTACCCCGAGGCAGCACGCCTGATGGCCCTGCAGGGCGCCGAGATACTCATCTACCCAACCGCCATCGGCTACGCTCCTGAAGACACACCCGAGGAGCAGCAACGCCAGCGTCGCGCCTGGCAGACGGTGATGCGCGGCCACGCCGTCGCCAACGGTCTGCCCGTGGTGGCTGTCAACCGTGTAGGCGACGAGGACGGCGTTCCGTTCTGGGGTACGTCGTTCGTCTGCGGCCCGCAAGGTGAGATCTACTACGAAGCCTCCGACAACGAGGAGGAGAGCATCATCGTCGAGATGGATATGGACCACCCTGAACAGGTACGACGCTGGTGGCCCTTCCTACGCGACCGCCGCATAGAAGAATATGGTGAAATAACAAAACGATACATAGATTAAAGAAATGGCAAACAACCTCAGATTCCAAGTTGTAGAGGAGGCTTTCAAGAAGAAGGCCCTTGACGTGAAGACACCATCGGAACGCCCGTCGGAGTATTTCGGCAAATACGTGTTCACGCGGCAGAAGATGTACAAGTACCTGCCAAAGGATGTCTACGACAAGATGATCGACGTGATGGACAACGGCGCACGGCTCGACCGCTCAATAGCCGACGCTGTGGCCGCCGGCATGAAGCAATGGGCTATGGAAATGGGCGTGACGCACTACACCCACTGGTTCCAGCCGTTGACAGAAGGTACGGCCGAGAAGCACGACGCCTTCGTCGAGCACGACGGCAAGGGTGGCATGATAGAGAAGTTCTCAGGCAAACTGCTCGTACAGCAGGAGCCTGACGCGTCGTCGTTCCCTAACGGCGGCATACGCAACACGTTCGAAGCCCGCGGCTACTCAGCGTGGGACCCCACGTCGCCCGTGTTCATCATCGACGACACGCTCTGCATACCCACCATCTTCATTGCCTATACTGGCGAGGCGCTCGACTACAAAGCCCCGCTGCTGCGCGCCATCCACGCCGTCAGCAACGCCGCACGCGACGTCTGCCAACTGTTCTACGACGACGTGACGAAGGTCCAGGTGAACCTCGGCTGGGAGCAGGAGTACTTCCTCGTCGACGAGGGTCTCTACTCTGCCCGTCCCGACCTGCTGATGACGGGCCGCACGCTGATGGGACATGAGAGTGCCAAGAACCAGCAGATGGACGACCACTACTTCGGCACCATCCCCGACCGCGTGCAGGCCTTTATGAAGGATTTGGAGATTCAGGCCTTGGAGCTGGCCATCCCCTGCAAGACACGCCATAACGAGGTGGCTCCCAACCAGTTTGAGCTGGCACCCATCTTCGAAGAGTGCAACCTGGCCGTCGACCATAACATGCTACTTATGTCGCTTATGAAGCGCGTGGCCCGCAACCACGGATTCCGCGTGCTGCTCCACGAAAAGCCTTTCGACGGCATCAACGGAAGTGGCAAGCACAACAACTGGAGCCTGACAGCCGAACACTCAACACACTCAACCCTCCTCCACGCCCCAGGCTCGACACCCGAGGAGAACCTGCGCTTCGTGGTGTTCATCGTCGAGACGCTGATGGCTGTCTACCGCCACAACGGTCTGCTCAAGGCTTCGATTATGAGTGCCACCAACGCCCACCGCTTGGGCGGCAATGAGGCTCCCCCAGCCATCATCTCCAGTTTCCTCGGCACACAGCTCACGGAGTTGCTCGACCATATCGAACAGGGTGAGTTCTCGGAGGTGAAGGGCAAGAAGAGCATGGAGATAGACATTCCGCAGATTCCCGACCTCATCGTCGACAATACCGACCGCAACCGCACGTCGCCCTTCGCCTTTACCGGCAACCGTTTCGAATTCCGCGCACCTGGCAGCAGCGTCAACTGTGCATCGGCCATGATAGCCCTGAACGCCGCTATGGCCGAAGCCCTCACTTCGTTCAAGGAGCGCGTCGACGGCAAGATAGCCGCTGGCGAGAACAAAATAGCGGCCATACTCGAAGTGCTGAAAGACGACATCAAGACCTGCAAGCCTATCCGCTTCGACGGCAACGGCTACTCCGACGAGTGGGTCGAGGAGGCCGCACGCCGAGGACTCGACGTGGAGCGCTCATGCCCTGTGGTCTTCGAGCACTACCTTGACGAGGAAAGCGTCAGTATGTTTGAGTCGACCAAGGTGATGAACCGCAAGGAACTGGAAGCCCGCAACGAGGTGAAATGGGAGATGTACGTCAAGACGGTACAGATAGAAGCCCGCGTACTGGGCGATCTATCGATGAACCACATCATACCCGTCTCGACCCACTACCAGAGCCAGCTCATCAAGAACGTGCAGGGTATGAACGACGTCTTCACCCCAGAGCGCGCCCAACGGCTCAGCGCCCGTAACATGAAGCTGATTGAGGAAATAGCGGAGCGCACGGAGCGCATAGAGCAGTTGGTAGAGGAACTGACTGACGCCCGCCGCGTAGCCAACCGCATCAGCGACATTCACCAACGCGCCATCCAGTATCACGACACCGTCTGCCCCAAGATGGAGGCCATACGACGCGAGATTGACAAACTCGAAATGATTGTCGAAGACGGTCTGTGGACGCTGCCGAAGTACCGCGAACTGCTGTTCATCAGGTAGAGATGTAGGCCAGAAGCAGACGGTCTCGTGTCAATACCTTAGACGGCCAACGAGTCTGTTATTTGAAGAATTGCGTGAAAGCCTTGACGGTATAGATGTGGTCGGCCGTGCTGCCCGTTTCCCTACAACTATGCATGGCGAGGATGGCATTGCCCATATCGACACCTCGCAGCGGAATCGACGAAGCGAGGATGTTTCCTAATGTGCTACCACCAGCCACATCGGAATGATTGACGAAACGTTGGCAGGGAACTCCGGCCTCGCGGCAGATCTCAGCAAAAATGGCAGCCGACACTGCATCGCTGGCATATTTCTGCGCGGCATTGAACTTGATGACAGGTCCACCACCAAGAACGGGATGGTTCGTGGGGTCATACTTCTCGCTGTAGTTGGGATGCCAGGCATGGGCATTGTCAGCGGAAATCATAAATGCTCGCTCTACGGCTTGATAAAATGCTTCCTCGCTTCCGCTCTGCGCCAGAGCTATCCGCTTCAGCATCATCGACAGGAACGGACTGCCAGCACCCTGCTTGGTCTGCGAACCCGTCTCTTCGTTGTCGAAGATGGCCAGCACCTTTGTGGCATCGGTGGTCTCCGTGGCAATCATCGCCTCCAGTCCTGCAAAACACATCGAGAGGTCGTCCAAGCGTCCAGATGAGATGAACTCGTTGTGAACGCCGAAGGTACAGGCTGGCGTCGCATCGGCCAGATAGAGGTCGAAGTCGAGGATGTCCTCCTGACTGATAGCCAGCTCTGAACAGATGACGTTCATCAACAGATTCCCTCGTTCGAGCTCACTCGTTACGATGCCCAGTATCGGCAGCATATCCTTCTGCTTGCTCAGTTTCACGCCATCGTTTACCTGACGGTTGAAGTGAATGGCCAGATTGCTGATTTGAAGCAGAGGATGTTTGACGTGCAGGAGCAGCGTCTGAGGATTCATGGCATCCGCGCCACGTACTATCACACGTCCGGCTATCGTCAGCGGACGGTCAAACCACGTCGACATAATCGGCCCGCCATACACCTCCGTATTCAGTTTCACGATACCGCCCTCGCACAGCATTTCGGCATTGGGCTTGATACGGAACGTGGGGGAATCGCAATGAGCGCAAATCATCTTGAAACCCACATCGGCCATCGGCTTGCGCCCAATGTGGAAGCCATAGACGGAAGAATCGTTCTTCGTCACGTAGAACTTGTCACCCGTCTGTACCTCACCAAGTGGTTCACGCGGGTCAATCCGGCGATAGCCAGCCTTCTCCAGTTCGCTGGCAATATTCCTTGCAGCCAGGAAGTTCACTGGTGAAGCATCCAAAAAGCTCAATAGTCGTTGTACCATATCTCATTCAATTACGCTCATTCTCATTTCAATATCATCAACGGGGCGGTCAGCGCGACCTGTGGCAGTGCCTTGAATCATCTCAACCACATCAAGACCTTCCTCGACCTCGCCGAAGACGGTATATTGGCCATCGAGATGGGGAGTGCCACCAACGGTAGAGTAAATCTTCAGCTGTTCATCAGTCAGTCCTGACTTGCCCACCTTATTCTCAGCTTCTGCAACCAGCTTGTCTTGCAGTTCCTGCAGTCCCTCACGATTCCTGTCCCGACGCATCTGCATGATCTCAGCACGATGCTCAGAAGCAAGTTTATTAAAGGCATCCTGCACTTTCTGCATCCTCAGCTGCTTGGAGAACTGGCGAAGCTGTCCTTCGTTGTACACGTCTCCCCAGACGATATAGAACTGCGAACCGCTACTACGGCGCTCAGGATTCACCTCGTCACCCTGACGTGCTGCAGCCAACGCCCCACGCTTATGGAACAAGCCGTCCTTGATTTCGGCTTCAAGCGTGTAGTCGGGACCACCAACGCCCAGCATCTTGCCTGCAGGCGCACCCTTCGAATCAGGGTCACCGCCCTGAATCATGAAGTTTTTAATGACTCGGTGGAACAGCGTACCATCATAATAACCCTCTTTTGCCAACTTCATGAAATTGTCACGATGGATGGGAGTCTCGTCGTAAAGGCGAACAACGATGTCGCCCAGCATGGTTTGAATTTTTACTTTCATAAACTATCATAATTATTGGTGCAAAAATACGAATTTCTGAACAAAATTCATTATCTTTGCCGTTGTTTTTAATAAGTTTTGTGAAACAATGATTAGAAAAGCTGAAAAAAGAGACATACCAAGCATCATCGGACTGCTGCATCAGGTGGACATGGTTCATCATGTGATACGTCCGGACTTGTTCAAGCCGAACACAACCAAGTATGATGAACAAGAACTTGAGAGCCTGCTCGCCGATGACCGCAAGCCCGTTTTCGTTTTTGATGCAGAATCCCCCCGACCAAACGGGGGGATGGCCTCTGCCAGGGGGCAAAAAGAATCCAAAATATTGGGACACGCTTTCTGTCTTGTCACAGAGGTCAGGGACGACAAGCTGTTGCAGGATATTAAGACATTGTATATTGATGACATCTGCGTAGATGAGAAGGCTCGCGGCAAACATGTGGGCACGGCGTTGTATGAATATGTACGCGATTATGCCCGCTCAATAGGCTGCAACAACATCACCCTGAATGTGTGGGACGGTAACGATGCGGCAATAAGCTTCTACAGGAACATGGGCATGAGGGTTCAGAAAACGACAATGGAGGTTGTGCTGTAAAGATTATTAGATTACGTCTAACAGATAGAAACATAAAATTTGCGAAAAAAAATGAAGAAACTATTTACACTACTTATCTGCAGCTGGATATTTGCAGCCTGCTCGAACGATGATACGCCCACTGTGCCACCGACAGACGAAGTGGAGGCATTGTTACAAAAGATGACCCTGCGGGAGAAGGTGGGACAGCTGTTCTATGTCCGTCTGGAGTCGCTCGACCCCTCTATTGAATGGACCACCTACGACGACCTGGCAAGAATGAATATCCTGAAGGTGACAGAGAACATGAAGCGCACCAACGAGAACTATCCCGTGGGCGGCATCATTCTCTATGCATGGAACATCGATAACGAGACACAGTTAGCAAGCATCATCACCGACATTCGCACCCTGAACGGCTCGCCCCTGCTCTGCATCGACGAGGAGGGAGGACGAGTGGCACGCATTGCCAACAACCCGAACTTCAACGTGAAGAAGTACGAGTCGATGGCAGCCATCGGTGCCACCGGCGACCCACAGAACGCCTACGAATGTGGCAACACCATAGGCACCTATCTGAAGCGCTATGGCTTCGACATCGACTTTGCACCTGTGGCCGACGTGAACACCAATCCCGAGAACGTCATCATCGGTGCTCGTGCCTTCAGCGACGACCCTGCCGTGGCAGCACCCATGGTGACGAACTATCTGCAGGGATTGAAAGATGCTGGTATCACGGGCTGCATCAAGCATTTTCCTGGTCATGGCGATACCAAGGCCGATACGCACTTTGGCTACGCATCGACCCAGAAGACGTGGGAGGAGATGATGAACTGCGAGATGGTGACGTTCCGTGCGGGCATCCAGTGGGGCTGTCAACTGATTATGACTGCTCACATCGGAGCACCGAATGTAACGGGGAGTGACGTGCCTTCAACGATGTCGCCCATCATCCTGCAGGACAAGTTACGCGGTGAGCTGGGCTATCAGAACATCATCATCACCGACGGCATGGAGATGGGAGCCATCACGCAGCAGTACACCAGTGCTGAAGCTGCCGTGGGCAGTATCAAGGCTGGTGTGGACATCGTGCTCGGCCCCCGCTATTTCATCGAGGCTTTCGATGCAGTTATGGCGGCGGTGAACAATGGAACCATCAGCGAGGAGCGCATCAACCAGAGTGTAAGACGGATATTGAAGCTGAAGTTACAATAATGGATTGGATCATTAATAAAAGAAAAATGAGTATCTTTGCCCTCAGATTTAATAAGAATTGTGATATATATGATGAAAGGCCAACATATTTTCAAATTGGAAGATGGCCGTGTCAAAATTAACGGTGTTTATATAGGACTCCCAATAGAGAAAGCCATACAAATGTTATTAAACATGGGATTTAGCAATGATCTCATAGGTAATATAGAGGGGCTGGGTGTCTGTAGACTAACTATTCGCGGAAACGAAAATGTTGGTCATATAGTTGTTTCCACAGAACGCAAGTTTACGGAGGAAGAAACATTGGTTATTATGGATAAGGTGTCAACCGACTTTTCTGCCAAGCCTGGGTTTGATTATAATGATTTTGGCATAGCACCAAAGCCTCATGAAATAAATCATTTCTGGGATTTAAGTGAGGGGTTAGTGACAATAAAATGGGATGGATTTAATGTGGATGGTTTTTCCTCTAAAGATAATGATGGAATGGACCATGTTGTATTTAGCATTAGTGGGCCAGTAGTTAAAGATGAAGAATATTGGAGATCAGAAGTTGATTGAATCGCTTTGCGTTTATAGGTCATTTTGACAGGATAATATGCCTCCGACGGTTAAAATTATTTTAAATTGCACCTTATTGTATAGAAGTAAGAGATTTTTTTGTATTTTTGCAATCATGGAATGGCCAATAGCTAAATCAGTATTGTTCAATGATTACAGGAGAAATAAAAAATAGAATCGATGCGATATGGGATACCTACTGGGTAGGTGGTATCACCAATCCTATGTCCGTACTGGAGCAGATGACCTATCTCTTCTTCATGAAGATGATAGACGATGCACAGCAGAAGAAAGAAGCAGAAGCCAACATCTTGGGCGTGCAGATTGCCAACCCCACCTTCAAGGATGGCCTGTGGCATAATCCAGATACGGATTCCGATGTTCCATATAACAACTTGCGTTGGCATGTGTTTAAGAACATGGAAGCCACGCAGATGTTCAACACTATTCGCAACGATGCCTTTGCGTTTATCAAGAATCTGAATGAAGGCAAGTCGTCTGCCTACAGCCGTTTTATGCGCGACGCAGTTTTCTTGATTCAGAACCCTCGCACCCTGACCAAAATTGTTGATGGCGTGGATGCTATGGATATGACCAACCGCGATGCTATGGGCGACGTGTATGAGTACATTCTTGGCAAGATGGCAGCCAGTGGCAATAATGGTCAGTTCCGTACACCCCGTCATATCATCCGCATGATGGTTGAGCTGATGCAGCCAACATTAAAAGATGAAATCTGCGACCCTGCGATGGGTAGTGCCGGCTTCATCGTGGAGAGTGCCAAGTATATTGCTGAGAACTACAAGCAGGAACTCTTGAAGAAGGAGAATGCAGACCATTTCCGTGGCAGCATGTTTCATGGCTTCGATACCGATAGCACCATGTTGCGCATAGGTGCCATGAACCTGATGCTGCATGGTGTGGAGGAGCCTGATGTGGCTTATCGCGACAGTCTATCATCAAGCAATAACGATACAGAAAAGTACACCCTCTGCTTGGCCAATCCGCCATTTGCAGGCAGCATCGACAGCGAAGACACCAGTAAATCGCTCCTTGCCATCACCAATACCAAGAAAACGGAATTGCTGTTTGTCTCGCTGTTCATCCGTATGTTGCAGACGGGTGGACGTTGCGCCAGTATTGTGCCTGATGGTGTGCTGTTTGGAAACTCCAATGCTCATGTCGCCTTGCGTAAAGAGTTGGTAGAGAATCATACGCTTCGTGCAGTTATTTCTATGCCAAGTGGTGTATTCCAACCCTATTCAGGCGTCAGTACAGCCGTGCTGATCTTTACCAAGACTGGCGCTGGTGGCACAGACAATGTGTGGTTCTACGATATGCAGGCCGATGGATATTCGCTTGACCAGAAGCGTACAGAAGTAGCAGAGAACGATATTCCAGACGTTGTGACACGTTTCCACAACCTCGAAGCAGAGGCCCAGCGCACTCGCAAAGACAAGTCTTTCTTAGTGCCAGTTGACGAGATACGCCAGAATGACTATGTGCTTTCCATCAACAAATACAAAGAGGTAGAGCGCGAGGCGATTGAATACGAACCAACGGAGATTATCATGGCTCGTATTGGCCAGTTGGAGAGTGAGATAGCAGCAGCAATCAGAGAGTTCGAAAATAGGTTTATGTGAGGTATGAATGAAGAGCAGATAGCACGTAAGAAGCTGTATGCTGGCGAGAAACGTATCTCGATGAAACGGCGCGATGACCATCACGACTACACCGAGCGGCGTATGTATATGATTACGCTGGAAGTGGAAGGTCGCAGGCCGCTCTTCGGCAGGCTTGTGGGCAGTCCTTTTGCTGAACGAGGGAGTAACGACGAGCCGCGCATCGAACTGACGGAACTTGGAAAAGCTGTACAAAGCGAATGGATGGGCATTCATGGCTATTACCCGCAGATAGAGGTAAAGGCAGTTCAAATGATGCCTGACCACATGCATGGCATCCTCTTTGTGACGGCTCCGCTGCCTGTGCATTTAGGGCAGGTGATCTCTGGGTTCAAGGCTGGGTGCCGGAAGGCGCAGAAAGCACTGGATGCGGCAGCGGCAGAACCGCAACCTACTGAGAAAGAAACGCACGCAACGGAGAAAGAAGCACAGCCTTCTCCGTCCCCGTCGGCTTCCTCTTCTCCGCAGGCGTCAGTTCCATCGTCGCAGCAATCGGTTCCTCCTTCTCTGCAGGCATCGGCTTTGCCGTCGCAAAAAGCCTATCGCCCTCTTTTCGCCAAAGGCTACAACGACCTGATACTCCGCTCCTACGACGAGCTGCCCACCTGGCAGAACTACCTGCGCGACAACCCGCGCCGCCTTCTGATGAAGCGAACCCACCCCGAATGGCTGCGCCCCTTCTTTGGCTTGAAGGTGGGAACAACCACTTACAGCAGTCTCGGCAATCAGGCATTGCTGCGCTCACCACGCCGTACAGCCGTCCGCATATCGAGGCGCCTGGACAGCCATCAGATAGAAATGGAAAAAGCCCGTTATCTCGATATGGCAAGACAGGGGACAGTGCTCGTCTCGCCTGCCATCTCGCCTGGCGAGAAGCAGGTCATGAGAGCTGCCTTCGATGCAGGGCTGCCCACCATCGTACTGGTGGAGAACGGCTTCACGCCACTGACAAAGCCAAAGGGCGAGCAGTTTGATGCTTGCGCAAAAGGACGACTGCTGTTGCTCGCTCCGTGGGAACACCACAACGAGAAGCGCACCATTACCGCCTACCAGTGCCAGCAACTGAATCTGATGGCTATCGAGATTTGTAATATCAAAACAGAGGAGGAAGAGGTATGAAAGAAGGGTGGGAATATAAGAAGTTGGGAGAATTATTCGACATTACTTCAAGCAAAAGGGTTTTTCAATCAGAATGGAAAACCTCTGGCGTTCCTTTTTATAGGGCAAGAGAGATAGTACAACTTTCAAAAAACGGATATGTAGATAATGAGTTATTCATAACAAAAGAATTATATTCTGAATATACAGAGAAATATGGAAAGCCCCAAAAGGGTGATATAATGGTTACTGGCGTAGGAACGTTGGGAATTTGTTATTTGGTTAAGGATAATGATAAGTTTTATTTCAAAGACGGCAATATCATTTGGTTGAGAAAGAAAACAGATAATTTATCAGAATACATTGAATATGCTTTTAAGTCATATTTTGTAAAGAGCCAAGTGGAAAATTCTAGTGGTGCTACAGTTGGTACATATACTATTGTACGCGCCAACAAAACAATAGTCCCAATCCCCCGAAGCATCTCTGAACAGCAGCATATTGTTGAAGAGTTGGACTTGCTGAGTTCCATCATTGAAAAGAAGAAAGCCCAATTAAACGAGTTGGATAATCTGGCACAGTCTCTCTTCTATGAAATGTTTGGCGACCCTATTACCAATGAAAATGGATGGGAGGTAGATATGCTAGAAAACGTTGTAGCAAATGACTGTACTATTTCTTATGGTATAGTACAACCAGGGGATGATGTTCTGGATGGAATACCTGTGGTTAGACCAGTTGATTTAGTTACAATAGTTGTAGAAAGGGAAGGACTTAAACGAGTTGCAAAAGACATTTCAGATTCTTATAAAAGAACAATTCTTAAAGGCGGAGAAATCCTTTTATGTGTTCGTGGAACTACAGGCATAATGAGTTTCGCTTCTTCCAACTTAGCAGGATGTAATGTAACACGTGGAATAACGCCATTGGCTTTTGGAGATAAACTAAATAAATATTACGCATTCTGTTATCTCAAGTCAAAGCACATTCAAGATATAATAGCTGATAATACAAGAGGGGCGACACTTAAACAGATAAACATGAAAGATGTTAGGCAATTGCCAATGTTAATTCCTCCAATAGACTTGCAAAACCAATTCGCCTCCAAGATAGAAGCCATTGAGCACCAGAAGGAACTGATCAAGCAGTCCATCAAGGAGGTGGAGACGCTATTTAACAGCCGTATGGATTATTACTTCAACTGACAAAGATATGAGCAAGAAGTCAATCAGGTTTTTCAACGACAGAGAGGTGCGAGCCGTCTGGGACGAGGAACACAGCAAGTGGTGGTTCTCGGCTACAGACATCGTACGTGCCATTAATGACGAGGAGGACTACAAGAAGTGTCGTAACTATTGGAAATACCTGAAAGGCAAGATGGCCAAAGACGGCATTCAACTGGTTAGTGTCACTAACCACTTCAAATTCCAAGCTCCCGATGGTAAGCAGCGTGCCGCTGATGCACTGGATGCCGAGTGTGTACAGACTGTTGCTAAGAACTATCCCAACAACCGTGCAAGTGCTTTCCTCGACTGGTTTATATATAGTGACAATACCATCGACGGACAGAGCAAGAAAAAGGCATATACCCTCATAGAGAGCGGTTTGCTGGATTCGCTGAAGCCAGGTACAGTGAAGACGCTTCAACAGATTCACGCCTACCTCTTTGGTGGTCTTTACGACTTTGCAGGGAAGATTCGTACAAAGACCATTTCAAAAGGTAATACGCTGTTTTGCTTGGCAGGATACTTGCATCAGAACTTGAAAACTATTGAACAGATGCCAGAGACGACATTTGACGAGATAGTAGATAAGTATGTGGAAATGAATGTTGCCCATCCGTTCATGGAGGGCAATGGCCGCTCTACACGCATTTGGCTCGACCTCATCTTCAAGGCGCGGTTGAGAATGTGTGTAGACTGGAGCAAGATAGGCAAAAGTGACTATTTGAACGCCATGATAGAGAGTCAAACGGACAGTACCAAGATTAAGCAGTTGCTATCAGGTGCGATGACAGACAAGATTAACGATCGCGAAATCTTTATGAAGGGTATTGATTATTCATACTATTACGAACAGGAGGATTAGCCTATGAGAAACTTTGACTATCTACAGGACATTGAGGCACTACGGGACCTATACGGATTTTGTAGTGCAGCAGAGGACACGCAACAGACCAACTATGATGTGTGCGCTTTGAATGGCAGGCGAGCCTTGGAGTGGATAGTCAAGGCTATCTACACGCTGAAAGGCATCGAACTGGAAAAGCGAACCTCGTTGCTTGAAATGATGTCGAGCGAGCCGTTTACGCAGTTCATTGGCGACGATGACAAGCTGATGATGGCGGCTCATTATGTCCGAAAGATAGGAAACAAGGCTGCGCATGACGGAGGGGTGAAGGCCGGAGAGGCTTTCTTTACGCTACTGAATATATATAATGTGGTAGGCGGCATTTTGCTCAAGCTTGGTGTTGTCACCAGCCTGGCGCCATTCCGCAAAGACCTGATACCAAAGTCACCAACGCTGACTGTAGTGCCTCAGAATACTGTACCAACAGCCACAGCGGAGTTTGTTGAGAGCGTACCAAAGGAAACCATAGATGCACCCCAAGATATAACAGACAAGATTGACTACAGCGAGGCTGAGACACGCAAGCTGTTTATCAACTTGTTGCTGGAAGAAGCCAAGTGGGTGGTGCTGGATAAAGAAGGTGCCATCGTGCCCAGTAAGGCTTGCATTGAGATAGAAGTCACAGGTATGCCTAACAGCGGAGGTGTGGGATATGTGGACTACGTGCTGTTTGGGGCGAACGGAAAGCCTTTGGCAGTGGTGGAAGCCAAGCGAACCACCAAGTCGCCAGAGGTAGGCAGACAGCAAGCCATCTTGTATGCTGATTGTCTGGAGCGACAGTATGGTGTGAGACCTGTGATCTACTATACCAACGGCTTCAAGACCTTTATCATTGATGGCTTGGGCTATCCTGCAAGGCGAGTACACGGATTCCACACGGAAAATGACTTGATGGTGCTGATACAGCGGCGTGGAAGAAGCGGCATCACAGACCTCAAAATCAGCGACGAGATTACTAACCGCGAATATCAGAAACGAGCCATCAGAGCCATCTGTGAGAACTTCAATGGTATGCACCGCAGGGGCTTGATAGTGATGGCTACTGGTACAGGAAAGACACGTGTGGCCATATCGCTTTGTGACGTGCTGATGCGCAATGGATGGGCTAAGAATATCTTGTTTTTGGCAGATCGTACAGCACTGGTGAAACAAGCGCATAAGAACTTTACCAAATTGCTGCCAAGTGCCACGACAGCCCGTTTGGATGATTTCAAGCCGGCAGATAAGGAGAGCGTGATGAAGGCACGCATCCTGTTCAGCACCTATCAGACGATGATCAACTACATCGATACGGAACTGAAGGAGTTCTCGATTGGCAGGTTCGACTTGATAGTGATTGACGAGGTGCATCGTAGCATCTTTGGTAAATACACCTCCATCCTGAGTTACTTTGATGCGTTGATGGTAGGATTGACTGCCACGCCCAGAGAGGATGATGACCGTAGTACGTATGAGCTGTTTGAACGTGAAAGCGGAGAGCCTAATTTCGAGTATCTGTTGGATGAAGCAGTCAGCGATGGTTATCTGGTGGATAAGCAGGTGCTGTCTCGTACTACTGATATTTTAAAGAACGGTATCAAGTATGACAAGCTGTCTGAAGAGGAGAAGCAGCAGATGGAAAGCATCTGGAAATATGAAAAGGCGAAGCTGAACATACCGGATGACGAACTGTACAGGCGCAATATAGAGTATGACGAGCTGTTCAGTTACATCTTCAACGAGAACACCGTTGACAAGGTGATTATTGACCTGATGGAGAACGGCCTGAAGATAAACGGTGGTGACACCATCGGCAAGACCATTATCTTTGCCTACAACCACAATCATGCCGTGCTGATAGTTGACAGGTTCAAGCTGCTGTATCCTGCCCTTGGTGATGATTTCTGCCAACTGATAGACAATACGGTGAACTATGCCCAGACCCTCATTGACAGCTTTGAGGTTAGAGGAAAAATGCCTCAGATAGCCGTCTCTGTGGATATGCTTGATACAGGTATTGATGTGCCTGACATCTTGAACTTGGTATTCTTCAAGCAAGTACGCTCGAAAATAAAATTCCTGCAGATGATTGGTCGAGGCACGAGATTATCAGAAGAGATATTCGATGAAGGAGAAACGCCAGAGGATAGAGCCAAGAAGTTCTTCTATATCTTCGATTGGTGTGGTAACTTTGAATTCTTTGGGGAGAATCCCAAGGGCTATGAACCCATGAAGTCCATATCACTCACACAGAGACTGTTTGATTTGCGTGTTGACCTGGCTGTAGCCCTACAGCATGAGCAATTCCAGAATGATGAGGTTGCAAAAGCCTTGCATGATGAAGTGAAAGCGATTCTGATGGGGCAGGTGAAGGCGTTGAACGATAAGCATATATCTGTGCGTGAGCATTGGGACATTGTGGATAAGTATCGCAAGAAAGGAACTTGGGTGTATCTGTCGAATACGGATAGCATAGAACTGAAAGACGTGATTGCCCCATTGTTGGTGAATGGTACGACGAATATGGGAGCCACCAAGTTCGACATCCTGATGCTTAATATCGAGTTGTCGCAGATTGACGAGAATGTCAGTGGCGACAAGTCAAGGCTGGTCGTGGAGAAGATTGCCAATAAGCTACAGGAGAAAGCCAGCATCAAGCAGGTGAATGACAAGATGCCACTGATTAAGCAGTTGTCCAAGCACGACTTCTGGGAAACTGCCTCGCTTGATAAACTGGAGTATGTGCGCAAGGAGATCAGGGATTTGGTGCAGTTCATTACAGGTATCACCAATCAGAAGTTTACCATCAATATTAAGGATACGGTAGAGGCAAAGGGAACCCCCAAGAACGTATCACTACAGAAATCATACAAACAGCGTGTGATGGACTTCTTGGCAGAGAATAAGGAACTGCCAGTGATTCAGAAGATTGTCAATATGGAGAAACTGTCTTTTGAAGACATCTGCGAACTGGAGAAGATATGCTGGAAGGAACTGGGCACGAAAGAAGACTATGAGAAGTTCATTGCCAAGAGCAATATGATATGTGGTGACAGCGTGGGTGCATTTATTCGCTCGCAGATAGGCGTTGATCGTCATGTAGCTATGCAGCGTTTCTCGCAGTTCCTTTCAGACACGACGCTGAACTCTCTGCAAGAAGAATATATCAAGAGCATCATCGCGTATGTTTGTGATAATGGAGATATTACGCCCAATACGCTGTTGGAAGAAGAGCCGTTTGCACAATACGAATGGATTGATACGTTTGGCAAGAACTTCATCGCTGTGCGTAACTATGTGAATGAAATACACGACATCGTAAGAGTGGCTAATGGCGAGAGTGTAAGTCAAGGCACCTCACAGTCCACAATGAAAGTCACAATGCCGTCGAAGCGCAGCAAGAAAGCCGAAGACATTCGTTTAAAGCCTTCCGGTTCTATACTTACCAATGTACTTGATGACAACGAGGTACGTAAGCTGATTCATAACATGATGGAACTGGAAGATGGCACCACCATTGAAACCATCTATCTGGAGTGCATACGTGAATTTCAAGACAAGTATTTCAGCATGAAGCCTAACGAATGGCGACATCTGGTGCGTGACTATGTCAGGAAAGTAACAAATAGACCAGAATTGAAAGAGGACACCTTGTTCTATTATAAAGCTGGATGACCCATCGTGGATAAACGAAAAAAATGGGGCTACCGTAACCCTATGAGCGGCCGTAACGTTTTTACGAGCGGCTTATATTTTTTTACGAGCGGCCGTTACGTTTTCCTGAGCGGCCGTTACGTTTTCATACCTCGTTCCTCGCACCTCGTATCTCGACATTGTCTCACTTTGTCTGTGATTCTCATTTTGTCTTGTCTCTCTATATATGGTAATCTTAACGGGAAAATACCCTACCCATGTCGCCCATGTCGCCCCTATGCTACGGGTGGGATGGGCGACATGGGTGGGATGTTTTCCGCTTTTCCTTTCATACCACACGCGCGCGAAATCTTAAAAAGGATTTGGGTTAATCCCAGTTTCGGTTTCTGATAATATCAAAGGCATTAAAATTGCTGGTGATTTACTTGATGTACTTCACCTTCGAGGCATCGCGGGGCTTGGCGTCGGGCTGCTCGTCGGGGTAGCCGATGGCGAGGATGTAGTTCAGCTTGTAATCGGCGGGGATGTCAAGACGGTCGAGGAAGAACTTACACTTCTCGTTCGACAGCAGGAAGCGTACGGGACCGCCGAGACAACAGGTGCCGAGACCCATCGCTTGTGCTGCCAGCATCATATTCTCACCCAGCAATCCTGCATCGAGCTCGCCACCACCATTGGCAGGCGTGCAGACGCAGATAAGGTTCGGCGCATTGCGGAACATATTCTTGAAGTCCTTGTCGCGGGCTACCTGCTCAGCGTTCTCCTGCTTATATACCTCCGTTATGTCGGCAATCAGCTTCTGGTCTTCCACCACGCGGACAATCCACGGCTGGCGGTTCATGCCGCTGGGGGCATTGATGCCGCACTTCACGATAACCTCCAGCTTCTCGTGCTCCACGGGCTTGTCGAGATACTTACGGATGGAGCGACGTGCCATCATATTGCTCAGCACTGGATTTACCTCCATCTGCATGTCAGCCTCGATGGCAGCAATCTGATCGCGTGACTCATAGCGTTTGATGACCTTGCCATCGCGACCAATGAGGAACTTGGTGAAGTTCCACCTGATGTCGCCGCCACCAGCTTGTGCCTTCAAGTAAGTGTAGAGCGGATGGGCATTCTCGCCGTTCACGTCAATCTTGTCAAACTGCGGAAAATGGATGTCGAAGTTGGCCGTGCAGAACTGGTGAATCTCCCGAATCGTGCCAGGAGCCTGCTGTCCGAACTGGTTGCAGGGGAAGTCAAGAATCTCGAAGCCCTGAGCGTGATACTTCTGATAGAGTGGCTCCAAGTCTTTGTACTGTGGTGTAAATCCACATCGCGTGGCGGTGTTCACAATCAACAGCACCTTGCCCTTGTACTCGGCGAGCGACACGTCCTTGCCCGCATCATCCTTCACCGTGAAGTCATACACACTCTGTGCCGAAAGGGTCAGCACGCCCATCATTGCCATGAGGCAGAAAACCAGTTTCTTGAACTTCGTTGACTTTCCCCTTCGGGCCGTCGAGCTAAACCTTCGAGAATTTTCACTCCCGGCAAAGCAAACAGGTTTGCTTTGTTCTCGCTTAATCAAATTCTTCATATCTATTATAGCTTTTGTGGATTAATATCCTAATTACAAATTCTCCTTGCAAAGTTACGAATAAATATGGATTTTCCGTGCTTTTTCCTCAAGAATTAAGAATAAATATGAAAACAGGATGCTCTTTCTTTAACCTTTCACTCCAATGATAGTCGCATTCGATGGCTTCATCTGATGAATCTCCGTCTGGGTGAAACCTGCTTCGTCGAGTAGCTTTTTAAGATCCTCCGGCGAATAGGCTGTCATGCCCTCCACGACGTTCGTCCACATGGAATCACCATCAACGACCTCCACCATGATGGCGAACTTACCACAGGGCTTCAGTACACGGCGCACCTCCTGTAGACAATTAGGAAGATTAGGCCAGAAATACACCGTTTCAACTGCCGTCACGAGGTCGAACTTCCCGTCCTCGTAGGGCAGTTTCTCTGCTGAACCCTGAGTCACAAAGACCTGCTTGTCGAGCACTTTTGCGTTTACCTTCTTGGCCTTTGCCACACTCTCCTCTGAGATATCGATGCCATAGACTTGTGCCCCTTTGCTCCGTTTCAGCAGTCGTTGCAGCGTTGCTCCGCCACCGCAGCCGATGTCAAGCATCGTCCAGCCGTCTTGGATTTCGACGAGTTTCAGTCCCCAATTCGTTAGTGGTGCATGGCAGAGGTTCATGAACTTCAGCATAGCGCGGCCCATCCGTCCTTGCGGACAGGCGCAGTTTGTGAATAGTTTCTTTATAAGTCCCATAATCCTAATCTTTTAAAAAGGTGGCAGATCGTCACCGACCAGCCACCTCACTAAACAAATACTTTTACTTTATGCGCTCGACCTTTGGTCGCTTGCATACCTGCAAGAATTTTACACCTGTGATTATAAGCTGGGAGAGATGGCGGCAATCCAAGCCTCGATGCGGCTGTCGGTCTTGTCGTCCTCGTTGATATCATCGAGGGGCAGGCCGATGAACTTACCATCAATGACGGCCTCGGAGTCGTCGAAGGTGTAGCCGTCAGTCTCAACGCTGCCAATGAACCTGGCACCGCTATTCTTGATACCGTTGTACAGTTCGCCCATACCGCCTACGAACGTGTCGCTATACGAAGAACAGTCGCCACAGCCGAAGATGGCGATGGTCTTGCCACTGAGGTCGGCACCTTGGAGTGTCTTCAGTCCGTCGTACCAGTCATCCTGCAATTCGCCTGCGCCCCACGTTGAGGTGCCGAGAATCAGATTCTGGTTGGCGGCCACAATGTCGGCTGTCAAGTCCTGTACGTTGAGGGCCTCGCAGCCCAGTTTCGAGGCAATCTTCTCTGCGATGGCCTCACAGGTTCCTGTCGAGGAACCATAGATTACAATTGTTGCGTTCATCTTATTATTTTACTATTTGACTATGTACAATGTACAATTTATTCTTCAATTTTTCAATTCTTCAATTTTTTAATTTTCCTCTGGCAATACCGTTCACACTGTGCGCAGAGGTCATAGCCAAGCATAGCTCCGAGGATGAAGTCCTCTTCGGGCGTCAGCTGGTTCAGCGGACGGGTGACGATGAGCCGGATGGCCTCAAGGCACTCGCGTCGTCCGAAATACACGTTCAGATTCTGCTGTCCGGCAGGCTGCAGCAGGTAAGGAATGCCCTGGCTCTCCAGCCGCTGAATGGCCAGTTCGCTATACTTCTTGTTGCAGGTGAACAGCACCATGTGGCGCACACCTTTATTCAATTCATAGATGTGGTTCATCAGCACCTTTAGTTCCACGGGAGTTGTTGTCGTCAATCTCATCGTTTTATCGTTTTCAAATTGCGCTGCAAAGGTACGGCAAATAACCAAGGTGCGCAATACCTAAAAACGAGTGTTTTAAGCATTGCGCACCTATGTAAACCTGCAAATACAGATTAACAAAAAGTAGGTATTACGTAATTAATCCGTTCGCATATTATTTCATATTGTAATATAGAACCAGGTTGTTAGCGGATAAATTTGACGACGGTTTTACGTCCTTTATGTAGATAGATGCCAGGATGGGTAGGCTGGGCGTTCAGCATGCGGCCATCTAACGTATACCATGCGTCATTCAGCATTTGCGCTTTGTCATCCGGCCATTGCCCATTCTCATTTTGCGAAATGCCAGTGTCATCACCCCATTCCTGACTTAGGAAGTTAACCTTATTGGTGAGACAGTACATAAAATAGTCCCGTCTGTCAGTCACAGGATCCTGACTGTACTGGGGCCAGCGTTCACCATCTTTAACTGCTGCAGAAGCTATCTTCGAGGTAAAATCTTCGACAAAGGCCTCCAAACGAGGATATTCTTCATTGAGGAACGTGTGCCACACCTTGCGTACCGTCTGTTGGAAGCGCGGATAGCGTGCTATCTCGCCGATCCAATACTGCTCAAACGGCGGGTCTACATAGATGAACTTGTAGTCCCACCTGCGTAGGGCATTGCCGAAGTCCCACACTGGGCCAAAAACCAGTTTTGTGTCTGCGCCACGGTCTTTATGCATGAAACAACTGCCATGAAACGACTCGCCGTCGTCCATCACCTCCTGAACAATATAGTAACGTGCCAGGGCATCCATATCGATATATTGTTCCCATTCCGTACTGCTCTTGTCTTGGTTATAAATAGCCGCATCAGTAGCTTTGAGGAAGTCCGTCAGATAGTTCAACTGGACATCCGACAGCACCTCCGGTGACTTGTAGGTAACCATCAGCGTTGAGCCGTTGGGTTCCATGAGCTTCACCTGGTTGGGCTCTTCGTAATTGTCTATCTCAAGCAGCCAGCCGCCGGTGACTTGGTCGGTGTCGGTTTCGTTGTCCATCTGTTCCACTATGTTCACGCGGTTCTTGGCTACACGGATTTGATCCGTCAGCATATACAAACCGAGATACTGACCGTTGAGCACCAGTTCGACAGGACGTTGCTCAGGGGTATAGGCCAGCTTCAGCATACGGCTCAGTTCAAATCCTACAGTATTGCGGAGGAACCCCATGTCGTCGTCGGCATGGGCCAGCAGCGCAAAGTGCTTGCTCTTCTTCATGCCGAGGGGCATCTGCTTGGAATCAAACTTCAGACGGTAGGGTTTCTTCTCAAACCCTGTCCACGTATAGTTGCCACGCCCCTTTATTTGCAATGGCAGCGGGCTGTCGGCACTCCCCAAAGAGCTATATCCCTCCAGCCCCAGGGCATCTATATAATAAGTGCCTTTCACATAAGTCTCTTTTGACGCCACCTCCCCTTCAGTACTGATATAAAGCACTGGCAAGGTGCCGGAGTAGGGCTGTGGGGTCGACTGGTCGTGTGGTATGAGTTCATATTGCATCGTGGAGGGTACTATCCTAAGCGTATAGGAATCAACGCCCGGCTCGTTAGGCAGCAGCCAAGCCCCCTCGCTGTCCCACGACATCGTGCCTGTCAGTTCACTACAGCTATCGTAGGGCGCACATAACAGCAGATGCCAGAAATCCTGCTGACCATAGGCGGAGGCTGGGGCTATCTTAAACCAACAGCCATCGCCTGCTGCAGGAAGGGTTATTTCCCATGTCAGTCCGTCAGACAGCGGCGTCAAAGGATAGGTTTGGTCGGTCGTACTCCAGTCATTCAGCCAGCCCACAAAATAGTAGGCCGTTTCCTGGGCACAAGCTGAACGTATGGTCACAATCAGCAACAATCCCACGACAAACAGTATTTTCCTTATTCTCATGATGCAAATATCAAGTTATTCCTATTTGCCGACAAATGTACAAACATTTTCAGAGATAGGCAAGTTTTTCGAAGAAATATTAAGACAAGATATTTACTTCCCCCAATTCTCCAAACCTTTCTTGCCGCCTTCAGTTATTTCAGTTTCTCATAAGCGCCAGCACGACCGCCTACGATGTCGCGGATGCCAGCAAACAGATCCTTGGGCATATGTTTAAATATTATTTGTCTTACAGATCCAGATCCTTTGCAGGCCACCCATAGTCCTGGTACTTGGTGGCAGAAAGTTTGTGGTCGCGAACGAATGCACGCAGCACATCATGTCTGAGCGACTCATGCTCATCGCCATCGCTGTGGTGGATTTGAAAGGTCTCGAAATAATCTCCGAAGATGCGCTTGGCGCTGGGCAGGAAACGGGAGCCGTCCTCAACCTGCTCGTTAACCATCACAACGGTCTTGTCGGCAAGCTTCTTGTCGAGGATGATGAGCGAGACGGGTTGTGTGCTGTATGATTGTGCTTCGCCCACTTTGGCATCGTAGAAATAGAAAAGCGTGTCGCCCTTCTCTTCAAGTCTGTCAGGAGTGATCTCCGTGGCGAGATTCGTTACAGGCAGGACGGTGGCTAGCACAAACTGCTTGGTGTGAACTATGCCGAGTCGTGATAAGAATCAACTAATGTTAAACTTGGGCACAAAAATACGAATAATAAAGTAAAAATGAGTACCTTTGCAAATAAATTTGCGAGCGCTCGGCCCAAAGGGATAAGCGACCAAAGGTCGAGCGGCACCGTCCTTGCCCTCGGTTTAAATAGTATTTGTGAAATGGAGAATTTTGAAGAACAGTTACACAAAGACCTGCATCAGTTTCTGCTGAGCATGCAGGAGGTGGATGAACGAATGCCGGAGTGTCCCGACGTTGAAGACAAGTGGGAAGAGATAGCCAAGTCCTACATCCCCGATGGCATCCGCGAGTTTCAGGACTTCCCATCGGCCTCGCTCGGCTGGATGATGTATATCGGCATGGCCGTGGCGAAGATGTGGGACACGGAATGGGAGATATATTCGAAGATTGAAGACCTCTACGCCTATATGCGCGACAAACGGGGCTATGATGCAATGGACGAATACATCCGCGAGGAGGTACTTTTGCTGCAAGGTGTGGACTACACTATTCTGGAGAAAGTGACCGGCGAGTGTGCCTCGCGTGTCTATAATGCCCTGATGCACCAACGGCTCGAACCAGGCACGAAGGAGGCCTTCAACGGCTATGTTGCCTGCCTGCACCAGCTCTATCTGTTTGGAGTTGCTATGCAACTGAAGCGAATGGGGTATCACATGACGAAAATGAATTGATCAGAATGATGAAAAGAATATTTGTTTATGCACTGTCGGTAATCATGTTTGCTGGTTGCCAAACAAAAAGAATGACGGAAACCGAGATGTTTGACGCGAGCGTCAGGAAGGAACTGCCCTTCGCCGTCGATTCCCTGCGCTGGCTCGACGGTGTGGACATGGCGACGTATCAGTTCGCCTGTCGGGACTATGTAGCGACACCGCCCGACGCATTCATCGGGCAGGACGGTGCATTGAACGTCTATAACAATTTCCTCTTTGAAGCACCGACACGTCAGACGGAAGATGTGGTCTGGCGCAATGTCGTGGTGTCTAAGAAGAATCAGCGCATCATCTGCATCGACCGCTATCTGAGCGACGGACGGACGAAGGGCTTTGTCTATGTGCTGCAAAGTGAGACGAAGCGGTTCCCGACGCTGGGGCTGTACCATTGGGACGTGAGCGACTCGCACCATATCGAGATGGCAGGCGGCACCCTCGAGCATCTGCGCAAACTGACGCTGAAAAGGATGAAGGGTGACGGCCGCTACACGGCACCTGCCTCGCAAAACGACTATTGGGCGTTGATATTCCACGCCGACTCGCTCATGGACGACGGCCTGTATGCAGAGGCGAAGCAGACGTATGACCTGGCGTTCACGGAGGACCGCTATATCCTGCCGAGTCATCTGTCGACAATGGCCATGAAGATGACGGGCATACACAACGACGAGGCGGCGCTCGACTATCTCAGCCATCGTGTCAGGATGGAGCAGGACTTCTACGAAGAGCCAATGTCCTCGACGTTCCCACAATTGCGCGACACGTTTGAGGTACGCCAGCGCAAGTGGGGCTACGACCTCGCCCAGAAGCAATATTTAGAGTGGATATTCGAGCGCGACCAGTATGACCGTATGCTGTGGTTCCTTGCCTCCAACAAGCGCACGGAATCCTCGGAGCGCATTGAGAAGCTGGCGCGGCGGGCAATGGATACTGACAGCACCAACCTGCAGTTGGTAAGTCAGATATTGAAGGAAACGGGCTACCCCCGGAAGTCGAAGGTGGGCGACTTCGCCACGCTGACTGTCTGGATGATTATCCAGCACAGCGACCTGGGCCGCATCAAGCAGTTCCTGCCCCAGTTGGAGGAGGCCGCCCGCCGAGGCGATTTAGCTCCTGCATACTTAGCCGCGACGAAAGACCGCATCGACATCCGCGAGGGCCGTCCGCAGAAATACGGCACGCAGTTCAATTGTCCCTTGCTGGACTCCCTGCGCGTCAACGAGTGGCGACAGGAGGTGGGACTGCCGCCGATAGAGGTAAGGCAATAACTAATGTCTTGGAAACTGAAATATCGCTGTAAGCAGTGCGGCTATGAGGCCGAGGTGTACGAGGGGCGGGGACTCTTCCGTCAGGAGATTACGGCCGTGTCGTGTCCAGACTGCAAGACCATCCAAAACCTTGTTGTGGGTGGTATCATTGCCGATGTGGCTCCATCTTTCAGAAGCGAGGTGGGGCGCCTTTGTCTGCAGTGCGGCAGTGATAACATCAAGATATGGGATAAACACACCTGTCCCAAGTGCCAGGGCGAAATGGAACAAACGGGAGAAAAGGAGTATTGGACATGACGCTAACATATATATTTCATAGCTGCTTTGTGCAGGAAACGGAAAAGTCCATCCTGATATTCGACTATTGGTTGGACTTGAATGGCGTCGTGCCACCGTACCTGAAGAAGGATAAGCCCGTCTATGTCTTCTCTAGCCATTTCCACGAAGACCATTTCAATAGAGCCATCTTCGAGTGGAGGAAGCAACATGAGAACATCAAATATATACTTTCCAAGGACATCTACAAGCATCGGAGAGCCAATAAGGAAGATGCAGACGTATGGCTGGCCAAGGGCGGCACATGGTCTGACGAAACAATATCCGTATGGGCATTAGGCAGCACAGACAGCGGTGTTTCGTGGATAGTAGAGACAGAGGGAAAGCGCATCTTCCATGCAGGTGACTTGAACAACTGGTATGCCAGATTCCTGCAGGATGTCAAACCAGGCGAAACTATCTATAGCGAGGAGTTCTCAAGACTCGCAAGCTCGAATGAGCGACCAAAGGTCGAGCGTGAAGAAGAGATTGACCCGATAGCCCATGAAAAGCAGTATCTGGGTGAACTGAAGGGCATCCACAAGATTACCAATAGTTTCGATGTGGTGATGTTCCCCATTGACGGACGCATCGGCAATGGTTATACCCTTGGTGGCCGACAGTTCATTGAACGATTCAATGTCGGCCTCTTTGTCCCCATGCATTTCGTGGCCAGCGGTTTTGAATCCGCTTGGCGCATGAAGGAGTTTACGGATGAAAAAGGTATTCCGTTCTGGGAAATCAGAAAAGAAGGAGAAACAATAGAGCTTTAGTCGTTAATGTACGATTTCGTGGGCATGTCATAGTACAGAGCCATATGGAATCGTAGTCAGTCATAGTATTCAATTTGCAGTTCATCGCTGACGTTCTTGCAGTGGCAAGCGTCTCCTGTCGTCGCCGAGCGGAAATCATCATGGAAGCCGCGACGTTTCGGTTTCAGGGTTATTTCAATTTGCTGTACCATATCAGATTCTTATCTTAATCCGTCACCACATCCTTGAAATGCTGCTGTCCCCAGGCTATTAGATCCGTAAGCACCGGCATGAGTGAACGGCCTGTATCAGTCAGGGAATACTCTACACGAGGAGGAACCTCTGGATAGACCTCACGATGAACAAGGTGACTCTGCTCCAGATTCTTCAACGTTTGCGAGAGCATCTTCTGGGAACAATCAGACATCAGCTTACGGATTTCATTAAAACGCAAAACGCCTGTCTCGCTTTTATAAAGCATATAGAGAACGAGCATCGACCACTTGTCGCCAAAGCGACTGACAACGTGCCTGATAGGACAGGCTAAATACTCAGCTTTAATATCTGCCATAATTCATGATTTTAATGCAAAAGTAACCAATAGTTACTGAATTACCAAATTATACTTAGTTAATCTAAGTTAACGCCACTTTCGCAGAAGTCTGATAACATCCCAATTCCTACTTTTTGGTAACTATCCCACCCAAAAGTGCCTTCTTGTGGGAATGAAATAATCGCCGTACCTTTGCGCCCAGTTAAGAACTGGTCGCGATGATGCTCACGCTCGGCAGAGCTCAAACGAGTTTGGCTCTGCTCTCGCTTAATCGCATCATTGTCAGCGTCAAAACGAACAAATAACATTTTAAACGAAT
>Ga0310695_10001247_pt1 | contig 61260 bp, 60 predicted proteins | sample RumenRJG_04DNA_FD_203882 | JGI IMG/M metagenome (GOLD analysis project Ga0310695, IMG submission 203882) | Bovine rumen microbial communities from Lethbridge, Alberta, Canada - RJG_04 (v2) (version 2) | ecosystem: Host-associated > Mammals > Digestive system > Stomach > Rumen | place: Canada... | reverse complement strand
AGGTACAAGTTACAGAATGGAGAACAGGCAGACCATTTTCGATAAGCAAAACATTAAAAAAAGAGAAAAATGAAACTGGTTGGTTAACTTTACGAAAAATTGGTGCGTTTAAATTTGCTTATTACACTTGGATGTTCCAACCACTCCCACCTCACCTTCATAAGGAGAGGCCTCGCCCCCCCCCGTCCCCCGCCCTCTCCAGGGCGGGGGCTCAACCGCTCCTCCTCGTCGCTCTTTCATTAAGGTTCTGCTCCCGAAGGTAGGTCGCAGGGAGATTTCTTACGCAACAAAGTTGCGATTGTTTGTGTTCGCTCCGCTCACCTAAAAAGGAAAGCCATCCAATTTTGGTTCTTGTTGCGATTGATTGTGCGGGCTCGCCCGCGTCACTTCAACTTTGATATATGGACGCAGTAAATATCAGGAACCAACGGTCGGCGACCGAAGTCAAAGCCATTTTTAATCCGAAAAAGCGCATTGAAAATGCTTATACCCAGTTCGGGCGGATTACAAATCCACCCGAACCCCCATTCGCTGAACAGATACGCGATTCGGTTTCTATTTTGGGGATACATTTGTGTTTCTGCGCTTGTTTTTTGGTAATATTGTCCGTTTTTTGTAATTTTGCAGGCTAAAAGGTGTAATTTGCAAACTTGAAGAAATGACCTTTTCAGAGAAATATGGGATGATGCGCAACCAAGCACGGGCCGACGGCTTGAAACTCGGGTTGTTCTGGGTGTTCAGTTTTGCGCTGTTCATCGGCAATTTCCACTATGCCATCTGCGGTATATTCTGGATGGCAACGATGGTGTTTACCCCGTTTCTGGTGGGGATGTTTACCCGTCGCTATGCCGACACGTCGCTCGAAGGCGTGATTTCCTACCGTCACGCCTATGCCCATGGTTTCCTCACCGTGTTTTATGCCGCACTGATACTGGCCATCACCCAATGGGCCTATTTTGCCTACCTCGACAATGGTTTCGTGATGAACCGTTATATCGGCATGCTCAGCGACAATGAGTTTCAGAAGAGCATGGAGGCGATGGGCTATACGAAGAAAACGGTGGAAGAACTGGTCAGCGCTCTCCGCGAACTCCGTCCGATAGACATTGCCCTTGAGATGATGTGGTCGAATGTGATAGCCGGTTTCATCATCAGTCTCACCACCGCCCTCTATGCCAGTACGCGCCGCCATTACCGTCCGCGCCAGTGAGCATCCTGCCCAATATACTAACGAATAGTAATTTCAAAGATAAAAAATAAACCCATCCATGGATATATCTGTTGTAATTCCGCTCTACAATGAGGAAGAGTCGCTGCCCGAACTCTACTCTTGGATAGAGCGTGTGATGATAGCCAACAATTTCAGTTTTGAAGTCATCTTCATTAACGATGGCTCTACCGACAAGTCATGGCAAGTGATAGAAGAACTGTCGGAGGCGTCAGACCACGTCAAGGGCATCAAGTTCCGCCGCAACTACGGCAAGAGTCCGGCACTCTATTGTGGTTTCAAGGAGTCGCAGGGCGACGTGGTCATCACGATGGACGCCGACCTACAGGACTCTCCCGACGAGATACCCGAACTCTACCGCATGGTGAAGCATGAAGGCTACGACCTGGTTTCCGGCTACAAGCAGAAGCGCTACGACCCCCTGTCGAAGACTATCCCCACCAAGTTGTTCAATGCCACAGTGCGCCGTGTCAGCGGCATCAAGAACCTCCACGACTTCAACTGCGGTCTGAAGGCCTATCGCCGCGACGTGGTGAAGAACATTGAGGTGTATGGCGAGATGCACCGTTTCATCCCCTATCTTGCCAAGAATGCCGGTTTCGACAAGATAGGCGAGAAGGTGGTGCACCACCAGGCACGCAAGTATGGCAAGTCGAAGTTTGGCCTCAACCGCTTCGTCAACGGTTACCTCGACCTCATCACACTGTGGTTTCTCAACAGTTTCGGACGCAAGCCGATGCATGTCTTCGGATTCCTCGGCACTATCATGTTTTTCATCGGTCTGCTGGCAGCCATTGTCATTGGTGCCGGAAAACTGATAGCCCTTGCCAACGGTGTGCCCCAGCGCCTGGTCACCGACTCGCCCTATTTCTACATCTCGCTGACGATGATGATCATTGGCACCCAGTTGTTCCTCGCCGGTTTCGTAGGCGACCTCATCAGCCGTTCGTCGAGCACCCGCAACGATTATCAGATAGAGGAGGAAATAAGATGCGGAGAATAGCACCTCTTTTGCTCTTCCTCCAAATCATTGTTCTCGGGGGATGTACGTCGATTGACTGTCAACTCAACAGCACTGTCAACAGCAAATATGTGCTGGCGGGGCCGGTGAGCATACTCGACGACACGCTGAGCGTCATCGCCCACCGCGAAGGGAAGCCCGACACGTTGCTCAACAAATTGATCTACGCCACCGACTTCATCATCCCCATGAGTTACACCCAACCTGTGGATGTACTGTATTTCACTCTTACCGACGACCAGTCGGTGACCCGCACCGACACCGTGCGCATCAGCAAGACCGACCAGGCTCACTTCGAGTCTATCGACTGCACCCCCACCTATTTCCACACGCTCACCGGGGCAGAGTGGACCTCTCATGCCATCGATTCCATCATCATTACCAATTCCAAAGTGACCTATGACACTACGGGCGGCCATCTTCGCATCTATTTCAAGTCTCGCGATTAGCCTTTGCACGGCATTGCCGGCAGCAGCACAGCACCGCGTGGACATAGAACAGGAGACTGTGGACAGCACTGCACTGTTCAACGGCTTCGCTGTCTCCGTAGACCTTGCCGGCATCGCGCAATACGTACTGGGCGACTACGGGCAGTTTGAGGGTGCCCTCCGCGTCAACCTTCTCGACCGCTACTTCCCCATCATAGAGGTGGGACTTGGCCGTTCAGATGCCGAGGGCGACGTGACACATACCAAATATTACACCAGTGCGCCCTATTTCCGTATCGGTGCCGACTACAACCTTTCCAAGAACAAGCACGATATCTACCGTATCTTTGGCGGGGTGCGCTACGCCATGACCTCGTTCAAGTGCGACATTTCCAACTCCAGTGTCGCCGACCCCAACTTCGGCGGCAAGGCAGACTATCACTTCGACGGAGTGAAGTGCTCATACCACTGGGCAGAACTTGTATTGGGTGTCGACGCGAAGTTGTGGGGTCCCATCCACCTGGGCTGGTCGGTCCGCTACCGCAAGCGCCTCGCCCACAAACGTGTCGACTTCGGTGATGTGTGGTATGTTCCGGGCTACGGCGTCTCCGACAGTTCGAACATCAGCGGCACCTTCAACATCATCTTTGATATCTAACCCCCTATCCTACTACCATGAACCGACGCAAGAGTCTCATCTGGCAAATTCCTTTCCTCGTGCTGCTCATAGCCGGCACGGTGTTTATTGTGATACAGCAGCGCAATATGCCCTACCGCACCAACAGAGGATTGATTTTCGGCACCGAATACACCATCACCTATCAGAACGACCGTGACCTCGGCAAGGAGATAGAACAGGCGTTGCAGCATGTCGACAATTCATTGTCGCCCTTCAACCCCCGCTCGCTCATCACGAAGATGAACAACAATGAAGACACCATTGCCGACAAGTTTTTCACCGAAGTCTACCGCATCGCGCGGAAAGTATCAGAAGACACCGGTGGGGCCTTCGACATCACCGTGGCACCACTGGTCAATGCCTGGGGATTCGGCTTCAAGGAAGGCATTACACCCGACAAGCATACCATCGACAGTCTGTTGCAGTTTGTGGGTTATACCAAGGTGCGTCTCGACGACAACGGACGCCTGCATAAGGCCGACCCCCGGCTGCTGCTCGACTGCAGCGCGGTGGCCAAAGGCTATGGCTGCGATGTGGTGGCCAAAGTGCTTCGCAGCCACGACGTGCAGAACTTCATGGTAGAGATTGGCGGTGAGGTAGTGACCTGCGGGGTGAACGAGCGACGCCTTCCCTGGCGCATCGGCGTGACGAAACCCAGTGAAGACCCCTTGCAGACCTCACAGGAGTTGCAGACCGTGCTCAACGTCACCGACAAAGCGATGGCCACGAGTGGCAACTACCGCAATTTCTACTACAAGGGCGGCAAGCGCTATGCCCATACCATCAACCCACAAACAGGCTATCCCGTGGAGCACAGTCTGCTCTCTGCCACTGTTCTCGCCCGCGACTGTGCCACCGCCGACGCCTATGCCACCTCGTTCATGGTTATGGGCATGGACCGTGCCCGTGAGGTGTTGGCCCATCACCCCGAATTGATGGCATACTTCATCTATTCCGACAGTGAGGGAAAAAATGCCGTGTGGTTTTCCGACACCCTTCGCGACAAAATCTGCGAATGATGAAGGAAACGAGAAAGACCATATACGACACGCTGCTTGGACTGCCGCTGTTTCAGGGTCTCGGTCATTCTTCTATCATGGATGTGGTGGGGCACACTAAAATCCATTTCACCCACCATGCCCCCGGAGAGCAGATAGTGTCGGCCTATTCTCCCTGCCAAAGCATTATCTTCCTCATCAAGGGCGGTTTGAAGGCTGTCACTTATTCCGACGACCGCAGTTACCATGTAGAGGAACTCGAGCATGCCCCTTTCGTGATAGAGCCCGAACGGTTGTTTGGCTTCAGTCAGAACTACAGCAGTTCATACATGGCCACCAGCAATGTCGACCTGATGCATATCAGCAAGAACGAGGTCATCACCCTTGCTGCCAACTACTATGTCTTCCGCATCAACCTTCTCAATATTCTCACCACCCAAAACCAGCGCTTGCTGCGCAGGCCCTGGCGGACGATTCCCCGCAACCGGCGCGAGAAGATTGTGCGCTTTTTTGTAGACCACAGCAGTCATCCCGCAGGGCACAAACTGTTTCACATTGGCATGCAGCAACTCGCCACACACATCGGCGAGAGTCGCCTGAATGTGTCGCGAGAACTACATGCCATGACTTCCGAAGGACTCGTATCGCTGGCTCGCGGCATCATCGAAGTGCCAGCATTAGAGCAACTGTTGCTTTCACAGCATTAAGGTTGGGCATCAAGAAGCGGGCCATCCCAATATCCTCCCTTCTCTCTGACGAACCTGACGAGGCGGTCGAAGTCGGGAGCATAGGCAAGCAGATGGGGGTTGCCCACAAGGACAGTTTGCTCGCGCGCCCTGGTGAGAGCCACGTTGAGTTTGCGGTCTACGGCAGTGCCGTTGTCGTCGTAGATGTTTCCCAATAAGAAATCAAGTTGTCGCCGCTTCTGTATGGTGAAGCCATATACGATAACATCGCGCTGGCTCCCTTGGTAGCGCTCCACCGTGTCGATGGTCACATCGAGGAGTTGGGGTATGCCATATGCCTTTAAGTACTCTCTCACACAGGCTATCTGATGACGGTAGGGCACGATGATGCCAAGGGAATTGTCGGGCTGGAACTCCTTTCCGTTCTTCACATACAAGTCATAGACAGTCTTGGCTACCCGGGCGATGAGCCTTGCCTCAGCACGGTTCATTTTATCTCCACCCACACTGAACGCCTCGCTGCCGACCAGTCTGCCAGACGGCACCACTGACAAGAATGCCATACGGTGTGTAGCCAGGTGGTGTGCCAGGTCATCAGCAGGGTCGAACGAAAGGGAGCAAGGCGCCAACTGATGCTGGAGCGGCACTACCCCGAGTGTTCCGCCATAGTAGGCTTGGTTGGCGAAGTCGGCCACCTCTTGGTGCATGCGTCCCTGCTTATGGAACATATAGACGACATCCGACTCAGCAGATTCTTGCTTTCTTTGCCCGTCAGCCGAGCAGGCAACACCCATCGGTGTGTTGGCATTCAGGCGCAACAGGCGTTCGAAGAGGGAATGGCGACAGTCGATGATGCCCGCGTCGCGTAGCATCTTCTCGTTGACCACCGAGAGCGCCTCACTTTGCTGCACCACCGCCGGCAACTGTTTCTGGTCGCCGATGAGGACGAAGCGCTGAATGGCATTTTTCTCACCATGGCGGGCACAGAGTATGCCCATGAGATGGGGGTCGAGAATCTGCGATGCCTCATCGATGATGGCGAGCGAGAACGGCATGCACTCGAAGAGTTCACCATTGTTAAGCATCGATGCCGTGGTGGAGACATACACCCTTGTCGTGGCAAACATCTGCCTCACTTGTACCAACGTGTCACAATGACCCGCCTTCTCCCCCATGAGGTATTTCCGGTATTCTTCGGGACAAGAGGAACCGCTTCCGATACGGATGAAGTCGATGTGATGCTCCACGAGTTTCGAGCAAATCTCGTTCACCGCCCTGTTGGTATATGAAAGCAAGATGACAGGCCCGGTCTCCCGTACGAGTTGTTCCTTGAGGATGTTCACCAGTCCGAACGAAGTCTTCCCAGTTCCCGGCGGTCCGATAAGCAGCATATAGTCGAGCGTGCTCACAAACTTCTGCACCAGTGGCTGGAACGGGCCATAATCACCAAGGGGTTCTTTTCCGAGGTCGACCCTTGGCAGCCGCAACCCGAGCAGCAGTCTGCGCCGGTCGTCGGTAGCCCTCAGCACCTGTGCTACAGAGCGGCAGTGGCTGGAGAACGACGAGTCGCTGAAGTCGTGCTCCAGCGCCCATCTCACCTTGATGTCGCCCTTCTTGAAGATCCTCGTGTTCTTTTGTGGGTCGCGCAAGGTGACAGTCACCTCATCAGGTTGCATCCTGACGATGTTTGCCCTGAAGAGCATGGTATGAGTGGGACGAGGGTCATTGCCCTCGTCATAGGAATACGCCACCACCATGTCGCCCTCCCTGAAGTTGGGAAGTGTGGTGAGACTGTCGGCATCCACCCCAAAAACGATAGTAGTGATGCCCTCTCCGGGCGCGCTCTCGGCAAGCTGTTTGATAGTGAGTTCATGGAGCATATTGCCTGCCGAGAGTTTCTCCTCTGTCGTGGCATTCCACATCGCTGCTGCTCCACTCGCCTCCCTGTCGGCGGTACCCACCTTTCCCAAGAGGTATTCTTCTGCCACGAAGGTAAGCATGCGGAAGAAGTATTTCCTGGTGAGTTCATCGGCATCGTGGAGCGACTTCAAAGCCTCTTCCAATTGCGGTTTGATGTATTCGTTCCAAAACCTATTGTTCAGATTCTGCAGGTTGAAGGTTTGCGGAGTGAGCGGCATGAACAGCCTCTCTGCTCCGCCCTCCGCCAAATCGACTATTATCTGTGCTATCTGGTTGCGAATCTTCATCGCCTCGGCAAGCAAGACGGGGGCTGCCCCTTCCTTGATCAGGCCATCTTCGAATTTGGAATAGAGCAGGTAGGAGTCAATCTTATCATTGGGCATCGCGTAGTTGTAGTGCAGGATGGCGCGGTAGAGCAACACCTGCACGAAGTGGTTCTCCTGATGGCCGTTGGTGATGAAATTGCGCTTTCCCGACTTCTGTTCGATGAGTACCCGCATATCGGCCTGCAGCAAGTCCATACGTCCCTGCAGTCCCAGCATCTCAGAGAAGAACGAGGGTTCGAGCAACACCTCCTCCTGTTTATAGTCGCGAATCTCCTTGAACTTGTTTCTCACCATGTCGCGTATGATGCTTTGTTGGCTTCTCGCTTCTTTATGGAAATTATCGTTGATGTTGGGACACACCGCCAGTTTTGCCGCATTTTTCCTGAAAAACGTCAGGATGCTGCTCCGATAGGTCACGTCATTCTGGGTGTGGTGCACCTCCTCGTCGAGCATCTGCCCGGCGAAGTTACCCAAGAGAATCGGTGCTGAGCTGAGGTTCGGCGAAAGCATCGACAAGAGGAAATACAAGGGTGAGTTGCCATAATCCTTGAAACATCCCGCCACGGTGGTGATATTGATGAGGAGGTCGGGCAGCAGGATGATGAGTTCGGGATGATATACCCCGTCGCAAAGCCGTGGTCTGATGAGGTTTAGCCTGTCGCCCACCCTCATGATGTCGATGAGGTAGGTAAAGTCGGGTGATGTCTTCTCCTGTTTGGCAAGCGCCACCGTGAGCATCTTTGCATCGCAGTCGACTGGCTGTGCGGTTACCGTTGCCCGCTGCTTGTCGATGTCTCTTACCACTACCCTCACGCAATCGGTAAGGATGCCCTGATATGCTTCTTTGGGGAAGCACGCCGGCAGCAATGCCTTCAGCCTGCCGGGCACGGGCTCCTGATAGAGACAAGCAGCGAACTCTGTCACTGCCTTCAGGTCGTATGGCCAGGAGGTGGCAAGCAGATTGTCGTCGAGCGTCGTGGCATTCATCGCCCTGTTTCTGAAAGCGTTTACCCTACGCGTGGCAGCCGTTGGGAAATTGACTTTCCTGCAGAGATAGTCGAAACGGGCATAAGGTCCGGAGAAGGAGAGCGAGGAGTCTCTAGTATGCTCGTTGAGCACACCCACAAAAACCTGGTGCAGCAAGGCATATTTCCTGCGCGGAGGCAATTGACTTTCCGCGATTTGCAACATATTGTCGAACCATTCATTGGCAAGGGCGTTCATCATGTTTGGAAATTTAAGATTAAGCGTCTATTATCTGTGAAATTACAAGAATGCAAATTTAGGTAAAATATGGCAGAAAATGTAGGATTCTCACTTTTTTTGATTATCTTCGCAGCAAAATCCTAAAAACTAAAGCAAATCATGAAGAAGCAACTCCTTTTGGCGGCATTCGCCTGCCTGAGCCTCTTGGCTATGGCTCAAGAATCCTATTCGCGTTTCACCGACGGCCTGCCGTTTGGCATGCCCGCTATTTCAGCGCCTTCCATCCCAGGCTACACCGTCAGCCTGACCGATTTCGGTGCTGTGGGTGACGGAGAGACGCTCTGTACGGCATCGTTTGCCAATGCCATTGATGCCCTGTCGAAACGTGGTGGCGGTCATCTCATCGTGCCCCGTGGCATCTGGCATACCGGTCCTATCGTATTGAAGAGCAACATCGACCTGCATTTGGAGATGGGTGCGGTGATTCTCTTTGCTGCCGACGAGACCCTCTATCCACTCATCGACACCTCGTTTGAAGGACTGGACACCCGTCGCTGCCAGTCGCCTCTCAGCGGCTACGACCTCGAGAACGTCTCCATTACCGGTCAGGGCGTCATCGACGGAAACGGCCAGTATTGGCGCCCGTTGAAGAAGTCGAAGGTGACAGAGAGCCAATGGAAAGCGTTCACGCAGGGCAAGGGCGTGCTGGTGAGGCCCGACTATTGGGTGCCCTCCGAGGGATATGCGAAAGGAGAGAAATCCGCCAATATGAACGTGCCGCAGGGCATGGAGACCACAGAAGACTGGGAAAGCGTGAAACGGTTTCTCCGTCCGGTGATGGTAAGTCTGGTGCGCTGCAAGAACGTGCTCCTGCAAGGTGTGATATTCCAGAACTCCCCCGCCTGGAACCTCCATCCGCTGATGTGCGAGAACATCATCATCGACCATGTGCTTGCCCGCAACCCATCCTACGCGCAGAATGGCGATGCCCTCGACCTGGAGTCATGCCGCAACGCGCTGATTGTAGATTCGAAGTTTGATGCCGGCGACGACGGCATCTGCATCAAGAGCGGCAAGGATGCCGACGGCCGCCGCCGTGGTCGTCCCTGTGAGAACGTGGTAGTGGACGGCTGCACGGTGTTTGCCGGTCATGGCGGTTTTGTAGTAGGCTCGGAGATGAGCGGCGGCGTACGCAACATCATGGTGCGTGACTGCCAGTTTCTGGGCACCGACGTGGGTCTGCGTTTCAAGAGCACCCGTGGCCGCGGCGGCATCGTGGAGAACATCTTCATCGACGGTATCTCGATGACCGACATCAAGACCGATGCCATCACCTTCAACATGTATTATGGTGGGAAGTCGGTGGCAGAGATGCTTGCCGACGGCGATAACCCCAACAACACCGACAAGGCCCCCGTGGACGAGACGACGCCGATATTCCGCCACATCGACATCCGCAACGTGGTGTGCAACGGTGCGGGCCGCGCGATGGAATTCAACGGTCTGCCTGAGATGCCCATCGACGGCATCTCGCTCTCAGACATCGACATCATCGCCACGCGCGACGCTGAGTTCCACAACTGCGAGAACATCAACAAGCACAACGTGATAATCACGATTGAAAAATAGTGATTTGAGGTTTGAGGTTTGAGGTTTAAGATTTAAGATTTAAGATTTAAGATTTAAGATTTAAGATTTGAGGTTTGAGATTTTCATTCTCAAACCTCAAACTTTAAACCTCAATTCTCACCCCCTTTAAAAGTATAAGTCTTTCCGGGAGCGGTTTGGAGGTCGTATTCGTAAACCTTTTTAATGGGCAGATTGGTGAAGCCGGTGAGTTCCGATGACTTCAACGGTTGCTTGATTTGTGCCGGTTCGAGCAACGGGTTGGGACAGTTGCCTTGAGCCGGAGTGAGTCCATTGCCCGTGAGCGGCACATACGAACGGAGGCGCAGCACGCCACCAATGGAAGAAGAGACGGTTGCCGTTTGGAGTTTGCCTCCTTGCCATTTCATGTCGACAACGAATCCGCCACGCGCCCTCAGTCCTTTTACCTCACCGGTGCTCCAGTCGTCGGGCAGTGCCGGAAGGAGGTGCACGGCACCATCGTGGCTCTGCAACAACATCTCGCAGATGCCAGCGGCACAGCCGAAATTGCCGTCGATTTGGAATGGCGGGTGAGCATCGAAGAGGTTGGGATAGGTCCTCCCGTCGGGATACTGCCGCATCTTACGGTCATCAGGAAGGAGTTTCAGCATATTGCCGATAATCTTGTAGGCGTGGTTGCCGTCGAGCATCCTTGCCCAGAAATTGATTTTCCATCCCAGACTCCATCCCGTGGCCATGTCGCCCCGCTGTTGCAGCGTGTTGGCAGCGGCGGTAAAGAGTTCAGGATGCGTATAGGGTGATATTTGATTTGATGGGTAAAGACCATAGAGATGCGAGATATGCCGGTGCTCATCCTTCGGGTCGTCGCCGTCGATGATCCACTCCTGCAACTGTCCGTAGCGTCCTATCTGCATCGGAGGCAGGTCGCGGAGTGCGGCGCGCACCTTGATGAGGAAGTCGGTGTCTCCCTCATGGAGTATCTCCGATGCCTTGAGAGTGGCGTTGAGTACATCGAAGACAATCTGGTTGTCCATCGTTGAGCCAGCTGTCACCGTGGTCTTCTTTCCCACCGGTCCATGTTCGGGCGATACGGTAGGCACCGTCATCACCCATCCTGTCTTGGCATCGCGCTGCATATAGTCGATGAGGAAGAGGGCGGCACCCCGAAGAGCCTGATAGTGGCGCGCGAGGAAGTCCTTGTCGCCGGTGAAGAGATAGTGTTGCCAAATATGTGTGGTAAGCCATGCCCCACCTGTGGGGAACATCCCCCAAGTCGTGCCATCTACGGGTCCTGCGATACGCCAGAGGTCGGTATTGTGGTGTGCCACCCATCCTCGGCAATCATACATCTGCTGTGCGGTGATGGCTCCCGTGGAACTCAGGTCGTCAATCATGTCGAAGAGAGGCATCTGCGTCTCAGCGAGGTTGCCCACGAGTGCCGGCCAGTAGTTCATCTCGGCATTGATGTTAATGGTGTATTTCGAGTCCCATGGCGCATTCATCTTGTCGTTCCACACGCCCTGCAGGTTGGCGGGCTGTCCGCCCGGCTGCGACGAGGAGATGAGCAAATAGCGCCCATACTGCATCATGAGCGACACCATGTCGAGGTCGGGGGTTCCGTTGCTCTTGCTGAAAGCATCGAGGCGCTGGTCGGTGGGCAACGAGGCGTTCTGCGAAGCCGGCAGGTTGAGAGTCACCCTGTCGTATTGCTCCTTGTATTTCGCCACATGCCGACGTAGGAGCCATTTATAGTTCTTGTTCGACAGTCTGGCATTCGTGTAGTCGTTGCGTGCCTTGGCATTACCGCTCACATCGTCGTACTTGACGAAGTTGGTGCCCGCCATGATATAAATAGTAGCAGTGGTGGCATTGTCAACCCTGATTCCTTCTGAAGAGTTCGTGGTGTTGCCATCTGCCGCCACTACGATCATACATTCTGCCTTGAGTTTACCAGGTATCCCCTCCTGTTCGTCGTTGCTGACAGTGGCTGTGATGGTGTGGTTATCTACACTCCTGGTAACTGGCAGCGGGGAGTCGAAGCCAAGATGGAATTGGAGTGCTTTCTTCTTGTTCGCCTTGATCTGGTAGACGATGACATTGTCGGCGAGTGACGCAAAAGCGGTGCGGGTATAGGTCACCCCTCCGGCATTGTATGTAGTCACCGAGGTGGCTGTGCCTAGGTTCAGACTTCGACGATAGTTGGTCACGTCCTTATGCTGCAGGTCTATCTTCACGCTTCCCAGAGGAAGGAATCTCATTCCGTGCGGTCCCTTGATGAAATACTGGTCGATAATCTTATGGGCCTCCTCTTCCTTGCCATCGAAGATGAGGTTTCTCACCTCCTGCAGGTGTGCTTTAGCCTCTGGACTGTTATTGTTGTGTGGGCTGCCGGCCCAGAAAGTCTCCTCATTGAGTTGTATCTCCTCCACTTCCGTACCGCCATAGATCATGGCACCGAGGTGGGAATTGCCTATAGGCAGTGCCTCCAGCCAATGGGATGCGGGTTGTGGATACCAGAGTTGGTGTTGTTGTGCCATGACGGTATGGGCCATTCCAAGAAAGAAGACCACCATTGTCACGAATCGTGTAAAGGCTTTTTTATTCATAGGTTGAAAGATTGGATTTCTATCATGCTGTGTCGCCTAAGATGAGGAGACGTGACAAAATTACAAAAAAAATATCAATCCCGTTCATCAACTCATGATTTTGATACAAAAACATCTACTGTGAGTTCATTTCGCTATGCGTAGTGGAATAATTTGCTTATCAGGAACGGAAATCAACATGATTTCCGACAAGTTTTGAGCCCATTTTTCCTATTTGTCGCAAAAGACAATGGCTGTCTCAACCTCTTTCAAGGAAAAGCACTAAAATATTTCACTCCAAGGTGATTGTTGATGTATCTTTGTGATGTCAAAAGGAACAAACAGTTGTTACCGAACGGCAGAAAGAGATAAATAACAAAATAATAACAATAAAAAATTACCATTATGAAAAAGTCAAGAATCATCCTCATCACCGTCATCGGTTTGATCATCACTGCATTGGGAATAACCATGGAAGTTATGGAAGAAGGCCGCGTCATCACCTCCGACAGACTGCCTCAGCCAGTGAAGACCTATCTCAACGCCAATTACCCTGGCAACACCATCGCTTATGCCAAGGAAAAGAAAGAACTCTTCAGCACCGTTTACCAAGTGAACATGACCAACGGCTTCGAACTCGAGTTCAATAATGAAGGAATGTTAACCGACTTCGACGACTAAACCTCACGAAGTGATTTAATACGCATCCCCACTCCCTCGACTTCAGAGGGGGTGGGGATTTTTAGTATGGGAGGAAGGTTTTAACTGCCGCAGGATGACATGGCGCTCCCTTGTCCTAACTTCTGTCAGTTGCCTGTAATCATTTGAATATCCTTTAGGGTGATGGCACCTTTGACATTGATGATGTTCAAATCAGAACCATCCTCTTGTAGCAGCACAAATTCGTTCTTGTCACCTTTGAGGCTACGTTGATAGATGGTCATTTTCTCGCCATCATCGTTCATGCGCATGATGGCCTCGTAGCCTTCAGACTTATATATTTTTTTTGCATCATCAAGTATGCGGGGGATGAGTGAGGCTTTCTCACAGGTTAAAATACGCAGTTGGTCCAATTTTCCTGCAATCTTGCTGATGTCGTGATTCCCTGTCTTTACATTCGGAATCATGCTGAGCATCGTTTTCGATATAAAAACGGTGGTAACGCCATTTGTGTCCTCATATTTGTCGAAAAGTGCGTCCTGGGCCATTGCACCTTGTACAACGGTCATGAGCAACAACGACAGAAACGCTATATAAATACTATGATGTTTCATATTTTAATGATTTTACAAGTGTCCAAACTCAAGAACTATTAACATGAGGCTTTTGCTAAAAAACTCAAGAAACTAATTATTAATAGCCCTGTTGATGACCCCGGAGAAAAGCATAAGCGCGCGTTCCGTTTCAGCGGCAGCGTCCTCTGGATTGTCAAAGGTGTCTTTTTCTGTCACTGTGGTCAACTTGCTGTCTTCCTGCTGATTGTGTGTAAACCAAACCGTTACGGAAACCAATAGTAGCAGACATGCTGCAGTTGCCACCGCATGCCGCAGCCATGCTCTTCTCCGCTTTTGTCTTGACTGCTGCTCATGGCTTTCCCAATCATCGATTTGCAACGAAAGTCTTTCTTCCATTGCGCTGAGGTGTTGTTCGGCCATGCTCAATTCGTCGTCAGTGGCTTCGTCCGCTTTTATGCGTCTCAGTATTTCATCTATCTGCTTCATCTGTTTCCCTTGATTAGTTTATCGCGTATTGTCTTTCGTGCCCGGCTCAGGATGACCCTGATATTGTTTGGTTGAAGTCCGGTATGCTGTTGTATCTCTTCATTCGACAGTTCTTCCATGTCGTGCAGAGTAATGATTCTGCGCTGTTGCTCAGGCAATTGTTCGATAAGGCATTTCACCTGAAAAGATTCCTCTTTCCTTTCCATTATTTCTTCTATGTCGCTCTCATTCATGGCGTCTATAGCCAGTTCATCGGAAGATTGGGCAGTGATGGGGATTCGTTTATGCCGAATTTGGTTGATGAAAAGGTTTTTAATCAGAATGGTGCAATATGCCTCTGTGTTTTTGATGTCACCCAGCAAATCTCTTTTCTGCCATAACTTTAGGAAGGCTTCCTGCACCAAATCCTCGGCTTCCTGGGCATTGCCGGTAAATTGCCACGCCGTCCAGTACATACGGCGTGACAATGGCAGGAATATCTTTTTAAACTCTGCGGCAGACATCTTTTTATCGTTGAGAACGTGCTGTGTCAGTTGCTGAGTTTATCAATGTCTGATGGCCTGAGTTTCCCCTTGATTTGAATGAGCGAACACTCGTTTGGCTCGATGTTGAGGACTACCATTTCAGTGATATTCTCATTTTTCGTCTTCACCAGAATCAGTGTCTTCTCATTATCCTCGTTGCTGTTCACCATCGTTTCATAGCCATTCCTACTCAGTGACAGTGCTCTTTGTGAGAAATCCCGACAAAGTTGTGGGTCATTTTCAATGTTGAGAATTGACAGATGACTGACTCTCTTGATGATGTCGCTTCCTTCGTCTTTTTTAGCAAACGTCGAGGCCATGGACATCATGGCTTTGGGTATTTCAATATACTCTGCATTTGCTTTATCCTTGAACTCCTTAAAGAGGTCTTCCACACTCTGGGCGGCCAAGTTTGCAACCCATACGGTCATCAGCATGATTGTAAATATAGTCTTTTTCATTTTCTTTTTCCATTTTTAGTGAAACAATGTTTTTGAAGCGCTTACAACCATATAGACACACAAGATGCAATTTCGTTACATGAAAAACAAAAAAAAATCATGATTTCATTTGATTTCTCGCTTACTTCATCGTATTTTGACCTGCGGTCGAAGAACTCTCACTCAGAAAAGTCCAAATAAACATTTGGTTTTTCGCTCGCTTATTCGTACTTTGACCTGCGGTCGAAGTACTCTCACTCAGAAAAGTCCAAATAACATTTGGTTTTTCGCTCGCTTATTCGTACTTTTGTAAACACAATACCAAAAACAATAAGATTATTATTCACTCAATACCCAAAACTATGAAGACAAGATGCCTTTTCACCTTGCTGGCTTGCCTTCTCGCTGCCACTGCCACGGCTCAGACCGACCTCACCAACCAGATTCACGACATCTATGTCGAGCCACCCATCTACGCCAAGAGCGAGACCAGCCGCGACCAGACCACCTTTGCCGCCATGCGCGCGCCCATCATCAAGAAGTTGGGCGAGAATCCTAAAGTGCGGGCTGTAGAAGACAGGAACTGCACCTACAAGTTGCTCACCATCATCCAGAACTACAGACGTTTCACCCAAAGAGACTCCACCAACGGCAAGTTCTACTACAAGTTGGAGTTCAACTACATCATCGCCATCAAGAACACCCAGACCAACGAGGCTGTTGCCCAGGGCATGACAAAGAAAGGCTATGCCGAGTCGGAGAAGAGTTATGCCGATGCCCTCGCCATTGCCTGCAATAAACTTCCCTACGAGAGCGACCTCAACGAAGTGATAGAAGAGGCGTTCGCCCTCGTGGGCCTCATCACGAAGATAGAGCCCGACCCCAAGAAACCCAAGCGTGCCGGCAACGTATATATCGACCTTGGCACCAACCATGGTGTGCGCAAGAACCAGTGGTTTGACGTTTTCCTCGTCAAGGACGGCAATGTGAGCGACCGCATCGCCACTCTCCATCTTGACAAGGCAGAAGCCACCTATTCTATATGCAAGGCGAAGAAAGACAAGGAACAACTGCTCTCGCTCTGGAACAACAACAGCAACGGCGCAAAATTCGCCGTCGTGTCAAGGATGGAGAGCAATATCTTCAAGAAATTGGAAAAAGCCTTGGATTTTGTCACCAACATCATTGACGCCTATTGACAACTCGTATCTATTTTTATCTCACTTCCAGCAAAAGAGTTTCCCGTTTATTACATAATTGGGAAAAAAATAGTATTTTTGCCTAAAATTTGGATAAGTGAACCTCGTGTCACATCATATCCTCAAGAGATTTCAGATATGAAGAATAGATTGTCGTTAGGGGTGGTATTGCTCTGCCTTTACACCATGTCGGCCTTCGGACAAGCCGCAGGAACTAAGAAATGGACATTGCAGGAGTGTATAGACTATGCACTGAACAACAACATCCAACTCAAGAAGAGCCAGATACAACGGCTCTCTGCCGAGGAAGATGTATTGCAGTCGAAAGCCGCCCTCCTACCATCGATGAGTGCCTCGACCAGCCAAAACGTCGTTTACAGGCCATTCATCTCTGCCGGACAAAGTACGGTGGCCAATGGATATGTGCAGTCGAGCATCGACAAGGTATACTATAGCGGGAGTTATGGCGTAAACGCCAACTGGACGGTGTGGAACGGCAACCGCAACAAGAACACCATACGCCTCAACGAACTTACCGCCCAGCAGGCCCTGGTCGACTCGGTGACCAATGCCCGCAACATTGAGGAACGCATCGTGCAACTCTTCGTGCAGATTCTCTACACCACCGAAGCCATTGCAGTAACCAAACAGAGTCTGGAGACCAGCCAACTCAATGAGAAACGCGGAGAGACCATGGTAGAGGTGGGAAAGATGAGTCGTGCCGACCTGGCGCAACTCTCTGCCCAACGAGCCCAGGACGAGTATAATATTGTGGCAGCGGAGAGCAATGTGAAAAACTACAAATTCCAACTCAAGCAATTGCTCGAACTCACCGATGCCATCGATTTCGACATAGAGATACCATCGTTCACCGATGCTCAAGCCCTGGAGGAGATACCCGCACTCAGCCATGTCTACACGACAGCCCTCGACAACCGCCCAGAAATTCGCAGCGCACTCATCGCCATCGAGAGCAGCGACGTGAGCATCGATATCGCCCGCGCGGGGAAGAGTCCCACGGTAGGTCTGTCAGGCGGTTTCTCCACCAATACCACTTCGATGAGCAAGGAAGGATGGGGATACCAACTCAAGACCAATCTCGACTTCTCCGTCGGTGCCACCCTCAGCATCCCCCTCTTTGACAACCGCCAGACGAAGACAGCCATCAACAAGGCCCGTTTTCAGCGCGAGAGCAGTCTCCTCGACCTGAAAGACAAGCAGAAGACACTCTACAACACCATTGAGACCTTCTGGATAGATGCCACGACCAACCAGAGCAAGTTCAAGGCAGCACAAGTGGCCACGGCCTATCAAGAGGCGAGTTACGAACTGCTCAGCGAACAGTTCCGGCTCGGTCTGAAGAACATCGTGGAGTTGATGACCGGCAAGACCAATCTGGTGCAAGCCCAACAAAACGAGTTGGAGAGCAAATACCTGACCATACTCAACATCTACATGCTCAAGTTTTACCAAAAACCCATAGCAGCACAATAACCTGTATGCCCTGCGGGAGGCGCCATCGGCACAATCTCCGGCAACAGCCTCTCGTATGTATTCGATACTCCAAATATAAAACCTACCGTTTATGGCAACAAACGACAACATGGAAGGCAACAATCGAGAACCACTTCAGCCCACAAAGGAAATCTATCTGGCCGGGGGCTGTTTCTGGGGAACAGAACACTACTTCAAGCAGATTGAGGGAGTGGAAAAGACAGAGGTAGGCTATGCCAACGGCAACGTGGAAAATCCTACTTACGAACAGGTATGCACAGACAAGACCCACTTTGCAGAGACAGTACACGTATGCTATCATCCCGACATAGTAAGCCTCGAATTCTTGTTGAAACTCTATTTCAAGGCTATCGACCCTTTGAGCAGTAACCAACAAGGACACGACATCGGCTCCCAATACCGCACGGGCATCTACTATACTGCCCCCGAGGACCTGCCCACCATCGAAAAAGTATACCAAGCCACTCAGAAGGAGTATGGGCAACCATTGGCTGTAGAGAAACTGCCTCTTCAGAACTTCTATCTGGCAGAAGAATACCACCAAGACTATCTCGACAAGAATCCCACTGGATACTGCCACCTGCCACTATCATTGTTTGAATATGCAAGGAAGGCAAAAGAGAAGAAAGGATTACATTAGGAACACACCGAAAGACATCTATTACCAAACCCTAAAAGTCATACAATGAAAAAAATTCTATTTTTTGTGGCACTCATAGCCACCGCATTGTGGACCATCACGGCCTGCACAAGCAAACCTGAGACAACAGATGAAGGAGTGAACAATTTCCGTATCCGGCGCGGTACGAACCTCAGCCACTGGCTGTCGCAATCGAAGGAGCGCGGCGAAGCACGTCGCCAGCACATCCAGGAAGACGACTTCGAGCGCCTGGAGCAACTCGGATTCGACTTTGTGCGCATCCCTATCGACGAGGAACAGTTCTGGGACGAAGAGGGTGACCAACTTCCCGAAGCCTGGGAACTGCTGAAGAATGCCCTCGACCTGGCAGTGAAACATCATATCAGGGCCATCGTCGACCTTCACATCATCCGCTCACACTACTTCAATGCCGAGAACGAAGGCGGTGCAAGTCCCAACACCCTCTTCACCTCTGAAGAGGCACAGCAGCAACTCATCAACATGTGGTATCAACTCTCTGATGCGCTGAAAGGCTACAGCAACGACTCCGTGGCTTACGAGTTTATGAACGAGCCCGTGGCAGATGACCATGAACAGTGGAACCAATTGGTGGCCAAGGTGCACAAGGCACTTCGTGAGCGCGAGCCACAGCGTACGCTCGTCATCGGGTCGAACCGCTGGCAAGGCTACGAGACGATGAAATACCTCAAGGTGCCCGAGGGCGACAAGAACATCGTGCTCTCCTTCCACTACTACAACCCGATGATTCTGACCCATTATGGCGCTTGGTGGACCCCATTAGGCAAATACAAGGGCAAGGTCAACTACCCCGGAGTACTCGTGTCGAAAGAAGACTACGAGGCCGCTCCCGACTCCTTGAAAGAAATGCTTGAGCCATTCACCACCCAGGAGTGGAACATCGACAAGATACGAGCAGACTTCAAGGATGCCATCGAAGTGGCAAAACGCTACAACCTGCAGTTGTTCTGCGGCGAATGGGGCGTATATGAGCCCGTGGACAGAGAGTTGGCTTACAAATGGACCAAGGACATGCTGAGCGTCTTCGACGAGTTTGATATTGCCTGGACAACCTGGTGCTATGATGCCGACTTCGGTTTCTGGGACCAGAAGAAGAATGACTATAAAGACAAGCCATTGGTCGACATCCTCATGTCGGGCGAAGGTCTGGACAGCAAATAGTAGCAGAACTGATAAAACCGAAAGAGCCCCCAAAACCACGAATGGCTTTGGGGGCTCTTTTTATTGATATAATACTTGTGAAAACCGCTTATTTCACAACTACTTTCCTTCCGTTCACGATGTTGACACCTTTCTGGGGATTGTTCAGTTGAACGCCCTGCAGGTTATAAACCTTGCCGTCGCTATTATCGGCTTTTATCGACTGTACGGAAACGGCATCCTCAAGCGTTGCCACCTCAAACAACTCATACCAACTCATGTCACTGCCCGTGCCCTCGAAATAGTAACCCAGGCGGATGTTGCCTGTGTATCCGCTGAAGGGGAATGAGAATTCCACTGGTTCGGCATCGCTGGTAGGCAACTCATCGTTGGAAATGGTACCTATCACGTCGGCAGAACTGAAGTTCTCGCCGTCTTTGGCAACCACAATCTTGACGGAAAGGTTGCTGTCTTCACCCACAAACTGCGTAAGGAGCGACAGTTTGGCTACAAATTGTCGGGAGGCATCATCACCGACAGCGGGCCGAAGGGAATTGGAAAATCGACGTGCGAAGCGGAAGTCAATGCCTATTTTAATCCGAAAAAGCGCATTGAAAATGCTTATACTCAGTCTGGGCGGATTGCAAATCCGCCCAAACGAACAGGCTTAACTGCTGTTACAATTTATCAGATAATCACATATGAAGTAATCTGTTTAAAAACCTGTATTTGGGGGCTATTTAGAAGATTTTTTCACTCCCCTTACCGGGTCGGCCTCCATTGGATGGTCGGGCCATGAATGTTTCGGATAACGTCGGCGTAACTCTTTGCGCACCTCGAAATAGGTGGATTGCCAGAAACTGTGCAAATCGGAGGTGAGTTGAACAGGTTTGAAGCCGGGCGACAACAGTTCCATCAATACGGGTGAGCCATCCACCCGAGGGGTATCCAGCAGGCCGAAGCACTCTTGCAAGCGCACCCGCAGTACCGGCACTTCTGCACCGATACGGTAGTCGAGGTGTATCCGACTCCCTGTGGGGACAGCGATATGAGCAGGAGCCAACTGCTCCACCATTTTCTGCTGTTCATAGGTAAGTCGGCTCCAAATGACCTCGCAAAGGTCTGTCTTCTTCAGTTCATTCGTTGTTGTTGCTTTGCCGATAAAGAGAGGTCCCCACTCCACAGCGCTCTTGCAGATGGTCTCCGTGTCGACAGCCGGAAGAGACAGTTCAGGATGGCGGGAGGCTACAAAAGCGATTCTCCGCTGCAGATTGCGCACCTCGTCGGAGAAATTCAGCATCGATGGTCCATCTTTGGCAATTGCCTCGCAAATGACCTGTTGCATCTTCTCGCGAGCATTATTTGCCAACGGTTTTGAAGCCAGCAGGATGGTGCCGATACGGGTCTCCCTTCTGGCAACCACAGTTCCGCCCTTACTATCCCAAAAGATATTGTCGCGCTCACGGGCATACTGTTTGAGGTCGGCAGGGTCGACGACACTGGCCAGGAAGACTTTCCCCACACCACCTGCTTTCTGATGCATCGTAGCGACAGAAAGCCATTCTGCGCCGGCCATGGCATCCGAAGCCTCTACTGCTACCAGTTCACCCCCTGGCAACTGGAACACGCCGACACCCTCTTTCCACGCCTTACCGATACGCTCAGGATAGGCCGACGCAAGCAACGCACCCACCTCGTAGGGGTTGACGGCGTCATTGTCCTCCTTGGAGTGAATCATGTCGGCATATTGACGGGCGATTTTCGCCATGCGTCCCCATGGGCCAGACTTCCCACTTCTACGTTCCCGACGGAGTGCGTCCAACCGGCGGTCCATAGCGCTGTCGCTCTCTCCAGCCAACGGATCTTTCTCCTCTATCAGTGCTGCGATATCGGCGGCAAGGGCTTGCCGCTGCTTCGTGTCTGCCGTCAGCAGCATGCGGGCGATACGAGGATGGCAAGGCAGTTTTGAAAGCCTTCTCCCCCACTCCGTCACCCTGCCATCTTCGTCTGTCGCGCCAAGCGATGTCAACAGCCGGTGGGCATGGGCTACAGCCGACTTCATTGGAGGAGTCAGCCACGGCAGCCTCTCCACGTCGTGCTCCCCCCAGATGGCGATATCAAGCACCAGCGAACTCAGGTCGGCCTCCAGAATTTCCGGCATCCGCACGGCTGCCATGCGCGACTCTGTGGCGGCTGTCCACAACCTATAGCATACGCCGGGAGCCACACGTCCGGCACGCCCCGTGCGCTGCGTTGCCATATCCAACGAGATACGCACCGTTTCCAAGTGGTTGAGTCCGCTGCGTGCATCGAAAACCATCTTCCGACAGAGCCCGCTGTCGACAACTACACGCACACCCTCTATGGTCAACGAGGTCTCCGCGATAGGCGTTGCCAGCACCACTTTCCGTTCGCCTGCACGGGTCGGAGCGATGGCTTTCGCCTGCTCTTCATTGGAAAGCAGACCGTATAGCGTATAAATCTTCGTTTCGCCAAGTCCACCCGAGGAGAGCAGTTCCTGCACACGACGTATCTCCCCTTCGCCAGGCAGGAATGCCAGGATGTCGCCCTCATGCGCTCGATGCGCCTGAAGGATGGTCTTTGCCACCATCTGCGATACGTTGAACACGTTGGCATCTTCCTCATTGTGGAACACCTCGACCGGAAACATCCTCCCTTCGCTCGTCAGTACCCTACAGTGCAAGGCATCCGTCAGGGCATCCGTGTCGATTGTTGCCGACATCACCACCAACCGCAGGTCGTCTCTCAGCACATCCTTGCACTGTCTGACCAGCGCAAACGCCTCGTCGGTGTTCAGGCTCCGCTCATGAAACTCATCGAAAACGACCACCGCCACGTCTTCCAATGCCGGATCGTCTAAGAGCATCCGAGTGAGTACCCCTTCAGTCACCACCTCTATGCGCGTCTTCGACGACACCTTGCTCTCAAAGCGGATTCGGTAGCCCACGGTCTCGCCAACCGACTCGCCAAGAAGCCATGCCATTCGTGAGGCAATTTGCCGTGCCGCCACACGTCTTGGTTCCAGCATGACGATCTTGCCGGTGCCTTCCTGCAGCCCTTGCAGAATGGTCAATGGCAGCACCGTTGACTTTCCGGCTCCAGGTGCAGCCGTCACTATCACCGCCGTCTCCTTCCGCAGGATTTCATTCAGCGGTTTCACCAACGCTGCCACGGGCAGCGTTTCCAGTTCTCTTCGTAGTCGTTCGGTCAATTCAGTCATACCATCGCAGAACGGCAAGCAACTGCCGCAGTTTTGTAGATATTACTATCAGCAGGGAGGTGCTTGGCTATTTGCATACAAAAATAAGCCTTTTCAATCAAAATCCCATTTCTTTTCTGATGTTAGGCGAAAAAAGAGGAGGTTTGTAAGAAATTTGGAAAAAAAGGGCGCCTTACCAATCTTTTACACTTGCCAACGGCTGAACGTACCGATATTTTTTGTATTTTAGTGCACTAAATGTTGTTTAAACAATGATAAAGTAATTAGTTTTGGTAGAAGAGCCGAATTTTGAATACAAGTACGACCTGGCATACCAGAAATCGTTTGCTGCAAGACTCAGTTTCAAAATCATGACAATTGCGGCAGCGGTCTTTCTTGTGGCCGTATTATTGTTCTTCTATTTCACGGAAGACAGCATGTCGCTGCCGATGACCCATCAAATCGTAAAATACGGTATGGTGGTGTTTTTCGTGGGACTTGTATCATTGTTTGTATGCTGTACCATCGCCATCTATCATATGGTAAAACCGCTGAAGCAGTTTTCCGAGTCTGCGGTGAACATTGCCGAAGGCAAACTTGACACCCCACTTCCCGAGATACATACACAAGACGAGTTGTTGCAACTGCGCAACGCCTTTGGGTATATGCAGACATCGCTGAAACAGCATATTGAAGACTTGAAATCCACCACCGCCAGCAAGCAGCGGCTGCAAAGCGAACTCATCATCGCCCACGACATCCAGATGGGCATGATTCCCACCGTCTTCCCGGAACGCGACGACCTTGACCTCTTTGCCTCGATGACGCCCGCCAAAGAAGTGGGTGGCGACCTCTATGACTTCATCGTCGAGGGCGACGAACTCTTCTTCATCATTGGCGATGTGGCAGGCAAGGGAGTGCCCGCCTCACTCTATATGGCGGTTACCCGCACGCTCTTCCGCAACCTTGCAGGCAACTACCAGAGTGCCGCCAACATCATGTGCGAGATGAACCACGCCATCGCCTCCACCAACGAATCCCTTATTTTTGTCACAGCTTTCATTGGCGTGCTCGACCTGAAGACCCATCACCTGATCTATTGCAATGCCGCCCATAACGCGCCAGCCATCTGCACCGCCCACGGCGACTACCGTTTGCTGGACGTTGAAACCAACCTGCCTATCGGCCTCCAAGACCACTACAATTACGAGGACCAGCAAGTGTCATTCCCTGAGGACACCTCGCTGTTGCTGTATACTGACGGACTAACCGAAGCCATGTATATTGCCGGTGACGGCAGCAGGAAATTATTTGGAGAAGAACGAATGCTGCATGACTTGGAGAAGACGAAGAGTGCCTCCGCCATAGAGGTTGTGGATTATCTCAAACAGCATGTCACCGTGTTTGCCGACGGTACGGAGCAAGGCGACGACCTTACCCTGATGTTTCTTCGACACGGCACATCTCAAAAGCAGGCTTCAAATGCACCGCGTAGAATCATCATGAAGAATGAGATGTCGGAAGTGAGTAGGATGCGTGGCTTCTTCTTCTCTGTATGCCGTGAGCATGGCATCGCAGAGGAAACGGCCAAGACGTTGAACCTTGCCATCGAGGAATGGGTAGCGAATGTCATCAACTATGCATACCCTAAGGGAACCCGCGGCCATGTGGAACTGACCGCGGAATATTCCGACGGGCTGCTGACGCTGGTCATCAAGGACCATGGCATTCCGTTCGACCCCACCCAATATAAAGAAATCGACGTGGAAGCAGACCTCGACGACCGTCCCATCGGAGGCCTTGGCATTCATCTCGTGAAAACCATTATGGACACGATGACCTATCGGCGCACCCCCGATGGTTACAACGTGCTGACGCTAACAAAAAACAAAGTAACACCTTAATTTAAATGCTTATGGAATCTATCGTCTTTTTAGGATTCAATCTCTATGCTTGGATTACGATAGTCACCGTGCTGTCGATGTTCTCGGTGCTGTTGTTCACCAAACTACGTGCCGACCTGGTTTTCCTTGGAGCCATCGCCATTCTTTTTGTCACGGGCGTTCTCGATGCCAAGGAGGCCTTCTCGGGCTTCAGCAGCACCTCCGTGGTAATCATTGGAGTGCTCTTTGTCGTTGTTGCCGGACTGACCCATACGGGTGTGCTGCAATGGATTGTCAAGCACCTGCTAGGACAGCCGAATAGTTATCCCAAGGCCGTGATACGACTGATGCTACCAGTGGCTGCCCTCAGTTCGTTTCTGAGCAACACCACGGTGGTGGCTCTCTTTGTTGGCATCGTCAAGATGTGGTCGAAAAAGTTGAACATATCCCCCTCTAAACTATTGATACCATTGAGTTACGCTTCCGGCATGGGAGGCGTGTGCACGCTTATAGGAACGCCTCCTAACCTGATTATCTCCGGTCTTTATGAAGACAGCACAGGTACGGCGATGAACGTGCTGGCAACCACCATCCCGGGGTTGTTCTGTCTTTTCATCGGCGTGCTCTCCATCATCGCCATGCGCAAACTTCTGCCCGACCGCAAGGCACCCGAAACCGCCTTTGAGTCTACCTCCGACTACACGGTCGAACTGCTTGTGCCCTCTGACAACAAGCACATTGGCGATACCATCGAGGAAGCAGGTCTGTTGGATATTCATGGCGGCACATTGATAGAAATCAAGCACTTTGACAACCGTGAGATTGTATCCCCCGTACCTGCAGATGAGTATCTGATGGGTGGCGACCGCCTGGTCTTTGCAGGTCAGATAGACGAAATTCTCGACCTGAAGAAGAGTCATGGTTTTGTGAATGCCGACCATCATATCTTCGCTCTCAGCGAGGTGGATAAGAACCGCCAGTTGCGCACTGCTTTCGTCACCTTTGGAAGCAGCCTCATCAACACCACGATAGGCGATTCAACCTTTGAGAAGGACAACAATATGATTCTTGTCGCTGTAGCCCGTCGCGGCGAGCGCATCAACGAGTCACCACGCAAGGTGGTGCTTCAGGCCGGTGACACACTGCTGTTCGAGTGTCCGCCTCACGTGAAAATCCATACAGAACGACTCAGATCACAATTGCAGTTCTTCGACAGCGCACAGGTGCCCAACATAGGCAATAAGACTCTGGTGTCGACCACCATCATGATTGCCATGGTGGTGCTCTCTGCCCTCAATGTCATTCCACTCCTCCAGTGTGCCTTCCTCGCGGCCATAGCCATGTTGGTTTTCCGTTGCTGCAACGTAGACCAAGCCATGAAAGCCATCAACTGGGAGATTCTCATGGTGTTCGCCGGCTCTGTGGTGTTGGGCATAGCCATCCAGAAGACAGGCATTGCCGAGCGTCTGGCATTTGGCATCCTCGATGTATGCGGCACCAACCCCATCGTAGTAATGGCAGCCATCTGTTTCGTGGGAACCTTCATCACTGAGTTCATCTCCAACACAGCGGCAGGAGCTATGTTCTTCCCCATCATGTACGAGGCGGCCGAGAAATTGGGCTACGACCCTTATCCCTTCCTCATCGCGCTGATGGTCAGCGTCAGTTCCAGTTTTGCGACACCTATCGGCTCACCCACACACATGCTGGTTTACGGCCCTGGAGGCTACCGCTTCAGCGACTTCATGCGCATAGGCCTATTGATGAACCTCATCATTCTCGCCGCCAATATACTGATTATCAACATCATTTATCCCCTCACCCCACTGCAATGATTGGAAAATGATGTTTGAAACAATATCCAAAGAAGGAGTTTGATGAAACAGAAGAGACAATTTAGTAAAATAAGAAAAAATGAATATTGAAATTAAAGAACTGAATGGTTCCTATTATGGAACCCTCACAGGGTGGATTGACACCGCAGTAGCAACACAATTCCTCGAGGACCTGAATCCTCTAATGAATCATGCCAACAAGTCCATTACATTAGATTGTGAAAAACTGGAATATATCTGTAGCCTTGGATTACGTGGTCTGCTCAAGTTGAAGAAAGAGAGTGCAGCCAAGGGTGGAAGTATGGTGTTGACCCATGTTGATGGAGAAGTTCTCAAGATTTTCAAGATGACGGGATTCTTCAAATTATTCGACATCCGATAGCGTATTTTCCCAACGTGAGCCATTTTTTTAGCCCACACCAACCTGGGTGTGGGCTAAAAAAGAACTGTATTTCGCTTATAAAAAAGGAAATTTTCGGAATAAAAAAGGAATATAAACGCAGAAATCAGCAAAATAGAAGAAAAAGTTGCCGAAAAATTTGCATATCGATAAAAAAAGCAGTACCTTTGCAACCGCATTTGAAATCGCGGAGTGGAGCAGTTGGTAGCTCGCCAGGCTCATAACCTGGAGGTCGCATGTTCGAGTCCTGCCTCCGCAACCAAAAACGGATAATCTCATACGAGGTTATCCGTTGATAGTATATAAGCACCTGCACTATGAGAAAAACGCTATTCCTTCTACTATTGGCCCTCATGCCGGTAACCATGAGGGCACAGCAACACTACACCGTGGTTGTATCTCTCGATGGATGCCGCTGGGACTACCCCCAATGGTATGACACCCCCTTCTTCGACAGGATGGCTGCCGAAGGTGCCGAAGCCAACCTCATCCCCTCCTTCCCCTCCAAGACCTTTCCCAACCATTACACATTGGCGACCGGTCTCTATCCCGACCATCACGGCATCATCGCCAATTCCTTTTATGACCCCGAAAAAGACAGACTGTTCAGTCTGGGAAATCCGGCAGCAAAGACCGACCCCAGTTTCTATGGCGGCGAACCCGTTTGGAACACCGCTGAGCGACAAGGCATACGCTCCGCTGTGTTCTATTGGGCAGGTTCGGACGTGAAAATAGGCGGCAGGTATGCCTCTATTTACCATGACTACGACACTCCTCCGCGCTTGACCTTGGAGGAACGTGTAGACAGCATCATTGCCCTGCTCTCCATGCCCGAAGACAAACGCCCCAGGCTTGTCATGGCATACTTTGAGGAGCCCGACGGCAATGGCCACTCCAGCGGTCCGCAAAGCAAGCGCACAAGGGCTGCCGTGGAGAGAATGGACAGTATGATGTGCAAACTCTATGAGGGCATCAAGGCCCTGCCCATTGGCGATGAAGTGAACTTCATCGTGGTTTCCGACCATGGCATGACCTCTCTGGCCCCCAACAGGTTGGTGAACCTGAGCAACGTGATCAAACCCGAATGGCTGCGTATGTCGGAAGGCAATAATCCCCTCAACCTGTACGTGAAGGAAGAGTGCAAGGACTCCGTCTTCCAGGCGCTACACCACGTCGACCATATCAAATACTGGTATAAGGAAGACATTCCCGCCTATCTGCACTTCGGCTCCAATCCAAGAGTTGGCGACATCGTGGTGATGCCCGACCTGGGATGGTTGGTAGACAACAAGTTGGAAGAATGGGGCTCGCACGGCTTCGACCCTCAGTTCAGCGACATGCATGCCATAATGCGCGCCGTGGGTCCCGACATCGAGCACGTGAACCTTGGCGACACCAACAATGTGAACTTGTATGCCATGATATGCCTGTTGCTCGGCATAGAGCCTGCCCCTAACGACGGCAATGCCAGGGAAATAGCCAACATGCTGAAGGCAGAGGTGCAATTGAGGATGGCAAAATAGTTTTCATGTTTTATTAAGGCAACAGTTGATGTTGCCTTAATAAAACCTATCAGCAGCACAAAAAGCCGTAATCATTCATAATCATCGATTACCGCGTTGACGAAATCGAGCATGGGCTTGGCAGTTTTGAACACTTTGACCATTTTTTCCAGCCAAGCATCACCCTCGAAGAAATCGTCAGGCACCTGCGTCCAACAACAATAATCCTTCATCCTGAGATAGCGCAGGTGGACGTAGTCGCGCGGGAACCCTGCAGGACAAGTCTTGAGCATGGCAAGTCCGAAACCGCGGTCGGCAGCACCAGAGCCAGGTTCTCCGAAGGTATTGAGGAAACCAGGAGACTGCACACATGCCAGCCACCTCTCTGTATTGCCCATGATTTCATTCCTGCAGGCGGTAAGGATATTTGTCGGAAGATAGTAGCACCCACACGCCAGCATACACTCACCTGGTTGCAGGTGGATATAATACCCTCCATGAAATGCTTTCTTTCCATGCGCGGCGATATAGGCACCAAGATGGCGCTTGTAGGGCGACTTGTCGGGTGAGAAACGGGTATCGCGGTAGAAACGGTAGGTGGTGTCGCGCACGGAGAGATGGGCTATCGAAGGGTCGAAGGCGGCGATACGTGTGATGGCACGTGCCACACCATCCTCGAAATCTCCCCTTACAGCATCATAACGGGCCTTGTTGGCAAGAAACCACTCTCGGCTGTTGTTTTTAGCGATATCATCGAGAAAGGAAAGAATGGCCTTGGTATTCATGATTAATGGTTTTGGAGTTTATCGTCGTCCATCAGTTTCGGACAGATACTGTCGAAAGGACATTTCCCACAATGAGGCTTACGGCTGGTACACACATAGCGCCCATGCAACAACAGCCAGTGGTGCGCGGTGGGTATATCTGCTTCGGGGATGTGGCGCATGAGTTGCATCTCCACCTTTAGCGGAGTGTCGGCATCGCGGGAGACCAGTCCCAACCGGCGGCTCACCCTGTAGACATGCGTGTCGACCGCCATGGTGGCCTTGCCGAAAGCCACTGCCTGCACCACGTTGGCTGTCTTTCGCCCCACCCCAGGCAACCGTATCAACATCGCGGGGTCGGAAGGCACTTCGCCGCCAAACTCGCTCACCAGCATCTTTGCCATAGCCACGAGATGACGCGTCTTAGAATTGGGGTAAGACACGCTCTTCACATAGCCATACACCTCTTCCTCTGTGGCGCCAGCCATCGTGGCAGCATCGGGGAATCGGGAGAAGAGCGCCGGAGTCACCTCATTCACCCGCTTGTCGGTGCACTGGGCGCTGAGCACAGTGGCCACAAGGAGTTGGAAAGGAGAGGCAAACTGCAGTTCGGTGGTCACCACCGGCATCTGTTGCCTGAAATAATCGAGCAGGTATTGGTATCTTTGCTTGCGTGTCATGACTTGAGATGGGAAGGAAAAGAAAAGACGCCGGCAATGTCGACGTCTCTTCATATCTCATCGCAGCGGAGGTCAACCTACCGTCGTGGGATGTTTGCTAAAAGATTACTTGTCAAGAGGCTTCGGCTTGTAAGCCTTGTTCAAACCAGCCACCACCTCGGCAGTGATGTCATAGTTCTTGTCGGCATAAAGGATATTGTCGCCCTGCTTGGTAAGAATGAGGGAGTACTTCTTGTCTTTGTTGTAAACAGCGAGATAATGCTGGAGGCTGTCGCGAAGGGCCTCATTGAACTTCTCGGTCTGGCTCATGAGTTCGCTCTGCAACCGCTGGGCAGTAGCCTGAAGTTGCTGGTCCTGACGCTGGATGGCAGCCTGCTGGCTTTCAGCCTCTGCACGGCTGGAGAATCCATTGTTCTGCAACTTGTTCTGAAAATTCTGGGCAGCGGCCTCAAGGTTGCGCTGCTGCGAGGCCAGGGTATTCTGCACGGTTTGCTGGCGCTTCTCCAGGATCTTGGTGTATTCCTTACAGAAAGTGTATTGCGACATGATGGAGTCTACCTCCACATAAGCGATTTTCAATGCTTGTCCGGCAGCCTTTTCTGGAGTGGCAGCGGGTTTTTCATCCATTTTGGTAGAGTCTTGGCAAGCGCCCATCGTGAAGACGGCAATAGCGGCAATAGCCACTGTGCGGAAATAGTTTTTCTTGTTCATTGTTGATTATTTATTTTATATTATTTCGATTTTTCACTGACGCCCTTTCGAGGAGCCCTCATCTCACGGTCCTGGTCGAGTACGCAGTGAATGCCCTTGCTCTTGAGGTATTCGCTATCGTGAATGTGTGGTGATGCGAACGAGCCATTTCGCCTGAAAATCACCTTCACCGACAGCAACGCCACGGCAATAGCAATTATTAACACGGTAATGATGATAGTTTCCACCATTTTTTTATATCTTTGCAAACCAGAAGCGGGCAACTCGCCCCTTCCACGCAATCAAGTTGCAAAGTTAACACAATCCGATGGCATTACAAAATGAATATTCATTTTTTTGCTATTTTAATGTTTTTGCCATCTCAAGGAGATTGTACATTATATTAATAACAACACCATAAATCATTACAGAAGACATGAAAAAAGACAATCTTACACCGAAATGCGTTTTCGAGCAATTCGCAAAAATCAACACCATCCCACGCCCTTCAAAGCATGAAGAGCGGATGATTGCCTTCCTGAAGGAATTCGGCAAGAGCCATGGACTGGAAACCAAAGTAGACGACACCGGAAATGTGCTCATCTGCAAGCCCGCCACCCCTGGCTACGAGAACCGTGCCAAGGTGGTGCTGCAAAGCCACATGGACATGGTGTGCGAGAAACTCGTCGACGTGGACATCGACTTCAATAACGACCCCATAGAGACCTATGTCGATGGCGAGTGGCTGAAGGCCAAAGGCACCACCCTCGGTGCCGACGACGGCATCGGCGTGGCCATGGAACTGGCAGTGCTCGACAGCGACGATATTGAGCACGGTCCGCTGGAGTGCCTCTTCACCGTCGACGAGGAGACAGGTCTCACCGGTGCCTTCGGTCTGCAGGCCGGGTTCATGAGCGGCGACATGCTCATCAATCTCGACTCTGAGGATGAAGGACAGATCTTTGTGTCGTGCGCTGGAGGCATCAACACCGCCGCCCGTTTCCACTACACCCGTGAAAAAGCCCCTCAGGGACTGTTCTTCATGAAGGCCTCGCTGAAAGGACTCAACGGAGGCCATTCCGGCGACGACATCAACAAGAAGCGCGCCAACGCCATCAAGATTCTGTCACGTTTCCTTTATACCGTACAGGAGAAGTGGGGCCTGCGCCTGGCACAGTGGCATTCGGGCAAGGTGCACAACGCCATCCCACGCGACGGTTGGGTGCTCTTCGGCGTACCAGCCGACAAGAAGGAAGAGGTGCGTGCCGAGTGGAACATCTTCGCCGCAGCCATAGAGGAAGAGTATCACGTGACCGAACAAGGCATGGTGTTTGAAATGGAGAGTGCCGACGCAGAAGATGTGCTCCCCGCCGATGTTTCGACGCGTGTGGTGCAAGCCATGCAGGCCCTCGACAATGGCGTGATGGCCATGTGCCAGGACGAAGAGATAGCATGGCTCGTAGAGACCAGCAGCAACGTGGCCAGCGTACATTCCCAGGACGACACGCTTGAGGTGGTGACCAGCCAGCGCTCCAACGTGATGAGCAACCTGCGCAACATGGCCAACACCGTGAAAGCCCAGTTCCAACTGGCAGGAGCCGAAGTGGAGCAAGGCGACGGCTATCCGGCATGGAAGATGAACCCCAACAGCGAACTCACCAAAATCGTGGTGGAAACCTACAGGAAACTCTTCGGCAAAGATCCAAAGGTGCTGGGCATACACGCCGGACTGGAATGCGGTCTGTTCTCCGAGCGCTATCCCAACATGGACATGGTATCGTTTGGTCCCACGCTCCGTGGCGTGCATTCGCCCGACGAGCGTCTCCATATCCCCACTGTTCAGATGGTTTGGGATCACCTGCTTGAAATCCTGAAGAACATCCCCGCTGCCAAATAGGGAATGAACCATAAGAAATATGCGCCCCACGCTGCCTTTCATACTGGAAAGCGGCGTGGGGCGATTCTTCTGCATACAAATTGCCCCTGAGCATAGTATCACTACAAACTCAGGGGCATTACCTTATTAAAACTACCTATTGAATTTATTGTTGTCACATATTCATTATTTCCTATCAATTATTTTTTTGCCTTCTTCACAGAAAACTTGTCTTCAGATAAGGTGGAACGGTGTAATTGCACTACACTTAGGGCGAAAGAGCCACTGTAAACCATACTGGGAATGGCATCAATATGCCCACATTTCCACAATCGGTGCAAATATACGAATTATTTCCGAAAAACAATATAAATCATCAGTTTTTTTTCATCTTTTTGCTTTTCATCTTCATTTTCCTTCATTTTCTTTTTGCCAGCACCCCCAAAGGCATTATTCAGACCCCCATTCTGACACCAGCAGCCATTGTCGGAACAACAGCACGCAAAGACCACTTTTTTGACCTTCCTGTATTCCACCTTATCCCCTGACTTCATAAAAAACGCCACGGAAGAGAATACTTTTGGCATAATCTTTGCAAGCGAACTATCAGGAATATTCAAATCAATACAATAAAAACCAAGGATTATGCAAAAAGGAAACATTGGGGTTACCACTGAGAACATCTTCCCCGTTATCAAAAAGTTCCTCTACAGCGACCATGAGATTTTCCTCAGAGAAATGGTGTCGAACGCTGTCGATGCCACCCAGAAAATGAAAACCCTCGCTGAGCGAGGCGAGTTTAAGGGTGACTTGGGCGACCTGACAGTGAACATCTCTCTCGACACCGACAAGGGCACGCTCACTATCAGCGACCGCGGAATAGGAATGACAGCCGAGGAAATCGACAAATACATCAACCAGATTGCCTTCTCGGGTGTCAACGACTTCCTCGACAAATACAAGGACAACGCCAATGCCATCATCGGTCATTTCGGTCTCGGCTTCTACAGTGCCTTCATGGTAAGCAAGAAAGTGGAAATCGTGACACGCAGTTACCGCGACGACGCTCAGGCCGTGAAATGGAGTTGCGACGGCAGTCCCGCCTTTGAGATCGACGAGGTGGAAAAGGCCGACCGCGGCAGCGACATCATCCTGTATATCGACGATGACTGCAAGGAGTTTCTCGAGAAGAGCCGCATAGAGGCTCTGCTCAACAAATACTGCAAGTTTATGCCCGTACCACTGGCTTTTGGCAAGAAGAGCGAGTGGAAAGACGGCAAGATGGTGGAAACCGATGAGCCCAACATCATCAACGACACCGACCCGATGTGGGCCAAGAGCCCAAGCACGCTGAAGGATGAAGACTACACCTCGTTCTACCGCACCCTCTACCCCATGCAGGACGAGCCTCTCTTCTGGATACATCTTAATGTAGACTACCCCTTCCACCTCACCGGCATCCTCTATTTCCCACGGGTGAAATCCAACATCGACCTGCAGCGCAACAAGATACAACTGTACTGCAACCAAGTGTTCGTTACCGACCAGGTTGAGGGCATCGTACCGGAATTCCTTACCCTGCTCCACGGTGTCATCGACTCTCCCGACATTCCCCTTAACGTGAGCCGCTCGTATCTGCAAAGCGATGCCAACGTCAAGAAAATATCCAACTACATCACGAAGAAAGTCTCCGACCGACTGAACAGCATCTTCAAGGACGACAGGAAAGACTATGAGTCGAAATGGGACGACCTGAAAATCTTCATCCATTATGGTATGCTGTCGCAAGAAGACTTCTACGACCGTGCCAAGGACTTCGCATTGCTGAAAGATACCGAAGGGAAATTCTTCACCTACGAGGAATACAAGACGCTGATCAAGGACAACCAGACCGACAAGGACGGCACCACAGTCTATCTCTATGCCAACAACGTGGAAGACCAATACAGTTTCATCGAAGCCGCCAAGAACAAGGGCTACAGCGTGTTGCTGCTCGATGGTGACCTCGATGTGCCGATGGTATCGATGCTGGAACAGAAGTTGGAGAAATGCCGTTTCACCCGTGTCGACGGCGATACCATCGACCGTCTGATTGTGAAGGAAGACAAGAAGGAAACAGAGTTGACCAAAGAAGAGAGTGACAATTTGTCAGAGGCATTCAAGTCGCAACTGCCCAACATCGACAAGACCAATTTCTTTGTCGAGGTACAACCTCTGGGTGAGGCCAGCCAGCCTGTTGTCATCACACAAAGCGAGTATATGCGGAGAATGAAAGACATCAGCCGTTATCAGAGCGGCATGGCTTTCTACGGACAGATGCCCGACTCCTACAGCATGGTGCTCAATAGCGACCACCCACTCATCAAGCGCGTACTCGACGAGACGACAGCCAGCACCGCTGAGGCCCTGAAACCCGTACTGGCAGAGATCAAGGGACAGGAAGCCCGCTTGGCCGTACTCCGTCAGGAACAGAACAAGAAGAAGCCCGAGGAGGTGACACAGGAGGAGAAAGACGACATGGCTAACACTGAAAAAGCCGTGAACGAGCAAAAGGAGAAGAAACGTCAGATTATTGCCGATGCTGCCAAAGGCAACGACATCATCCACCAACTCACCGACCTCGCTCTGCTCCAGAATGGTATGCTGAAAGGTGCTGCTCTCGCCGCCTTCCTGAAACGCTCGGTAGACTTGATCAAATAAAAAGACCATACCCATTCATACCCTACCCCTGTCTTGCCCTTCAAGGCAGGGGTTTCTTTTTTCACTACATCTACATAAAACATATACCCTCTATTCACCCCCTACCCCATTATGAAATGGCGATGGCACCAATTATGGAGATGGAGAAACACCAAGAAAAGCCCTATTTGAGCGTATTTTGACTGTTTTTTTTCAGAAATCAAATAAAAAAAGCCGCAAAAGTTTGGTGGATTCTCAAAAAAGCACTACCTTTGCAAACGCATTTCGGGAATGCCCCGAAGACCAAGGATGCGCTTGTAGCTCAGTTGGTAGAGCACCTGACTCTTAATCAGGGTGTCCAGGGTTCGAGCCCCTGCAGGCGTACAACTGAAAATCAGAGAGTTACAGAGATGTAACTCTCTTTTATTTTTGCCAAGGTGGATCTTCGTCACTTTTGTTGCAAAATCAGCCTTCCAAATCTATTATTTTGTTTAATTTTATCCAAATAAAATTATTACATTATTTAACTGACAATCAGTAATATATATACATTTTTAACAGGCGTTTCTGACAAATATTTTGTACCTTTATGTCGCCAAACAAAAGAACAAAAACAATGTCAGAAAACGCCATCGGGAACAAAAGTACTGAATTTATCCGTAAAAACATAGGGATTGGAAATTTATTGGGACTGAAAAATTTGACTATCTGCTCGTTCTCTCTAGACAAGGACACCGGCGCGGTCACCATAGAGGCATGCAGCCGCATGCATTCGGCGACGTGTCCGACATGTGGGGCCACCAGCAGGAGCGTCCACTCCTGTTATGTACGCAATGTGGCCGACCTGCCCATCAGCGGACGTAGGGTCACCATACTCCTGCACACGCGCAGGTTCCGTTGCCCGCATCCACACGAGGACGGAAGGAAGCGCGTCTTCAGCGAGCGGCACGAGGCGGTCGGCAGGTACAGGCGCAGGACGAGGCGCACGGAGGACCTCATCCTCCGCACCGCTCTGGAGACGTCTGCGAGGAAGGCGGAGCACATGATGTCCCGCGCTCAAGCCGCTTGTGGTAGAGGATGAAGCCGTCGCCGTCCCAGCGCAGGACCTTCACGGAACGGCGGTGGCGGGGGAAAAACAGGAAAACGTCACCCGTTAGCGGGTGCATGCCCATGTCGGAGCGTACCACGGAGCACAGGCTGTCGATGCCCTTGCGCATGTCAACATAGTGCTGGCAGAGGAAGAAGCGGTGGCTTTCGGTCAGCGAGAACATGGGGCAGCCTCCTTCCTGTAGCGGGTGACCAGCTCCACGAGCGCCTCAGGGCTGCACCTGCGGACGGCAAGCACCGTGCCGTCGGGGAAAGTCAGCGATACGCCGGAGAGAAAGCTGCCGGACGGGGCGCTCCGCCCTTCGGCAGTGGCGGGGATGACGGGAAGCAGCATGTGGCTTCCCGTCTCGTCGCTTAACGTGGCGGCGGCAACGGCACTCTCCTGCTTGAGCGACTTCACGCTCAGGCCTGAGGAGTACATCCACTTCCTCATGCCCTCATAATTGACATGATTGGCACGGCAGTAAGAACGGAGCGTGCAATGGGAAGAGCCGGATATGTGACGGCGGTAACCTGCAAGGGCACGCTCATAACGATCACGGGCAAGCGGAGGAGTGGACTGTGGCATTGTTGTTGGCATAATAAATAATGATGATGATGAACAATGCCGCAAAGATAGAAAATCAAACAATGAAAGTCAATGCGTAATCGCGGAGACGCTTACTAAAAAATAGGAGAAAAATGACATGACAATAAAAAAACGACCATTTTTCATCGCCTTTCAATATATTTAATTATCTTTGCATCAATATATTACAGTGTAAAAGCTGTAAATGGTACAGATAGTGAAGCGTTTAAAACATAAGTTACGCATTTTCTTCGAAATGGAGCCAAGGCCGACGGTAGCTGAGGCATGGGTTGGCGTAAAATGATATAATAATGGCACGTAATAATGTGTGACAATACGCCAAATCACTGTAATTTTGCAAAAAAAAAGGAGAACAAGAAATGGAAAAGAAAACAGCACTCATTACGGGATCTTATGGCGGACTTGGCACCTGCTTTGTCAATATCCACGCGAAAACGGGCGGCAGTCTCGTCCTTGTCGGTCGCAATCAGAAGAAGCTCGAAGAGCAGGCCGGTCAGGTGAGGAAGGAATTTGGCGTAGAGGTTCACACGATCGAAGCGGACCTGTCTTTGCCCGAAGCGGCACAGACGATCTACGACACCTGTAAGGAAAACGGCTGGGAGATCGACTATCTCATCAATAACGCGGGGTTTGGCGGTCAGGGCGATTTTGCCCGGGAAAGGACAATGGAACAGGATATGTCCATGATCGCAGTGAATATCGAGACTCCGACCCGGCTCTGCAAGCTGTTCCTCCCAGACTTTATCAAGCGCGGAAGCGGGAAGGTGCTGAACGTGTCCTCTTCTGCTGCCGTAAGCCCGGGGCCTCTGCAGGCGGTATATTACGCAACAAAGGCCTATGTGACAAGTTGGTCAAATTCTCTTTGGCGCGAACTGCAGGGAACCGGCGTGACCGTGACAACACTCATGCCGGGGGCCATGAAGACTGGCTTTGCAGATACCGCAGGACTTTCTGATACGAAGCTGTTCGCCAATGCCGTTGACCCTCTCAAAGTTGCCCAGGACGGCTATGACGGAATGCTGAAGGGAGAACTGAACGTAATAGCAGGACTTCTCGCATGGCAGGCGGCGGTAGTGAAATTTACGCCGCTGTTCCCGAAAAAGCCATTGCTGAATCTGGTTTACGAACAGCAGACTGCGGGCAGCGCGAAAAAGTAAGTAGACAAGATGGACAACTATATTTTAGACGGTCAATATGGAAAATACCTTGGCCAGAACGGCATCAGGGTGGGCGAAGCACTGAGAAAGGCCGGAGTGGCGGAAGACCTGTTCAGCCGGAAAAGACCGACGTTGAGCGAGGCGGATTATTATCGCTTTATGGATGCTGTCGGAGAGCAGATGACAGATCCTTCCATGCCCATTGCCCTCGCGACAGCGGACAACATCGAGAGCTTTTCGCCGCCGGTTTTCGCTTCCTACTGCAGCAAAAACGGCCGTACTTGCATCGAGCGGCTGAGCCGGTATAAAAGGATCATCGCGCCGATGAGATATGAGGTGTCCGAGAATGAAAATGCGGGAGAATTGAAGCTCAGGATCTCGGCGAGCAGGGATGAACTGACCATGTCGCAATTCCTTGCGGAAACGGAGATGGTTTTCATCGTCCACATTATCCGGACCGCCACAAAGACCAGTATTATACCTCTGCGTGCAACGATGCAAAAGCCTGTGCTCGACAAGGAATTCCTGGACTATCTTGGCTGTGATGTGGCGGAATCGGGCGAAAATGCCTTGGTATTCAGTCTTTCCGATATGGAGAGGCCTTTCATCAGCCATAACGAGGGTATGTGGGAGTTCTTTGAGCCCGAGCTTCAAAAACGCCTGGATGAGATGGAGCGCGACGATTCTTTTTCCGCCAAGGTCAGGAGCGCATTGACAGAACTGCTGCCCAGAGGAGCAGGATCTATAGACGATGTGGCTGCAAAACTCTGTATCAGCAAAAGAACGCTGCAGCGCAAGCTGACAGAGGAAAAGACGACTTTCCTCAAGCAGCTGGGCGGAACACGGGAGATACTGGCAAAACACTATATCAGGAACACGGACATGACAGGCGGGGATATCGCTTTCCTGCTGGGCTATCAGGAACTGAATTCCTTCCTCAGGGCCTTTAATGCCTGGACGGGGATGAGTATTTCAGAATACAGGAAGAAAGCACATATCGCATAGCAGAATTGGAGTTTATCTGTTCCATTACTTCTGCCTGTCCGCGTCCGTTATTCGGCGAATAACCCGGCAGGGATTGCCCACAGCCATTGAATCTGAAGGGATATCCTTAACCACTACACTTCCTGCTCCAATGATGCAGCAATCGCCAATCGTCATCCAGGGCAAACCGTCACGCCGCCTCCCAACCAGCAGTCTTCACCAATGGCTATCGGAGAACATCGTTCTACAGGTTTGCGACGTTCGACATAATCGATGGGATGGTTCGGCTGTAAATGGTACAGATAGTGAAGCGTTTAAAACGTGTGCAAGGCATGGAACGAGCGCCAAGAGCAACTGATGCGTGACGGATGGGAGCGTATGAACGCGACGATAGGCATCCAGCCGCATGTGAAGGGCAGAGTGACCCCGGAACGCCTGCTTCCCTTCCCATGGGAAAAGAGCAAAAAAAAGGCCGAAGCACCAAGGGTGTCAGAAAAGCGTGACTAAAAAAATTCAACATTTCCATGTTTCCCATATATGATTTTCTTGGAACGTTTCCTGCCTAGAGAATGGTAAATATTGTTCTCCATACTGTCAGGTACTATGATTATGCTAATGTCACAACATCTATTCGGCATTAAATTCTTTACTCTTTCTTTGTGCACAAGGGCATTCTTCGATGTACTGCAATATCTTATATACAGATTCTCATGCAGTTGAAAGAACCCATCTTTTAGAACCTCTTTATGAAATAAACCTCTTGCTTTTCGTCCCACCGTGTTATATCTTGTGAAACTGGTAACTACAAAAATCCACATCGTTTCAATCTATTCAAAATCAGGAAAAACTATTATCTTGCCATTACCCTCATAGATTCCAGCCAAAGTGGATGCCGACATTGCCATTGCATTGGCTGGGATGTCTTGATAGAACATCTCTAATAGTTGTTTCTTTGACTCCCTGCAAACATCTACAAGCCCTTCTTCCATCAGTGACGTCACCTTATAATCAACATATGGTCTGTATGGCTCCATCAAATCATCCGCCAAAGGGAATGCATCGTAACTATTGTGATGAAAGATACCGATCGTTGGAAGCAATCCTGCATTCATAATACACCTTGCCATCATGGACCGGAGTAGAGCATAGCCATAATTCAGCAACGAGTTTGGTGGCAACCCATATCTGTCGCGAATAACCCCCTTACCCATCAGTTTAGACCAATATACCTTGGCTGCGACTCCCTCCCTATTGGTTGTATCTCCACTTTTCACGTTATTATAGTAAACAGCTAACAAAACTTTGCCAAAACCTTTTTTTTCGAGTAACAGCGATTGATTACGTATTTTGGCCTCAACGATTTGCTTCCAGATTTGCTTGTTCGTTGGTTTTGAAGCAGATAGTTGGTATCTGAAACGTTTAGACTGTAATGAGTTGGACTCCAAATCCATCAGCATTGCTGTTGGCATGTGTTTCTCGTCGCAAAATACCACTCCGATATTTAACTTCGACAATCTTGAGATGAGAGGAACTGTTATCCTGACAGAATGATTGTCAATCATGATGAGTCGAATGTCTTCCAACGAACGTAATGTCATTTCTTCTGTGTCTCTGTCTTTAATGACAATCATATTGTCTTTGAGAGAGAGTTCTTTTGGTGATTCAAATACTAAAGTCTGTTTCGCCATTTTTCCGGCCAAGTTAATAAAAAAATAGGAGAAAAATGACATGACAATAAAAAAACGACCATTTTTCATCGCCTTTCAATATATTTAATTATCTTTGCATCAATATATTACAGTGTAAAAGCTGTAAATGGTACAGATAGTGAAGCGTTTAAAACCAAGAAATCTATATATAACTTGCCCATTTTAATAAAATGCAAATGAAAAAAGGAAAAAGGATATGCAACTTCCTCAAGGAGGTGCGCATGCAGGTGGCGAAGGCCAACGACATCAAATATGCTCCCACGGAATGCCACTACGAAGGGGACTGCGCCGGCACCTGCCCGAAATGCGAGTCCGAGGTGCGCTGGCTTGAGCAACAGCTGCAACTGCGCCGCCAGCTGGGCAAGGCCGTGGCCGTGGTGGGCGTGAGCATGGGGCTGGCCGCCATGGCATCGTGTGGTGGTAAAGCATCAAATCAGACTGCCGGTGAAGCGGATATCATCCCCGACACCTTGTCGGAAATCAACCCTGCTGCAGCCCCCTGTGCGACAGACCCAGACACTGTCCCCGACACCATTTTTCAAACTGACGTTCCGGTGACCGGCGAGATCATCCCGGACATGACTGTACCTGCTCACACTTCTTCTTTCCCCGGCGGAAAGCAAGCACTCCTCAACTTTCTGGATGAAAACACAAAGTATCCCGAGCAGGCGGTGAAAGACAGCATAGAAGGACTGGTGGTAGTTGAATTTGAAGTCGAAGCCGATGGCAGCATCACCAACCCGCACGTTTTGCAGAGCGTCCATCCACTGCTCGATGCAGAAGCTCTGCGGGTGGTCAGCCTCATGCCCAAATGGAAGCCTGACAATCAAGGGACATTCGACCTTCCCATCTCTTTCAAGTTGGATAAGCACCACTCCCCCACCCTGAAATTCCTGCTATGACTGATGCACCATCTCTTATGTTGAAAGGACATGGTCAGGATTGAAATCCCTTATCACGTACAAACCATTACAATGCTGTAAATGGTACAGATAGTGAAGCGTTTAAAACGAAACGGTAAATATCAATATAACAAAGAACATGAATATAGAATCCATCGATACGACAAACATGTGCTCTCACCTAAAGAAGAAGCTCTTCGAAGAGGATGGGGTTTATCATCACCTATGGATAGCCATGCGGGATGATCCGGAACTGACGGCAGTTGTCCGCTCACGCCAGCTTCACATCTACCGCAATGGGAAGAAGGTGCTGGTCCTGGCAGGAAAGGCTGCTCCGAAGGTCATCAGAGAAGACAGACTATATGAGATTCTTCCAAAGATAAACAAATGACCAAATTCAATATCGCATAATGAAACTGAAGAAACGAAAAATCAAGTATGCTGCCCTATTTTTCATCTGCTGGTTTGCCTTTTGGGTCTTACTGGTTGATGGAGTACTGAAATTCCAGACATTGGTTGATTATTTCGGGTCATACACATTAGTGGAAATCATATTATTGCTCTTGGTCATTCTACCTACATTGGCGGTTTATATATTCACAAAAGAATAACAGCGGGAAATTAGACACAGATTAATAGTCATAATTTGAGGAATTTATGGGTCACAAATACGTTTGTTTACGTTGCCGCAAGTGTTTCAGTGCCGGAACCGATTTTACGAAGTTTCAGGACAAGAAGAGATGTCCTGAATGTTCGGCACCCATGGTGCTCTTAAATGAAAGGTTTAAGGCTCCACCAAAAGAGGATACCGCTCAATGGGAAATCGTAAGGATGGTGGTTGATAATGGTTTTAATTATCAGACCCTGTACGATCCTGATAGTGGAGAAAGGATTCCTTACCCAAGAACCAAAACTGAAGCAGAGGAATTCATTCGAAATAATAAAAGGTAAATACCAATAAAATGTCCAAACATAGCTGTAAATGGTACAGATAGTGAAGCGTTTAAAACTCTGCCACCCTCTCTAAACTACTAAGAGGTGCTTATAAATGCATCCTTACGCTTTTTTAACAGTCTTCCATACAAGAATTGGGCACTTGCTGCATTATAATAATAGAAGTCAATAACTACAACACAAGTAGAAATGTCGATGAGGAAGCTATTGAGTATTGGCGTGCTCCTGCTGTTGCTGGCATGGTGCAACAGTGATGATGACAGTGATGCTGTCAGTCCTTTATCGTTGATTGGAGAATGGTCGGCGAGTCATCATAGCAAGAATCCCAAATATGCAGACACAGCCGACATGTGGCCTTTCACCTTCTATCCTGATGGCACGGGCACTGGCCCTTATGCCACAAAATCTTTCAGGTATAAAATCAACGGGAACCATATCACCTTGCATCTCCAGAACATAGAAGCCTATTATGGCCAGACGGTCTTTGAATATGATATTGTGAGTTTTTCGAAAGACAGAATGGAATGGGATGAGATTCCCAACGAACAATGGGGCGACAACAGCTTGTACCTTAGGTTTTATCGGAAATAAATAAAGAAAGAAAAAGACACAAAAGTATCTGTTTATGAAAAAGAGTTTGTATGTATTGGCAGCCATCGTACTGAGCAGTATGGTGCTGGCTTGTTGCTGTAAATGGTACAGATAGTGAAGCGTTTAAAACACCAATTGCATATGAAATATATCCTAACGCTGATATTGTTACTGGTCGTCTTGATGGGTATGGCGCAATCTGAAGAGAAAATCTCTCCAGATGAAAAGTTGAAATGGAGTGCGGGCGGACTATTCATGCTGATGGCTCCCTACGCAGACGACAGTTATTACGAAAAAGACAAGGAACGTTATGTTCCCCAGACCTCTATGGTATGGCTTGGTTCCACGCGATTGTCGGACCGAATATTGCAAGGCAGCCAATCGCCGTTTCATCTGAGGAACGGCTTTCTCAAGCAGCAGGAGGGCGGCGTCACTTTTCTGCAATTCTCAAGAAACCTCTACAGGGGGCTGGCTGGTTATACTGTGGGACTGCAATTTGTAGGCACCACCTATGCATTCAAAGATTACGACAACGAGTTGAACTTGTACGCTGCACGAATACCGTTGCTCGTGGGAATCCAGACCCCCAGGCGTTGGCTCTCATTGCAGACAGGACTTGGGCTGTATGCCGGTGGGTGCAAATGGGAAGACAAATCGGAAAGCCACCCTTCTCTTCACACCTCACATGTCGGGGTGCAGTGGTTGCTGACCGCAGGTATCGGTCCCGTCACTGTCAATTACACGCAAAACCTCACACACCTTTTCAAACTTGCAGACGGCACCAAAGCCTATCCGTCGTCATTTACCGTCGGAGTGGATATCTGGTATCTGATGTGCCGTCTTTTACATAAGAAAGACAAATGATTAGTTGGAAAATGAACAAGACTAAACTCATACTCATCATAGCATTTTTGGTGTTCACGGCTGTCACCTTCATCCACCCCGTATATCCCCGAGAACAGTTCCTGCAACATGCGGGAACCGTACTCCTTCTCATACCGCTCATTGCCGACCTGGTGGCTGTAAATGGTACAGATAGTGAAGCGTTTAAAACCCTCCACAAATTACAGATGAAAAGATGCTGATTATTTCCCTTATCATTTTTGCCATCATTGCTATGATCGTCGCCGCTGTACTCGGACTCCTTAGTTCCGTAGTGGCGTGGAGGATTGTACGAAGAAGAAACTGGAGCCACAAACGGTTGATAGTGTTGCTGGCTGCCATCACTCCTGCCTTGTTCATTGGCATGGAGGCCGTGTTGGGACTTATCGGAAGTGTGTATATCTCCGAGACGAAAGGTGTCGACCTGGGCTTCGGTGATTATTGGGAGGCACCACTTTCTGCAAGCCACCACCTTTCTGCTGTCGATATGCCGGAAACGGCATGTATCCGAAAAAAAGGTCCTTACCAAGAAGGCAGTGGACGTGTAGAGCATTTATGGGTACAGGATGATAGTGTGTTCGTGACTATACAAGACAAGGCAATCTCCTCGGAAATGAATGATTCCTCCTCATCCACCTATTCGTTATATCTCTTTCATCGTCAAGGCAATGGGATGGATACGCTTTTGAATAGAGCGGACACACTGCAGTTGGCAGAAACTCTACGAAGCCGAAATCTGGATGCAAAAACTGCTTTGACACCGGATGACTATTTTACCCAAGCACAAAAGGAGGCTCACAAAATCGAGAGACCGCTTCGACATACGATCACAATCGTGACAATATTGGCATTGTGGGCTTTACTCATTCGGTTCATCAAGAAAAGAAGTTGTTGACTTGAAGATAAAAAAGGAAGCAAAATGAAGAAGTCTGTAATGTATGGAATGGCATTGTTTGCCTTGGTCCTTTTGAGCATTGTGTTTGTGCCAACATTGTTCCTCGAAAATGGTGACAGGTTGGTCTGGCAATTGAGCAATTGGGCTTGGATACTTGCCTCGATGCTTATCGCCATCATGGGTATCCTGATGACCATCCGTTTCACAAAAGGAAAACGCATCCTATGGAAAATAATGGGTTGGTCATGCAGTATCGTATTGGTTATGGCATGTTTGATTAGCATATATATTGCAATGGTCAAGCATGATGAAAAAATATGGAGCAACAAAGAGTATGTCGTTTATTCGCAATACTACGACTTTTTTGACCCCAATATGTTTGTCTTATACAAAAGAGACGGTCTTGTCGACAGGCGTATGTACCGTTTGAACAACATCGGTTTCGGTGAACTGAGGGGAGCCGATTTTTCTATGTACAACGAATTTGACCTGATTAAAGAAGAGATTGACGCAACGGAATTTGAAAGCGACAGCATCTATCACCGCACTGTCTTTTATAGATTAAGTGATGGGTATCAATTTGAACAAGAAGAGAACGATTCGCTTTTGGATGTCATAAAGCATTAGCCGTGATTCTGACTATGAATATATGCTTGTTATGCTGTAAATGGTACAGATAGTGAAGCGTTTAAAACCAAAAACAATACTTCATCTTATGAAAAGAAATATTTTATTTTGCATTTTGTTTACAGGCATATTATTATTAGCAGGGACTCAGTATGGATTCTGTCAAAGACACGTCACTTACAAAGGCGTCTGTCTTAATGGCAATGTGGAAAAAGTCAAGAAGGAAATGGAGAAGAAGGGATGGACACATTTCAGGCAATATAATTGGCTTGAAAATACCATTTCCAATTCATTCGAAGAATTACCGCCAGACTATATTCCCACATCTGTTGACATTATGTTTTCCACAAAAACCGAAACGGTTTCATCAATGTTAATTGGAATATGGTATGAAAAAATGGATTCCGTATACAATCAACTCTATCAAGAATTGGTTTCAACATATCTTAATTCTCATTCATACACAGATGGAACTACATATTTTATCGTAAAAAACAAGAAGAACAAAGATATTGGATTGGTGTGGTTGAAAAAGGATAACAATGGCATTTTTGTTCTTATTGTTGACTTTAAGAATCATTTCAAAGCCATAAAGGAAGGTGGAAGATATCTGGAGGAATTCTATCTCAACCTCGACACACTCTCTCATTAGATATGTATTCACTATGATTTAAAACCAAGGCTTATAAGAGATAATAACCCTATAGGTATGTATATATATAAAAAGGAAACATTATTATGCAAAAAGTAATTGACTGGTATTTTCTTATAGTAAGTAGTGTAATTACTATTATGTCTTTTTGTTTTTGTATTCAAGACAATAACTGGGGCAATATTCTTTTGTTTTGTTTTTCTGTCATGGTCTCTATCCTTTACATCATAAATATATTAAAGACATCCGCTTTTTTTCGATTGTTTGTAGTATGTGTTTCTGTATTATTAAGTGTAATAATGGCAATAATTTTGCCAATTACATTAATGATGCTTACTTTCAGATATGACATAGATTTTTATCTTGCTATTTGTTTTTGTATCCTAAATATCATTTTGTCATTATGTATGAAAACCGAGGTGCAAAATGAACCAAAATCACAGTGAAATGTTATAGTGTAGATTAAAAATAGGTGAACTACAGTGTGAATGAAATAAGTATTAATGCCATTGATATATTCATAAATCTTTAGAAGCGATGAAAACAACGATAATTGTAGTATTTGCCTTGTCTTTAGGGGCTTTCGTTCGGGTGCAGTTCAGGGAATGCGGCCCAACAAACAAGTGTGGATGCTGTTCAAGACACTATTGACACTTATTCAGCTGTAAATGGTACAGATAGTGAAGCGTTTAAAACAACAAAGTGCAAATATCAGTTTGAATCTAATTCCTTGGATTTTGTCTTTTTTCGCCGAATTATTTGTTTGGATAATATCTTTCTTGAAAGAATATCATTACTTTATAGTATTTTTGTCGGCAAATTAAAATCAGAAAAGATGAAGAGAAAGATTATGGTCTCGTTGGTTGGCATCATCGTCCTGATTCCAATCGGACTCTATTCCAGGCATATCAGCTGGCTCCCGAATGAGGTGGGTGATGCACTCTGGGCCATGATGGTCTTTTGCTTCTGGCGTATCATATTGGTAAGGAAAGGCCTACCCTTTGTTGCACTGATTAGCCTGATTCATTCCTATCTCGTGGAATTCTCCCAGCTGATTTGCTGGCCTTGGCTGGTGTCGTTCCGGAGCACATTCATCGGTCACATGATGCTTGGCCAGGGTTTTCTTTGGGTTGACCTTCTGGCCACCCTGATTGGCATTTTCCTCATTTATTGGGTGTTCTATGCCATTGAACAAAGATTGAGATAAATAGCGTCAGAAATTTGCTATCCGTGAAAAATCACAATTCAGGTCGGAAGCGGAAGAAGTTGTCATTTTGGAGTTGGTGACCATCACCGATTGTCCTATTTCATATTTGGTGCCGCGGAACTCCTCAGTATTTCATGGATTTGCACAGCAACCTCCTGAGCATATCCCATGTCGTATCCCACACGGAGGTAAATGACCGGTTCTGCGGGATTCTTCGTGTTGATGACCACGGCGTACTCGTCGACGACATAAGGTATTATCGCCATGTTCTTAGGGGCGATGCTTGTAATGTCATCCATGGGAATCTCTCTGCCTGCCACTACGAGGATGCCTCGCTCGGGATATGAAAGGACCACATCGGAAATCTCGTTCGCTTTCGCGGCATTGAGCACCACCACGCTGTCAGGTTTCCCATATTCCTGCTCCACGTCTTCCACGCTGTGGAAAAGCCTTCCTTTCATCTCTTGCACCACGGGATTGCTCTCTTTTCTGTCAACGAGATAATTCACGGCGAGGATGATGAAAGGCAATAACAGGAATGGCAGGAAGCCTTGGCTGAGAATTACCGCCAACAAGACGAATGGAATGGAGAAAAGAAGAATTTTTTTATTCATGGATAATTGTCTATTGCCAGATTAATGATGTGTATGTATGCCCAGCAAGATTTTCTTTCCGTTGACGATGTAGGCTCCAGAAGATGAGGGACCCTATTTGTTAATGATTGTCGGCAAGACCTTCGAACTCGTTGATGGCTTTGCGCCATGAGTCTGGAAATGCCATGGTCTGGCGAAGCTTCAAATCGTACAGGACCATAACAGAGAGACATCGGCTTTTCAATTCCATGGTGTCAGTGTCGAAGACTTCTTGTTCGAGCGTAAAACTCTTGTTTCCAATCCGAGTGACGCGCGTTCCGGCTGCAATGCGGTTGTTTGCCTCTATCTGGGCAACGAACTCAGCCTCTATCTTCGCCACGACAATGGCTGTGCTTTCCCAATCAACGTCCTTGCAGACGCTTGCAAAATAGTCCGTCTTTGCCGTATCGTAAAACTGGAAATACACGGTGTTGTTCACATGCCCAAATTTGTCAATGTCGTTGAACCGTATCTGGAGCGGTATGATGTGGTGAAATAACCTGTTGAAATCACTCATGCTATAATTTGTTTTTGTCTTCAATAGAATGCAGAGTGCAAAAATACTGCAAATTTAAGAAAAATCGGAAAAAAGAGACATTATATTCCATTCTATCAGACAATGATAATAAAAGTGTGGCCACTACGTAATTATCAGTGAAAGCATATGGTTAATATATAACCAAAAAGCTTTTGAGGCAGATAAATGCATTACGGGCACACAATAATTCAGATGATGACAGCTGTTTACTCGTAAATATAGAATAATGAAGTATTTGTGCTGTAAATGGTACAGATAGTGAAGCGTTTAAAACAATGCCGGTTTCCGCTCCTTGTCAGGGGCAAGACTGAAAGAAAGTTTGTTGTTTTTCCCGGCTATCGAATTGTTCGATTTTCCACTTTTATTGTTTTCTTTATCAGATTTTGCAGACTCGACCAAAATATATTTGCCTGGGTCGTAGGATTTTTAGGATTTTTTTAGTATATTTAAAGCCGGAATCGAGTTATTGGACTTGCGGTGGTTCGTGCCGTCATTTTTTGCCCTATAAAACACTAGAATCAATTCACTTAATCCATACAATGATGAAAGACTATATACTACGATTCAAATTTTTGATGATTTTGATGATGGTCATGAATGTCGTTGATGTACAAGGACAAGAGTTGCCAATATCGGATGCGCAACATAGCGGTTGCATGAGGGTATCAGACTACAAAGAAGAGGAGGAGGTAAAGCCGATACCGACAATCATACTCGAAAAGGAGGGCAATATCCTCTCGGTGCAAGTACAGAATTTTATCAGCAACTGTGCTACACAAGACTTTGAGGTGAATTCCAGTATTACTCCAGACAATGAGGATTTGCCTTGTACTTTGTCTATCCATGTGGTTCCCGTCATTGGTGAATATTATACTTCTTGCGAGTGTCCCTTCAATGTCTCTTTCACGGTTCATGACTTGGAGCAAAACAGTTTTTATCTGGATTGCTGGTGGTATGATGGACTTGTGGAACTTGAGGATGGAGAAACATTGGTGCTGGAGGACCTTTATGAAGATGTCAACATTGATGGCGCTGATTACTCCTTGCGGAAAACCATGCATCAAGCCATGTTGAAAAAGAACGAGTGGGTGGGTGAAGTGGGCATTCCTTCGGAAGTGACTTATGAAGGGAAGACTTACTCTGTGACAAGCATAGATAGATATGCATTCAGGGACAATACAGCATTGACTAAGGTAACCTTTCCCAGGACCGTCCAGAACATGGATTTCGACAAAGAGAGTGGGTTTATTAGGAATCCGTTCATTGGATGCACGGCATTGGAGTCGATAGAGGTGGAAGAAGGGAATCCTGCATTGTGTGCCATCGACGGTGTGTTGTTCAACAAGGAGAAGACGCGGCTCCATGCTTATCCTATTGCTGCTACCCGAACATCCTACACCGTGCCTGAAAGTGTGACATGGATAGAGAATAGTGCTTTCTCCCAAAACCAACATCTTGTGAAGATAGTGCTGCCCGATGAGGTGACCATTTTGGGCTCCTCTGTTTTTTCTGGATGCAAGAATCTGGAAGAAGTACGATTGTCACCGAATCTTGGTTATTTGCTGGGATGGGCGTTCGCTAACTGTGAACACCTACAGTCGGTAACGATACCCGAGGGCGTCACCTCGCTTGGCGGTAAACTTTTTTACGGATGTACGAGCCTGACTTCCATAGTGATGCCCGAAAGCGTCACAAAGACTTATGAAGCCATCTTTGAGAATTGCACGTCTTTGAAGAATATAACTCTTTCGCCGAATTTGGATGAAATCGGTGAAAATATGTTTCTCAATTGCAGCAGCCTGTCTGAAATCCAAATTCCTGAAGGTTTGGTCTGGGTGCGTTCCCATGCTTTCGAGAATTGTTCGGCCCTGAAGACGCTGGACCTGCCTGAAAGTGTAACCCGTTTGGGTTGGTCGCCGTTCATAGGGTGCAAGTTAGATTCCCTGATAATCAGGGGAATTCTTGAATCTAATTGGGTCAACGAATGGTTGTTCAAGGGCATGGGTACACAGACAAAGGTCTTTGTGCAGCCATCGGAAGTGGAGAAATTCAAGAAAATCTATAAGGGACCTGTCTATCCGATATCAGACGAAATGAGTGGCATTTCAGATTTTACCTTGCCTGAAGACAACTCTTCTGCACTTTTCGACCTACAAGGACGTCAGATTTTCGGTGAACCTTCCCGAGGCATCTACATCCACGGTGGTAAGAAGATCATTGTGAAATAGCAGACAGCAAAGAAATAACCTTGGTGCAAAACACCCTTACGAATTTGCCCCATCATTGTGGAGATATATTCCGTCGGTTCTCCGGCATCACGGAGGTTGGTGGCGTAGGAATGACGGCACCAGGTGGGTGTCGGTTTTTCTTCCATACCAACCAATGGTGCGATGACCTCCATACGATTAGCGATGTTGGAGTTTTCAAGATAAACAAGAGCCTTGATGCGTTCCTCACTCATCCCTTCTTTGATGATATCTAATACCAATGCACCTTTATGGAGCTTGCAAGCTATCCTGTCAAGGATGACCTGCATCTGTGGCAATATGGGGAAGATGACCTCCACCCCGTCGGTCTCGCGCATGGTTTTCTGACGGATGAAACGCATGGCTTTCTGACCATTGCTGTAGTAGAATTCGTCATATCGTAGTTTGGCGATGTTGGCCATATTTGCGCCTTTAGCAAGATAGGAGAAGAGAAAAAGTCCCAACGAGCGGAACAGCTTTACCTTGTAGAGAGGAGCAAACATTTCCTTTCCCTCCTGGTCTTTTGTCTCTCCCTTTTCGAAGAATTCAAATAGCCTGGTAATTATTTCCACATTGAGCCACCATTCCTTCCGGTCACCTTTTCGGTTGACATCTTTCACTCCTTTGAACAAATCCATTTTGTCGGCTTACTGGCTCAGATTGACGGAGTATTCCACATATTCGTTAGTGGCGATGGTCTCAGGCAAGACCATGTCGGTGAAGTCAGCCACTTCGTTTCCTGTGGTGGAGACATAGATGGCAAAGTGCTCTCGATAATCGCTAAAATCTTGTCCTCTCATCCACTGAGACCATATACCTGTGGCTCAAAGGTTCACTTATTTTGCTCCTGCAGCCGGCTGTGAAGTAGATTCCAGAATTTTCTCTGCCATCTGCCTTCCGGCGTCATAAGCCTTCTGCAAATCCTTCTCCCAATGTTCGTCACGCCATTGGCGCTTGGCTTCCTCGGAGAAACCGGCAAGTTCATAACGGTCGTAGTTCTTCACCTGATAGGTGTTGTAGGCTATCAGGTGCTCTGGTTCGCCAAGGGCAGCCGAGATGCAGTATTCCATCGAACCGTAGCCTTGACTGTTGTTGCGTTCCGGTGTCCCGTTCATGGTCTCCATCAGCACCACGGGCATACGCTTCGGGGCTGTCATGCTGTAGTCGTTGTAGGAGAGCCAGGGAAATGCCAGGCGTTCCAGGAATGTACGCATCTGACCAGTGACGTCGCCAAAGTAGATGGGCGACCCCATCACCAAGCCATCAGCCTGGGCTATCTCTTCCAGTATTGGGGTCAGCGCATCCTTGTATTTGCATACATTGGAGGCTTTGCCCTTGATCTTACATGCCATACACGACATGCACCCCTTGTAGTCCATGCCATATAGACGCACGGTCTTCACTTCAATCTGGTCGCTTACAGCACTTGCTCCCTCTGCGAATTTCTGCAGCATCTGGGCAGTATTGAAATTCTTTCTCGGACCTCCGTCGATAATGATAATTTTCTTCATTAGATGATTGTTTTTGGGGTTTTAAAAAGGATAATACTCAGGGCATTGCCCAATTTCATAATGATGGGCAACGCCTGAATTAACGAATGAATAACTAAACGATTAGAAATTCTTTCTCACGCCTTGCCAATCGGGGAATTTCATTTTCAGATACTCATCGTCGAGGAAGAGGGCTGCCTGCCCCACCTGGCCTTTCAACTGCCAGTCGAGCCACTTCACCACAGCCTTGGCATAGTTGCCGCCATGCTTCTCATAATAGGTGCCGCTGTGGCCATCCTTTGAGTTCAGCATCACCACGGGGATGTTGTCGGCAATACGCTCATAATCTTTCTGTGCATTGGCATAGGCAATGTCGCCAGGACCGCCAATCATATAGAGCATCGGGGTGTGAAGGTTTTTGAGCGACTCCTTGGTCGAACCCATCATTTCCATGTCGCCGATGCCGGAGTTCAGCATCACACAGGTCTTGATACGGGGGTCGTGTGCCACACCCAACACCTGCGCGCCGCCACACGACTGCCCCATTGCCGCCACATGGTCGAGGTCGAGGCAATGGTAATATTCTGAACCAGGAGCGGCGTTCTGGTCGGTCAGCCAGTCGAGCACCTCAAGCAGCATCCTGGGATAGGTGCTGAATTGCGGGGCGGCAGGCTGCTGTTTGCCCTTCTTGGCTTTCTTGGCTGCCTGTTCTCTTTGTCGGGCCTGTTCCTCCTGTCGGGCCTTTATCTCTTCGGGAGTCAATGGCAGAATCTTTTCGCCGTTGGCCATTACCACCTCTCCCTTGGTTTCGGGATAAGCCGACCTCAGGACACCTCTCCACTGAGCCATCACATCTGCTTCGTCATACGGGCCAATGGCAGCAGCCACATAACCATAGGATGCCACTTCGCTCAATAACAAGCGCATCTCGACGTTGTTGTTAAAACAGGCACCATTGGCATAGACTATCACAGGCAGGGCACCCTGTTGTGCCACCACTTCCTTCAGGTTCTGCGGACGATACACCGTGAAGCCCGGGCATGAAGCATCGCCCACCACTTCCGACTTGAAGGGTCCAGTACCGCCTTCTTCCACTATTTGCTTTTGGGTGGTCTGGGCATTCACCAGTCCCCAACTTGCAGCGACCAACATCACTGTCAGGAAAAAACTTTTCATTCTCATCGTTATAATTATCCGGGTTTTAATATCAATTGTTCTCTGTCATTCAATAAGTGAAAGCATTGAAACTGCTATTCACATCTGCAAAATTAGTGAAAAAGAATGTGAATTTCGCTTTATTATATCAATAAAATAGCACATTCATCCCATTTTCATACAGTTTGTCCCAGATATTTGCAGGTGCATGAAACAATTTGTATATTTGCAGCGACTAACCAGTAAGAAAAGTTTGAACTTCTGACTTATTATCAAAATACTACCATGCATATCAGATTAGAACAACCCAAGGACTATCGTGAGGTAGAAAACCTGACACGAGAGGCATTCTGGAACGTATATCGCCCGGGATGCACCGAGCATTACGTGCTCAACCAATATAGAACGGCCCCCGACTTCATCCCTGAACTGGATTTCGTGATGGAGACGGAAGGAAGAATAATGGGCCACATCATGTTCTCAAAGGCAGAACTAGTACTCGACGACGGCACCCGAAAACCATCATGGACATTCGGCCCCATCAGCATCCACCCCGACTACAAACGTCAAGGCTACGGACTGAAGTTACTCCAGTATGCGCTGGAGAAAGCACGGGAGTTGGGTGTCGGCTTCCTCTGCATGGAGGGAAACATCGACTTTTACCGCCATGCCGGTTTCGGCCTTGCCAGCCAGATGGGTATCCATTATCATGCTGAGCCACGAGATGCCATGGTGCCCTATTTCCTCGCCCAGGAACTCATACCGGGTTGGCTCCATGCCAACGGCATCACCGAGGCAACCTATTGTCCGCCCAAGGGCTATTTCGTGGCCGACGAGAATCCCGAGGCTTTTGAGGCCTACGAGGCTACATTCCCCACGAAGGAGAAAGCATTTCAAGAGGGGCAACTGCCTCAGTTCTGTCAGAGTTGCGGTATGCCACTGACTCGCGAAGAGGACTTTGGTACAAATGCTGACGGCAGCACCAACTTTGACTATTGCCAGTATTGTTACAAAGACGGTGTGTTCCTTCAGGACTGTACGATGGACGAGATGATTGAACATTGTTCGCAGTTTGTTGATGAGGTCAACAAGCACATGACCAAGCCCATGACCAAGGAAGAATACAAGCAGATGATGCGCGGATTTTTCCCGATGCTGAAAAGATGGAGAAGATAAACAAATGGAATTTGTAATTGTATGAGAAAGACTGTTACAATGATTCTGATGGTACTTGCGTCTACCATGGTTGGAGCGCAGGACCTGGCACATTACAAACGAGTAATCAAGACGTTGAGTTCCGCCAAGTATCAAGGGCGCGGCTATGCCAAGGATGGTGCCAACAAGGCAGGGAAATACCTGCAGAAAGAATTTGAAAAGGCTGGAGTAGACGAGGTGACCATTCAACCTTTCAAACTGAGCATCAACACCTTCTGCGGTAGGATGAAGATGTCGGCCGATGGCAAGAAACTACGTGCCGGTATAGATTTTTCCATGCGAGAGTATTCCCCCGGCATAGATGGGACATTCCCTGTTTACCATGTAGACACCTTGAATTATGACTCAGAAAAGATGTTTGCCGACTTGGCCAAGCCAGAATACAAGAACTGTCTGGTGGCATGCGAATTCTGGTTCACCTACCGTCATCGCGAAGACTTCTCCCGTCTGCAAAAAGCAGGCGAATGTGCGAATGCGGGCCTCATCTATACGTGGGAATCCCCCATCAAGTTCTTCAAGGCTTATGGAGAGAAGGTGGTCGACAAACCCATCTTGTGGGTAACGCCAGAGGCCATAGAGGGCGTGAAGGAGGTACATGCAGAGATAGACAACCAATTTCTGAAAGACTATGAATGCTTCAACGTCATTGCCAAGGTAGAGGGCTTGCGGCACGACAGTTGTTATGTCTTCACAGCGCATTATGATCATCTGGGCAACTTGGGCAAGAAAATCTTCTATGCCGGCGCCAACGACAATGCCTCGGGCACTGCCGCTGTGGTGACATTGGCGGAATACTATGCCAAGAACCGTCCCAATTACGATATGTACTTCATTGCCTTTTCTGGTGAGGATGCCAACCTGCGTGGCTCTACCTGGTATGCCGAGCATCCCATCGTACCACTTCAGCAAATCAAGTACCTATTTAATATAGATATGATTGGCGATAACAATCCCGTTCAATACTGCGAAGTGAGCGATAGGGGCATGCGTGGATTCAGGCTGTTCGAACAGATCAACGAGCGCAAGCATTATTTCAGCACCTTGCATCGTGGCGATCTTGCCGCCAACAGCGACCATTACCCTTTTGCCACACGCGACGTAGCCTGCATTTTCCTGGAGAACGAGAAAGGCGATGCCTTCCAGTACTATCACACCATCTTCGACACCTACAAGACCGTTCGCTTCGATAGTTACGAACCATTATTCCGACTGGTTCGCGACTTTGTAGAACAGTATAAATAGACCAACTGCCCCAACGAAGAAACCGGAAAGAGAGCCGCAAATGATATGAAGAATACTATACCTTTGCCAACTTGTTCTTGCAAAGGTAAAAGGCTGCCATGACTGAAGAACCCAGCATGGCCAATACCATGTCTTTCTGGGCATCCCATATATCCCCTTGCTGTCCGTTGTAGTTGTCGGCCTGTTCTGGTGACAAGACGATGGTTAGCAGCCACTCGAACAGTTCGTATATCATACTGCCCGTCTGAATAATGAGCCATGCCATGAAAACCGCTGCAAATGGTTTCCATTTAAGCCATTGCCTGCATGCATATTGGAGGTAAGGGAACAACAACACGCCAAAACACAAATGCACGAACCTGTCGTAATGATTGCGGGGGTCCTGAAAGAAGCCGGTATCGACAATGCCCAGTGAAACCGCCCATTCCTTGTAGGGGACGTAGGAATAGATGTATCGGGCACCGATGACATGAAGAACGGCGAACAGGAGGATGCCGACGAATGCTGACATGGGCATCCTGTTTCTCATCACGTCGACAATGAGCGGAATAAGCAGCAGCACAGTTCCTGCATGTTGCAACGACTGTTCACGTGGATAAATGGGCTGGATAAAGGTGATGGCCGTAAATGCCAAGAAAACCACGACAAGTATGAGCTTGGTCTTGTTCATAAAGAGAAGAACAATTAGAAGTATCTTTGCTGTAGGTTGCAAAGATACGAAAAGTAGGGAGTATAAAAAAAGAACTGGAAAAAAATTGATGATTTGTGAAAGAAATAGGATTGTAATTAAATCTAAAGTAATATAACCCTTATTTCATATTTTATCACAAGTTTATCAGCAAGCAGCAGCATTCGCTCAACCTTTATATAACAACAACCCGTATGGCAGCAAAGGAATTTATTGCAGCAATAGAACTGGGCTCTTCGAAAATCACCGGAATCGCCGGCAAGAAGAGTATGGACGGGAGCCTTCAGGTGCTCGCCGTGGTAAGAGAAGACGCCACACCGTGCATCCGCAAAGGTGTGGTATACAACATCGACAAGACCAGCGTTTGCCTGACCAACATCATCAAGAAACTACAGGCACTTCTCAAGTCGGAAATTTCAAAAGTATATGTGGGTGTCGGCGGACAGTCCATCCGCAGTATCCGAAACAGCATAGCAAAGAAACTTCCCGAGGATACCATCATCTCACAGGACATCATCAACGAAATGATGGACAATAACCGCAGCACCCAATATACCGACCTTGAAATACTTGATGCAGCCACACAGGAGTACAAGATAGGTACACTATACCAAATTGACCCTGTGGGTATACAGAGCGACAGAATAGAGGGGAATTTCCTCAATATCGTCTGCCGCAAGGCCTTCTACCGCAACCTGAACAGATGTTTTGAGAAAGCCAACATCACGATTGCAGAGATGTATCTCGCCCCTATAGCCCTGGCACACAGCATACTCACTGAAGATGAGATGCGCAGCGGCTGCCTGCTCGTTGACCTGGGCGCCGGCACCACCACCGTGTCGGTCTATCACAAGAACATCCTTCGACACCTGGCAGTGATACCTCTAGGCGGCAACGAAATCACCAAGGATATCACCACCCTGCTCCTGGAAGAGGACGAGGCAGAGAAACTGAAAGTAGAGCATGCCATGGCTTTCATAGAACCTACGGAGGCAGATACCGACGCCACGCTGCCCATCGACAACGAGCGCTCTGTATCGGCAAAGGCATTCCATGAACTGGTGGAAGCCCGAGTGAATGAAATCATTCAGAATGTATGGTTCGGACAGGTTGCACCGGAGTATAAAGACAAACTTATGGGCGGCATCATCCTCACCGGTGGCGGTTCGAATATGAAGGGAATGAAGAAAGCCTTCTCGGCCATCACCGGCATACAGAAGATTCGCATTGCCGGCACGGTGAAACAGAAGGTAACATCCACCGACAAGGACATCAACGCCCAGGACGGCATGATGAACACCGCACTGGGGCTGCTCGCCAAAGGCGACATGAACTGCTCTGGTGCTGCCATCAATCCTACAGCCAATCTCTTTGACACCCATACACAGACAAACAGCATGACGACAGACACTCAGAGAACAACAAACAGCAAGCCCTGCGAAACTGGCCGGGTGGAATCTCCCGATGAGAAACTGCTCCGAGAAAAGACACGGCATCGTGAAGACAAGCCCATCCCCAACAAACCTGTTGCTCCATCAAAAGGCGGATGGCTGTATCGCGGATACCGATTCTTGCAGAATCTGGGTACAACCATCATCTCCGCCGAGAACGAAGACGACTACAGGTGCTAATCCCTACCCTATTTATTCATGAACCAAAAATTAAATCAAACCAATATGGCAAACGACAAAAACACAAGTAAACAAGAGGTACTCGAATTTGAAGACCTTCCCAAGGAGAATTGCATCATCAAAGTCATCGGTGTAGGTGGCGGCGGCGGTAATGCCGTAAACCACATGTATCGTACGAACATTAAAGATGTGACTTTCGTTCTCTGCAACACCGACCGCCAAGCCCTCAGCAACTCTCCCGTTCCCACACACCTTCAGTTGGGCGAAGGACTCGGGGCCGGCAACGTGCCAGAAGTGGCACGCAAAGCCGCCGTAGAGTGCGAGGACAACATCCGCCGCATGCTCAACGACGGCACTAAGATGTCGTTTATCACTGCTGGGATGGGCGGAGGCACAGGAACCGGTGCTGCACCCGTCATCGCACGCGTGTCGAAAGAACTCGGTATCCTCACCGTGGGCATCGTCACCATCCCTTTCCAATTTGAGGGTGCCAACAAAATCGACCAGGCGCTCGATGGTGTAGAGGAAATGGCCAAGTATGTGGATGCATTGCTCGTCATCAACAATGAGCGCCTCCGCCAGATCTATCCCGATGTTTCTGTTCTCAACGCGTTTGCCAAGGCCGATGACACCTTGAACATTGCCGTGCGCAGCATTACCGAAATCATTACCGAAACAGGCCTAATCAACCTCGACTTCAACGATGTGCGCACCGTGCTCAAAGACGGAGGCGTCGCCATCATGAGTACCGGTTACGGTGAGGGTGAAGGACGTGTGAAGAAAGCCATCGAGGATGCGCTCCATTCTCCTCTGCTCAACGACAACGACGTGTTCAACTCTAAAAAAATCTTGCTGAACATCACCTTCTCCGAGGACAAGGAAAACGAGGGACTGATGATGGACGAGATGAATGACGTACACGAGTTCATGGCCAAATTCGGCAGAGACTACAAAATCAAATGGGGACTGGCTGTCAATCCTGATTTGGGCAAGAAAGTGAAAGTGACCATCCTTGCCACAGGCTTCGGTCTGGAGCATGTCGACGGCATGAATGTGCAGCAAACCACAAACACGGAAGTCGACTCAGTGCGTCTTGCCGCTGAAGAGGAGCGCCGTCAAAACCTGCAGGACCGCCGTATCAACTACTATGGCCCCACCACTTCGACCTCGCACAAGCGCCGTCCCAATATTTATATCTTCAAGCAGGAAGACCTCGACAATGAGGACGTCATCACAGCAGTGGAGTGTTCACCAACCGTATGCCGCTCTCGCAAATCCCTTGAACAGATCTGCCATATCGCCATGAGCAACGAGACGGACAGCGTACCTATAGCCCATACAGAAGACAGCATCGGCCACAAAATCGTTTTTAAAGCCACAAATCCATAAGATGAACCGGCGTTTTGGTGACAGCATGTTTACCTTTTGAGTGTTTTTGGCAATAAGTGGTATAAGTTTAACTTGTGCGATACATCATAAACCAAATAACACTTTTTGGAACATGAAACACTTTAGCGGAAAAGTAATGAATAAGTATATCGGGCTACTTCTTGCGTGTTGCCTGATTGCCGGATGCACCCAGCATGACAAGGGTGTAGAAGAGGAGGATATAACGGAAGATTTCAGATGCACCTGCCCTCCCACTATTTACCTGCAACCCTACAACGACTTTTCACAGCAGGAAGCCAAGGCGCTGATTCCCCACTTGAATCAGTTTTTAAACGATTGCTCGCTTCCGGGTATAGACATAGAAGTGTTGCCCAACATCCAACTTACCGACTCGTTAATGAACGACAAGCGCACCCGTTACAGGGCTGACAAGATGCTCAAATCACTTCCTGAGGAACAATTCAACGCCGTTATCCTGCTTGGTGAAGATTTTCTTCGTCGTAATCTGCATGGGCGCAAAGATAAGCCGAATTTGTGAAACTTCCAAGCGCCCAGGGGTACCACAACCCACACTTTTCAAAACGGGCTCGTCATTTATGAATTTTTGGCTAAATCTGCATCCAAAAGGGGGGACAAAACGGCCAAAACACAGCCATTCCTTGACAAAATTTAACAATGTATATTTATTCAGTAACTACTCAGCACCTTCAAGATATTTGTACGTCGGAGTGCCCCTTCGGGGCAGAAATCTTACAAATCTGACCAAATCAAACAAATCAGATAATCAAACAAAAAAGATTTTGAATAGATTTGTTCGATTTCTCGCCGCAGGCGACTGTTTTTCTGATTCGCTGAACATATTTGCCATGGGGTGCTGAGTAGATACTTTATTCAGCTGCAATGCGGGTTAAGAGATCTTGATGAAGTAGAATCAGCCACTCGGTATTGCCCTTTAGGGCGAAGATAGGACTCGGCTCGTAAAACCAAAAGAATCGAAGATTTATTTGGTTTTACGAGCCTTTCAATATTTTTGATAAGCGTCTAAGATAGGATGCGTCTCAACAATAAAAACAAAAAAGTGGTTTTTGTTTTGTATTGTCTTCGACTTTCACTATCTTTGAACAAGTCTAAGATAGGATGCGTCTCAACAATAAAAACAAAAAGTGGTTTTTGTTTTGTGTTGTCTTCGACTTTCACTATCTTTGAACAAGTCTAAGATAGGATGCGTCTCAACAATAAAAACAAAAAAGTGGTTTTTGTTTTGTATTGTCTTCGACTTTCACTATCTTTGACCCATGAGTAGCATAATATTCTGCAAGAAAGATTACCAATAGACATATGGAATG
>Ga0310695_10001245_pt1 | contig 61313 bp, 66 predicted proteins | sample RumenRJG_04DNA_FD_203882 | JGI IMG/M metagenome (GOLD analysis project Ga0310695, IMG submission 203882) | Bovine rumen microbial communities from Lethbridge, Alberta, Canada - RJG_04 (v2) (version 2) | ecosystem: Host-associated > Mammals > Digestive system > Stomach > Rumen | place: Canada... | reverse complement strand
GCTATAGAAGAAATCCTAGAGTTGCTACTAATTTAATATTACCTTATTTTGAATCTAAAGAATATGTACAAAATTTTATAGAGCTTTGTTATAATATTGATATGTTTGTACAGAATTTTAGACAAATGACATATAATGATATTCCTAATGAGGAGAAACAAAGATTTCTTGATACAATAAATAGTTTCGTCGATGGTTATTCTAAAAATAATATATTAACTGCATTAAATATTTTAATGAAAACTCAAAAATATTATGAGCAAAGCAATCCAAAGGTAGATTATTCTGTTATTGGAGGAAGTCTTTAATTTATGGCATCGCATATATTTCAATATCCAGCTGATGTTTTAGAAGCACTTAATCAGAAGATTGATAGTGGAGCATCGGTTCGTGTTATACAACAATTCATAAAAGATAATTATAGTAACGTGGTAACAGTACCATCGTTAGACGCAATATCTTTGTATAGAAAACAGTATCAATCAAAGAATACTGCAATTACTTTACAAACGAATAAGACTGAAATAAGTAGAGAGTTTAATGAAGGACTTACAGAGCTTGATAGATTACTTACACAAATTAAAGGAAGACAAGAACTTAACTACAGTAATGTAAAGGTTTTGCAAGGTTTAATGGGTAAGTGCTTATTGAGGGAGTCTGCATTAGAACATCAACAGGCGAGTAATAGAGTTCCTGATATGATGGTTGAAAAACAAATACTTGCTTACATATCTGAAGCCAGAAACTATGTTAAAACAATTGTACAGCTTACAGCAGATTTAGCTTCACAACAAGCCAAACTCGATGAGCTTGTAAAAAAAGAAACTAAGTTTTTATTACAAACTGTTTCTAATATTGTTTTACAAATCTGTCCGGATAGATATGAACAGTTTAGCAGATTATTTAAACAAGCATTAATGAATGAATCAAGTAATTTAAATATGGAAGTAGCACAAGAAGAATCAATGAAAGATGAAAAAATAATAAAGGAAAACTAATAATGACAGATAGAAGTTCTGCATCAATCAGACAACAGTTATGCGAATCTGCACTTGGTGATATAGATAAAATTTTTAAAACAGATAATAAAGTATGGAATGAAGATCCAATATCTTTTAGAGATTTTGTTATATCAAAAGATCATATGAATTTCGTTCCATTATCAGAAAGACAGGAAGCACCATTTGATTTTTTATTTGGTAATGATCCAAAAAAGATATTTGATAATGGAAATACTACAGCAGTATTATGCTGGGGAAAAGGATGCGTTTCAGCAGAAACAGTTTTAGAAGATGCCTTGACTCATGAAAAGTATACTGTTGGTGATCTTTATAAGAATCAAAAAAGTATTTTTGTTAATTGCTATGATGAGAATACTAAAAGGTCTACTATAGAGGTTGCTTCAGTTCCATGGATTTCTGGTAATGGTGAAATTTATAAAGTTGAAACTGAGAGTGGTAAAACTATAAATGTTTATAAATTTCATAAGTTTTTAACTAGAGATGGTTGGAAAAGATTATCTGAATTGAATGTAGGTGATGAAATATTAGATGACAATATTGATATAGAAACATCTAATATTATAAGTAATGTAATTAATGAGTTTAAAGAAACGCATAAAACATATACGGAAGTTGAAGTAAAGACCTATTTACTTGAAAGATTTTCTTGGAAAAAGAAATCAAAAGAAGAGAAACTTAGAAATAAACTAATATATTATAAAAGTTTATATGGTATAATGGGTGAAGATTGGAGAAGTAAAAAATTTGGTTCACAGAAAGAAAAGCATCCTTTGTGGGGTACACATCAATCCGAAGAATCAAAGAGAAGAAATAGTGAATCAAACAAGGTTTCTATTAGGAAATTGTATGCAAGTGAACGTGGTGAAGAAGTAAAAAGAAAAATATCTTTAAAAACAAAAGGTGAGTTAAATCCTATGTACGGTAAGCCAGCACCTTTTGGTAGTGGGAAATGTGATTATTTTAAATTTAAAAATAATAAAGGTGAAGAATTTTATATACAAGGTACATGGGAATTAAAGTTTGCAGAATTTTTAAATGATAAGAATATTAATTGGGAAAAGAACTTTGATAGATTTAATTATATTGCAAAAGATGGTAGCGAAAGAACTTATTGTCCAGATTTTAAATTGTTTTTTGAACATAAAAGTATTTATGTAGAGATTAAAGGTTTAGAAGACGAGAATGTTAATATAAAGTTACAGGCTGTAAAAGACGCTGGAAAGGAAATTATAATAATTCGCCAAGATACTTTTAGACAGTATTATAAAAATTATGAAACTCCTGAATTGAAATTTGAAAAAATAAAAGCAATTACTTATTTACGTAACGATAATTATTATGATTTAGAAGTTGATAAGTACCACAACTATTTAGCTCATGGGTTATATAACCATAATTCAGGTAAGGATACTATAACATCTCTTTTAATGTGCTATACAGTATATGTGCTACTTTGTTTAAGATCTCCACAGAAGTTTCTTAATTTACCTGAAGGTGAAGCTATAGACTTGCTTAATGTAGCAGTTAATGCACAACAAGCCTCAGGTGTTTTCTTTGAGAAGTTTAAACAAAGATTAATACGTTGGCAATGGTTAAGAGATAAATATCCGGTTAAGTTTTCCGGTTCATTTCTTGGACAGGCAAGAATAGATGATATATTAAATACGGTTACGATAACACAGAACGCAGCGATATTTCCAAATAATATAAGAGCTATCTCAGGACATTCAGGAGCTAATTCACAGGAAGGTAAGAATATATTGTTCTTTGTTTGTGATGAGATCGCAGGTTTTGATGAAACTCCGGCTACAAATAAAGGTATAACAATATTTAACATGATGAAATCTTCTGCGATTTCTCGTTTTGGAAATAGATATAAAGGTGTAGCATTAAGTTTCTCAAGATATGAAGGTGATGCAATACTTAGATTATATGATCAGGGACAGTCTGAGTTACATTGGTTTTGTGATAAAGCTTGTACATGGGAAGTAAAACCTGCACATTGTTTTAAAGATTATCCTCAGAAGTATTTTGAGTTTCAAGGACATAAGATTCCGTTGGAATATCAATCTGAGTTTAAAGCAGATCCGGAAAACGCTAAAACAAAATATATGTGTTTACCATCTTCTATATCAAGTGTGTTTATTGAGAAGCCTGAAAAGATTAGAGCTTGTATAGATCCAAATAGATTACCATTAGTTGATACACAAGATTATGAAGAAGATGGTTATGTTAAGAAATTAATTACTAATTATAATATAAGTAGAACAGATATAGATTATACAATAACAATCGATTTAGGATTAAGGAGTGACTCTGCGGCGTTGTCAATATTTCATACAGAGTCCACAACAACCGGATTAAAAGCAATACAAGATTTAATGATATCTTGGGTACCTAATCCAGAAAAGAAGTTAGAAGTTTCAATGCATAACGTGAAACAGTTTTTGGTTGATATAAGTAAGCATATAAATATAAATAGAGTTTATTTTGATCAATGGAACAGTGCTTTACTTATTGAACAGTTGAATGAGTTACATATACCTTCTGAAGAATATAGGCTCAATTTTGCAGATTATAAGCACGCAAAAGAAATGATGTATGAAGGTAGAGTGTCTTTACAACCTAGTGAAAGACTTCAGGAAGAGTTTAGAAGACTCATATTAACTAGATCAAAACGTGTAGATCATCCGGCAGATTTTCATAATGATAACTGTGATACAGTTGTAGGTGCAATTAAGATTTTACTTACAAAGAAAGCATTGAATAGTAATATAAATATGGAAGGTGGAATTTATATACAGAATAATTTAAGTTCAATAGGTGGAACAATTATTGGACAACAGGAGTAAAAATGTCTAGATGGTTAATTGCAATGTCAGGTACGGTAGGAGATACAGTTACAGGAGAACATGAAGATAAGACACAGGAAGAAAAAATAAATAGTTTACCAGGACATCCGAATGAAGATAAAGATAATGAAGGTAAAGATGTTGAAGTTAAAATAAGTTTTGATGCAAAAGAGAATAATCCAGAGGGTAAAGATACTAGTAATGTTCCTATAGGAATATCCCCAAACGGACAGCAACAAACAAAAGATGCTATTGCATAGCCTTGACATTTTTATCATAATATCTAGATTTTTAAATATTTATTAGGAGTTTTCATATGGATTTATTTGATAAGTTTAAAAAGATATTAGCTATAGATGAATCTGATTTTGTATTCGAAGATGAATTACAATCTAATGAACAGTCAGATTTTGATGGTGAAGAAGATAATATTGAGTTATTTGAAAAGAATGTAGTAAGTAAGATTTCAAATATGAAACAGTTATTATCTGCTGGAAAAGTTGATTTAGATGCTTTGAATTCTGAGTTGAAAGAGATTGAGAATTATATTAATTCTGCAGATTATATAAGTTCAAATTTGAAACTAGATTTTAAAGATCAAATAAATATAATAGTCGATAATTTAAATAAAGAGGTAGAGCTTCAGTTACCAGATTATATTTTAGATATTGGGCGCAAATATTATTGTTTGTCAGACTATATTGAAAATAATTTAGCTAATCTAGAAACTTCAAAATATAATTTAGAAAGTTTACAGAGTGCATTAAAAAGTCTTACAAATGAAATGCAAAGAATTTTATATTCATATTCTTTCCAATCAGATATTGAACTTTCTAAAAATGCAATAAACGAATTTGAAAGTATATTCGATAATATAATAGCAAGTATGCTAGATAAAGATTCTGCTATTGGGATTAATAACAAATTAAATGAGATTACAAATCAGGATGTAGAAGAATTTTTAAAAGTTCGTTTTAGTAATTTACTTTCAAATATTGGTTCAGATAGTTGGTCATTTAAATTAAAAACTTTATCTAAGCATTTAACCAAACTTGAAATGCTTTGTTCTTCTGTTATAGAACTTTTAGATAAAGAAGATATGAAAGCACCTTTAAGAAATAAATTATATGACATCTTATGTTCTGAACAATATATAATTACTAATATTTGGCGTAATAGAAATGATAGAGATTCATTATTTAGAACATTAGCTTATAATTTTGAAGGTGCATTTGTAGCATCTGATTACACACAGAATTCTGAAGTAAGACAACTTTTAAAAGAGTTAACTACTAAATTAACTGATATAACGAAATCAGCTAATATCAGAGATATAAACTATAATAAGATTATTAGCGAAATAAATTTAGCTGGTATTAAAACCGCTATAAAAGAATTAAATTATTATTTTGTTAATAATGTTGAGAAGTTTAAAACATTAGTAAATAAATTAAATAATATAGGAAGTGTTAACGGTAAGTTTGTTACATCAAAACGTGAATACAATGAGATTAATCAGATCTGGAATTCAATTTTCAATAAATTATATAAAGTTGTAGAACCTATCTATAGTTTGAAAAATAAAGTGAAGGATAATGTATCCGATATGAATATAACATTAGGTTCAGGACAATCTTTAACAGCACCTGAATTAGTAGATTTTTTATGTGAATTTAGAGATTTTGTATTTAAAGAATCAATGAGTCCAGATTTAAGTGTTAATATAGAATCTCAAACAGATGCTGTACAACCGATGGAAGTAAGTGAAAAAGTTTTGAATAATTTTAAATTAACTTATTCACAGTTAGTTAATTTTGAGAGAAAAATAAAAACGTATAATAATATTAATTAGATAAGGAGTAGATTATGGAAGATATAAAAAAGGAAGCAAGATTTAATTTATTTGCAGAGTTCGATGATGTTGGTGATAACAACACTTGGGAAGTAGTTGAAGATGAGAATGGGGATAAAGTTCTCGGAAGAATGGCATCAGCAAAAGATGTGACAAATAAAGAAGCAATTAAGGCCGGTGGAGCCTGGGCATATAAAGAAGGAGATAATGTTTATATTGATACAGGTGATACGATGCTTCATAAAGCAACTATTTTAGACAGAAGAGCTAACTTAAAATACGGTATTGTTTGTGAAGGAAGTTCTTTAGTTCATGAAATAGAAGAAGCAGATATTATAGATGTAGATGAAAATTTATTTTAATAGGAGTGAGAATATGTCAGATTTAAATAAAAAAGAAGCTGGTATACAAGAAATTACACAGATGCTCTTTAATGTGAATTTTGCAGGAACAAATTCAAAGGAAGAGTTTACAGAATTACAAAATAACATGATTAAGATGTTGAGTCAACATCAGTATTCTTACTCTGATATTGAAAATTATTTTATTGGTTGGGGCTATCAAGTTCCTATGATAAAAGAAATTTATAAACATCTTACAGGATTAGATCCAGAAAGAGTTAATTCAACAGATTATTTATTGAATATGCCTGGATGCATTCCTGGATTTAATTATGGTTGGGGAGAAGGTAAAGGTAGTAAATATAAATATGTATTTATTATAGGATATAAACTTGGATTTGGTGTATTCGGTCAGATCGATGATTTAGCAAGAGAACTTATTCAATACACATTGGATCTTGAGGAAGCATTGAATGTTTTAAATAAAAATGCAAAAGATATAAAGACTTGCAAATCTATTATATCTGTTCCTGAAAAAGATATTAATAAGAGTTTGGAAGTACCTTATCTTTGTACAGATGCTCCTATAACACAGAAGGTTTTATTTAAAGGTAGAACCGCTTCTCTTGCAAAGAGTATTGATTCTTATCAAATGCAACCTCATGAAGTAAGAGCAATGTTAAGAGTTGCTTATGATCAAAATGAAATTACAGCACAAGAACATAAAGACTTGTATGATTATTATTTAAAGAGATATGCAGAGGAAGATGAAACTTCCGATATAACAAAAGAACTTGAGAAAGAAGATATTAAAACAAATCAAACAACTCAAGACATGCAAAAAGAAGTTGTTAATGAAACAAAAACAGAATTCGGTTTAGATAAAATTGCTTATTATATAAAAGGTGTAAATAAATATTTTGAAGATAATTTATCTGAATTGTTAGCTAAAGCTTTGATTGAGCCGAAAGAAGTTAAATACGTAAATAAAGATTTAGATAATTCAATTGAGAAAACTCCAGAAGTTCCAGGACAAAATCCAATTCAATACTTTAATAAAGCTGCAAAACTTTCTGTAGTTTTAGCAGTTACTTTAAATGAAAAAGCAAATTTAGGACAACAGTTTGTTCTTACAATGTTTGCTATAGATGATAAAGGCAACGTTGAAACAGATGGTAACTTCAAAGGTGTTGATGAAGAAATTTATCCTTTGAATGCATCTGGTCTTGAAAATTATTTTTCTAAACTTGAAGAGTTGGATAAACCCGGAAATGTAAAAGACGATGTAAAGGAAGAAGAATAATGTCTAGATGGTTGATTACATCAGAAATCAATAAATCAAATGAGATAGATAATAACTCTAATAAAAGTTTAGAAGATAATCAAGTTATGGAAGCGTTACCAACAGGTGAGTTAGGGAATGGTACATTTGAAGGTAATGAAAATAAATGGAAAGAAGAACAAGAAAAGAATAAGGTACAAATAAATGCAAAATGATTTACTATATATAATAGAAGATATAGAAAAGCGTGTATATTACTTATCTCAAGAATTAAATAAAAATAATATTAATGCAAATATAGATATAAGTAATATACAATATGCTTTAATAAATGGTATAAAGCCGAAGGTAAATGAATATACTGAAAAAATGAAAAAATTAGAAAATGAAAATTAAATTAAGGAAGATTACATATGCCAAATATAAAAGAGATAAAAAGTAATAAGGGTTTTAATAGACGTGCTAATACTATTATGATGGATGGCGGAATGGGAATGATGGGTAATCCAAACAGTTCCATTAACCGTGTTCCTATGATGTACGTTGATCCTTTAATGGATCCAGTATTAATGATATTTCCTCGTGAAAATGACACACAGTTAAACGCGAGATTAAGACATTATTATATGTACAATCCTTTGGTACATTCTGTAATAGATTTGCATTCATCTTATGCTTTAAGTGATTTTGAGTTAAGATGCGATGATAGAGAAATTGAACAATATTATAATGATATAAAAGATAGATTAGATATTTTAACTATGATGATTAATCTCAATAGAGATTTTTGGTTATTAGGCAATGCTTATATGTATGGTGATTGGGATGAAACAAATGCTGAGTGGATAAGATTTAACCAATTCCCTCCGGAAAATATTGAGATACATAGATCATATGCTGGTGGAAATGCTGTATATTTTCTTAAGCCAGATGAATCAACAAAGAAAGTTTTACAATCAAGTAGTGCTGCAGACCAAGCAGTTGCCTCAACTATACCAATAGAATTTAGAAATTCAATTTTAAGCGGAACACCTTATCAATTGGCAAATGAGAGAGTTATTCATTTTGCAAATAGACCTGCACAATATTCTTTACAAGGTGAATCAATATTAAAATCATGTTTAAAAGATTTAATGTATGAAGATAAATTGAGATTGTTACAATTTACTTTTGCAGATAGAGCAATGTATCCGATTAAACATTGGAAAGTTGGATCTGAAGCGAAAGGTTGGTTTCCAGATAAAAGACAATTTAATGAAACCAAAGCATTAATTATGGCCGGAATAAATGATCCGGATTATAATTTAATAACACATCCATTTGTTAATCTTGAAATAAAAGATCAACACGGTAATTGGCAAGATTTGAAAGCAGAATTTGATTTTGCACAAAAGAGAATAATGATTGGATTGTTCTGTAATGATGCAATGCTTGGTGGCGAAGCTGGACCTTATGCAAAAGATATGATTAATATGAAAGTTGTTATGCACAGATATTTAATGAATAGAAATTTACTCGAAAGACTTATAAGAGAAAAAGTATTTTTACCAATTGCAAGAGAACATGGATTGATAAAAAGAACTCAAGCTGAAGTTCAACATAAATTAAGATTAAGTTCATCTTATAATAATTTTATATTACCTAAATTCTTTTATAAAGAAAGAGTTAATCTTCTTAGTTCACAATCAGAACAAGAGATGTTGCTTAGACTTAGAGATAAGAAGGAAATCCCATTTGAACTTGTTGCAGATATGTTTGGTTGGGATATGGATCAACTTCAAGAGAAATTTAATAGAGAAGCTGATACAGTATTCGATCCGTTGTATAAAGCAGCTAAAGATGATTTAGCTAAAGAAAAAGCAATGAGAAATAGAATTTTGAATGGTGATTTTAAAGATAATAATTATAAAGATTTGGCAAAGACAAAAGAAAATCCACAAGGTAAAGCAGGTAGAGAAATGGGCGGAGCAGCTAATGGTGGTGGAAGACCTCCGTTACCGGAAGACGAATTAAAGATAGAAGAACCTGCAATACTTCCAAACGGTGAAGGTGATTTAAGTCCAAGAGGTAAGCAAGAAGAAGCAGGTGAATTACCTGCTCCAGAAGGCGGTGGAGACGTAGGCGATATATTAAATGGACTCGGAGGATAGTGATGAGTAGATGGTTACAAGCAAAGTATACAGGTAAAGTATTATTTGATTTTTTAGATAAAAAGATTACTAGAAACGATCCTAATTTTATGGAAGCGTTGAAAGAAGCAATAGAATATAGAGGGCTTGAACGAGCTCACACACTTATTGATGACGGTATAGCTACACAAGAAGAAGTGAGTCAAGCTCTTACAGAACTGAATAAAAGTAACATGGAGGAATAATATGTTTAAAAGATCTGGAGTAGTTACTCCAATGAAGGTTTTGAAAAAGATTACATCTGAAGATATGCCAAGTAAGAAGATGAAGAAAGTTGCTGAAGATGAGCAACAAACAAAAACTACTAAGGAAAAATAATATGTCTAGATGGTTTCGTAAATCAAATAACTCAGCAGAAGATATAGTAAAGGAACATATAAAAGACGATCAGCCTTTTTATAGTCCAGCAGATTTTTTATTTGAACAAATTAATAACGAACAGTTATTGGAAGATTATTTAAAATTATGTATCAGACATGCTTGTGAAGTAGATGCTACGTTATTATCTAAAATTAAAAATAAAGATTTACTAAAACAATATTTAAAACTTGCTATAATAGAAGATTTAATTTTACCAGATAATACTATGGAAATAGTTAAAGGTGACAAAGAGTTAGTAGATATGTTAAAAGATAAATTTCCAGAATATGAGGATATAATTAATTCTAGAGGAGAAATATAATGTTTAAAAGATTGTGTATGGCAGAACCAATAGAAGTCTATGCTTCAGCAAATGATATGCTTGAAGGTTGGTATGGATTTAATAGACAAGCTTCAAAAAAGATAGTAAAAGCTTTTGAGTTTGATCCGGATAATTATTTGTATTATAGAAACAGAGCTATTACAGCGGATGAAAGAAATGCGAATGGAGATATATTCCCTCACGATGAAATAAAGAAAGCATATACTACTTTTATAGGAAAAGGTATATTTTATAATCATAATTCCGACGATCCTAATAACTCTATGGGAATTATATTGGATGCTAATTTTGTTGAACCGGCACAAAAACATGCTTATGTAGAATTACTTTGTGCTATTGATAAACAATTAGCAGAACAAAAATATCCTGGATTGTTACACAGAGTTGAATCAGGATTGGTTTCAGGTACTTCAATGGGTACATTTGCAGGAGCCGCACAGTGCTGTATTTGTGGAAACTATACAACTACATTAGAAGGATTATGTGAACATATGAATCCGGACGATATGCATTATTGTAAAGGTAAACTTATAAATGCTTCTACAAATGAATATGGTGCAGAAATTAATTACGGATTATGTTTCTGTGAAGATAGTATTGTAGAAACACCAGCTGATGATACAGCAAGAATATTCCAAGTTTATGCACAAAATAAAGATAAAATAAAAGAAGGTCATTACGATAAAGAAGTAATAAATACATTAATTCAAGCTCTTAATGTTATGGCAAAAAATATGAAATAATATAGAAACCCTTGACAAAAGTATCATATTACACTTGTATATATAAGTATTTTTTTGGAGGATACTATGGCTGATCAATTTAACAGATTAGCACAACATTATTCAAATTATTGGAAAGATAAAGGAGAGAATGCTCCTGCTATCAATTTTGATACAAAACAAATAGAAAGAACAGCTGAGCAAGCTTTTAGATCAGCAGCTGAATCTGATACATCTGATAAAGATTCTGCTCCATCTGTAGCTGATAAAGGCGCAAGTAAACCAAAAGATAAGGGTTTGAATCTTGCCGGATTGTTTTCAAACATAGATGAGATGATTGAAAAAGCAGCTGAGAATAAGGTTAAAAGAATTTTGGATAGAATAATAGATGATAAGTTACGTTCTGAATATAGTAACGACTTATCTTTATTTGAAAAGTCAATGGCAAATAAAGTACAAGAAAAAGTTAAGAGTATGTCTCCAAAATTTCTTGAAGGTTTAAAAACAGTTGCTCCTGACGTAGGAAAAGGTACAGGAAGCAAAACACCTACTTCATTTACAGAAGGTGTATTAGATGAAGTTGATGAAGAAATAGTTGATAAGAAAGCTTCTGTAGAAGTATTCCCAGGAATTTATGTAAAGGCTTCTAAAGAAGATGAAACTGTTGGTGAAGTATTTGTGAAAGACAATGATTCATTACAAAAAATGAGTTATGTTGTTAATTTACCAAAAACAAATTCTAAAAAAGAATATATAGAAGAATTACAAAATACATTTGAATCATTATAAAATAATAGAAAATCTAGAACAAAGAAGAAAAAAGAACAGAGAAAAATAGAAAGGTAATAGAAGTTATTTTATATGGTCTAAATTATATTAAAATTTAATTAAATAGGAGATACTAAATGTTTGAATTATTTTATAAAGCAGGTAAATCACTTGCTGACTCTTTCTTTATTGGAAGAGAAGGTAAAGATGACGTATTAGTTATAAGTGCTTCTGAAGTTTTGCCGTTAGAAATGCAAAAGAAAATCGAAGCAGCTGAAGAAGAGTTAAATAAGGTTGAAGTAGAAAATACAGTTGAAGGAACACCTGCAACTGAAGATAAAGCTATTGAGAATTTAAATGAAGCAGAAGTTAAATTAGATAGCGTAAAAGAAGATATTCAAGAAGCAAAAGGTCATGAAGAAATGGAAAAAGCTGAAGAAGTTGTTGAAGCTTCTAAAGTTGATGTAGATGCTATATATAAAAAAGCAGGTGTACCTACACCAGAATTTATAGCAAAACAAATTGCTTCTGTATGTAAAGATTTCGCAGGCTTCAAACAATTCTGTAAAGAAGCTAAAGCAAATAAAGCTGAAATGGTTAAAGAAGCTTCATTGAAAAAAGAAGCTGCTAAAGAAGGCGAGACAGTATTTACATTTAATACAGGAGAAGATAAAAATAAACCAGCAAAAGCAACTGAAGGTGCGATAGTTTCAGTAAATGAAAAAGAAGCTAAAGCAGATGCAGGTAAGGGTGTTAAAGACGCTAATGCAGTTTCTTCACCAGTTAAATCATATTTTGGTAGATTGCCAGGAAATGGTGGTGGAGATGCAGTAGAATCTATAAATAGACAATCTTCATTGAAAGAACAATTCCTTAAACTTACAGCAGAATTAGATGAAATGAAAAAGAAAGATGAAGAAAAAACTGAAAAGTTAGGAAAGATGGAAGATGAAAACAAGAACTTGAAAGAAGAAATTTCCAATGGAAACAAAGACAAAGACATCAATGCAATTATCTCTGAAATCAAGAAAGTAGTTAAGGTACAAAAAGAAAATGTTTTCAAAGATAAACTTGTAAAAGCAGATGAAAAAGCTTTGAAAGTTGTATTGGATGTTGTAAAAGAAATTGCAAAACTTTCTGATGGAGAAAAAGCTGATAAAGATGTAGCAGGTCTTTTCGGTGGAGAAGCAAAGAAAGATAATAAAAAAGAAGAAGTTGTAGATTTCACAGAAGTAAAAGCATCAAGAAGAATGCCTGGACAAAACATACCACAAGTATTTTCACAATATAATGGTGGAGATGTTTCAGGATTAAATTCATTATTCGAAGACTAATCTAGTCTTAAAAATTTAAAAGGAGAATATAAATCATGGGTATAATGTATTCAGTTCAAGAAGATAATTTAACAACCGACTTTGGTATATCACCTTTGTTCCCTACAACAATTGAAGATAATACTAAAGTTTTCAAAGGAACAGCAGTAATAGCAGGTCAATGCTTGGAAAACACAACTGAAGGTTTGGTATTGGCAAATGCTTCTTCTACAGTTTATGGTTTGGCAAAAGAATCAGTAAACGTTGAAGCAAATGTAAACGAAGTTTCAGATAACGGATGGGGCATTTTCGGTTCAAAGAAAATAACAGCTTGTATGTTTGGTGTATACAGCGTTAAAAACTTTGAATATACGAAAGGTGATGGCGATGTTGTAGAATTTACAGCTATAGATACAAATGCTATAAATGCAAATACTACATTAGGTGTAGCTTTGGCTTCTAATGCTAGTGGAAACATTACAACAGTTGCAGAAGGTGGCTTCGGTACATTGCTTGCTGTATCTGCAGACGGAAAAGAAATTCAAGTATTTATAAAGTAATCATTTAAAAAATTTTAAAAGGAGATAATAAATCATGGGTACAATAGATAATATATCATTATGGGGCGATACAGCATTAGCAAGAAAAGCTTCAGTTAATGCATCTGCTACACCTGTATCAATGGAAGCAAAAGAACAAAAATTTAACATGTACTGGAATGCACCAGGCGGATATCAAAGAATAGCTTTCGCATTGTCTGGTCCGTTGAAAACAAGATTGGATTACGTTGGTGTTGGAAGAAAACTTTTGATGGTTGATACCATACCTACCGGAGATATTCCTGTATACGATATGGATATGCCAGAATTTGGTGCTGTTAAAATAGCTGCTAGAGGTCAAGCTCCAGTATTTGAACAAGGCATCAAGAGAATTGGAATTCCTACATTCGAAGTAACAGTAAATGAAGTTATTAAGAAACAAGAATTAGCTGTAAGAAAATATCCTGTATTCGACAGAGCTAAAGAAAGAGCTGCAATAGCTATGGCTATAGCTGAAGATGACATGATATTTGATTTGGTTAAATCAGCAGCAGTTAAGAATCCTAACCCAGCTGCAATGGCTACATATGGTTCTGCTTCTCAGACAATAACAAAAGCAGATTTTGCTGAAATGTTTGGTGATATAACTGAAAGACAGTTGATTGCTAAAACATATTTGTTAGGTGCAAAAACATATGCAGATATATTGAAATGGAATTCTCAAGATTTGGATCCAGTATCTTTGAACATCCAATTGGAAACAGGAAATTTTGGTTCTATATTTGGTGTTAGAGCTATTGCTTCTACAAGACTTGATAAAAACTATGGTTATGATACAAACGGAAAGAATCAACAACCAGTATTTACATTGACAACTCCTGATAAACTCGGAAGACTGCCAGAAAGAAAAGCTGTTGAAGTTTCCATATTTGATAACATTCCTAAACTTCAGTATGATATAATTCCTTACGAAATAATCGGTATGGGTATTTATAACTGTGCTGGTGTATCTGGAAGAGTTAGAAGTTTGGCTTAATCAGTTTAGTATTAAAAAGCTACCGAGGAATCCTCGGTAGCTTTTTTTATATACCCCTTGACATTTATATCATATTATAGATAGATTGTAGATGGGCATAAATTATTTTTATTTGAGGAATGAACTATGAATAATGAAAAAGACGTTAAAGATACAGGAATAGTATCACAAGAATCAATTAATAGAGCAATTGAAGACACAACGCAGTCCGAATATTATCAACAAAACAGAATTCCTTTACTAACAGGTGAATATAGAAAGGAAGCATTTCTTAAATTAAAAGGATTATTTTTAAAAGAGTTATATAAAGCAGTAGATGAAGAAGAAAAAGCTTGTAGAAAGGCTGACTTAGAGCCACAAATGAAAGGCGATAAGCTTAAATATATAGAAGACATGGTTGAGACATTTGACAATATGTTTCAACTGGAAGCACTAGCACAGTATTTATATCAAGAAAATATTATACCGACATTAGACGAAGTTAATACAAGAGCAAATAAACTAAACGAAAATCTCGGTAAACTTGAACTTTAATTTTGGAGTATATCATGCTTAAGAAAACTGTAAAATTTTTAACAAATGTTAAGACAATTGTTTGGGCAATCGTATTAAGTGGAACGGTTTTAATATTTATTTATGGAACGTATCTTAAAGTTACAGAAACGGTACCGACAAAAGTATATGCAATGGAGCGAGATTTAAATGATATTAAGTATCGTGTAACTGATCTTGAAACTGAAAAACTCATTATAAATAAAGACTTAAGCGTGATGCAAATGGAATTAAAAGAAATAAAAGAACAGCTTGCAGAGAATCAAAAAGAAACGAGAGCAGCTTTAAAAGAGATAAATAGAGATGTGAAAGACATCCTTAAAACCATATAATTATTGTTGATAAATGACAACACAGCTATCACCTAATTTCACATTAGAAGAACTATTAACTACTTCACATAAGGATTTACTTTCTAAACAAAATGAGGAAGTGAAGCCTTATGTGAATAACTTATATATACTTGCCAATTATATACTTCAACCAATCCGTAATTACTATAAAGTACCTATAACAGTTACAAGTGGATTCAGAGGAAAAGCATTAAACGAAAGAGTTGGTGGAAATAAAATCAGCCAACATTGTTTAGGTGAAGCGGTAGACTTTATAGTTAAAGGCAAGACAGTTGATGAAGTATTTGATGATATTAGAACAGGTAAGATTAATATTTGTTACAGACAATTGATTAAGGAAAAAATATCTGGAAAGTTCTGGATTCATATAGGGATGGTCAAGATACCGTTTAAACCTAAAGATAAGTATTTGCAGAAGTTAACTACAATTGATGGTAAAAAATATACAGAAGTAAAATAGAATAAAGGAGAAAAACGAACAATGAAAATTAGATCAAACATGGACAGAGTTTGGAGTTTGGCAGGAATTAGATTTGAGCCAGGAATGGTTATTACATTTGATATTTTGAAATGTAATGATTTAAGACAATTAAAAGCAGTAGTTGAAGAAATTAGAAAGGGTAATATAACGGTAGTTGAGCAGGATGACTATTTTAAACCAGCTTCAATTACAAAGGTTGAACAACCACAAGTAATTAAAAAAGAATCTCAAGAAGATATAGTTGTAGTTACAAGAGGTGGAACATTTACCGATGAGATCCCGAAAGATGTTTTGACTGAGAATACAATACAATCTGTTCCAGTAACTATAGATGTAGAGAAACAATCAGAACCAGTAGTTGGTGAAGGTAATATAAAAAACGAATCTTCAACAGAAGCTGGATTTGTAGTGCTTCCGGGAAAGAAACCTGGCGAAGGACAATTAAAATCAGTTAGTGAAGTTATACAGGAAAAGACAGACGAAATTGCAGATGTATTAAAAGATGCTGCAAAGGATTTAGAAGAGCTTAATAAAAAAGAAGAAGTGATAGAGCAGGTTCCAGAAGACGTCGATAAGATATTGAAGATGAAAGCTAACGAAAGAAAATTGTATATAGCTAAATTAGATGATAAAGAGTTGTTACTTAAGATAAGTAAATATACAAAAGTAAAAACTATATTAAATATAATTAATCAAAGGTTGGAGGAATTGAAATGAGTAGATGGTTGAGAATAGCTGAAGCTGAAGAAGAAAATAAATGGGCATTAGGTATTGATACACAATTTGGAACAGAGTATATATGTCAAATAACAGAAGAAAATGTTACATTAGGTTCTAAAGAAAAAGCTATAAAATTTTCTACACCAGAAGAAGCTTATGAATTTGCTAAGAAATATAATAATATACACATATATGATGAGAATGATCCAGCAGACGATACTAGGCATTCATTTTCAGCGGTGTTAATATAAATTAATAATAAAATAATAAAGGAGAAAAATGAAAAATGAAAAGTATTAATTTAAGAGTATTTAGAAGAACAAATAATAGTATATCATGCTTATTTAATGATAATGCGGTATCAGGTATTAAGCTTGAGGATTTAAAGATTTATGATATAGAGGATAAGGAAAAGAAAAATCCTTTGATATATAAGATTGGGGTTGATCAAGAAACACAAACCGTTCAAGTTGTACTTGATCACCAGATAAATAAGTTAGATGCAAATAAAACATACGTATTTGTTTTTGATTTTAAAACATTCGAGGTAAATATAAAAGTATATCCTTCAGAAGTATTACCTTTGTTTGAGAAAGATTCTGTTGGAAAGAACCAACATCTTTATGGTTGGGTAGAGTCTGAGAGAAAATGGGTAAAACTTAAAGCAGTTAAAGACGCCTCTGGAGAATATGTACTCGCAGTTAAATCTGTTAAGTAGGAGTTTAAGATGAGTAGATGGTTGAGAATAGCAAAAAAAGATGATGCCTTGGAAAACTTTATTGATTCTAAAACTAGAAGAAATTTTTTAAATAAACTTATAGATGATGAAATAAAAAGAAATGATGGTAATGGAGTAAGTTTAAAGTTTATATTGGATATATTATTTCAAGGTTGGCTTACAAGAAATGAGTCTGAAATGTTTAATAAAGTAATATCAGACATATTACCATCTATAACTGCTATAGATACATTAAAACTTTTAGAAGAAGAGATTATAGTAAAAGAAGATAAAGATTTTTATAAATTAGCGATAGAGAATTTATTAAGTAAAACCGATAAAGAAAATCCATATTTTTTTACTAGAGAAGCTTTTAAATATTTCTTAGATAGTTTAGAACTATTTAATAAAAATGATAATGTATATAAGTTAATGCAGAAATCTCTTATAGATAGTGAAGATTGTAATAATTTATATACTGCTATAAAAAATAATATTATATCTCGTGAAGATAGTGATTTGTTTGAGAAAGCTATTAGAATTATAGAGAATAAGGGAGCAGATTTTTATTTAACAAAGTTACTGAAGGAAGGTTTCATTACTTCTGATGATATTCGAGAGGAATCTAATAATGACTAGATGGTTAATTAAAGCAGAAACTCAATTAGAATTACCTTTAGGTACAGAAGATCTAAAGATTTATTACCCTACTCTAGTTAGAGAAATTAGTTTTAGAGATAAATTACAGAAGCTAAAAGATAAGAATGTACAGTATATACAAAAAGTAATTTACGATTGTTTAAATGACGTATCTAATAATAAAATTTCAGATAGATTTTATGATGATATAGAAGCAGATTTAATAGAGGGCGCTTTTAAAGAATTTGCAAAGAAGTATGCAGATAGTAACTATAAAGTATATGATGTAACTATTAGTGAAGTAGAGAAAGAGAATCATAATATTATAAAAGACAATACAGAGAAAAGATATTTAATATGTCCTTTTGTAAGTCAAACAAAGCTTTATGATATATCTGAATTTAATACATTGGTAGAAGCTCTCTCTATAAAAATATTTTATCATTTGAAGTCACTTAATAAGTAGGAGGTCGTAATGTCATTAAGATTACCAGTTGAAATATCATGGTGTCCAGATGATGCAATAACATCTGCTGTAGATGAAAACGGTAATGCATTGTATCCATATGTGAGAATATATAGATCTAGACATGAAACATTTGGTTATGATTTAGTAAGTGCAGATGTGGTTATATCAGACAATAAATATCCTATAGAGTTTGTTGAAGGTGAATTGTGTAGAAATTTAAGTTTCAATAAAGACTTTGAGATAGATACATTTTTAACATCATTACATGAGGGTGGAGATGATAAAGTAGTTTTACTTACTTTAGGTTCACAAGAACCTGAAAAGGTAGAACTTTTCTCAATTAAAGACGATCAAGGTGGCTATAGACTTTGTTTAGATGATAATAGAATAGTATATAATTCAGTTCAATATGGACACATAAAACCAGGTTGGCATTGTTTACACTATAACGTAGGTAATTTAATTTTAAATATGACAGAGTTACCTATAGTTTATGTTAATCCTGCACTAACAAACGAGTTAGTAAGTAACAGTATTAACTACGACGAAAGAAATCCTTATGTTGAGAATAGAGTTATATCTGAAATAAGTTCTCAAATAAACGGATATTGGGTTAATAAGTGGACAGATCCAACAATTGATATTAGATGTAAAGATTCTTACTATTATATTATAAAATATTTAAATGCAGATAAAACATATGAGTCTAAATTCTTTTTACCTAGAAAATCATTAACACCGAAGGAACAAAGGCTCGTTAATCACTTAAAGATTTGGCTCACAAACTGGATAACAAACTGTGCAACTGACGATGAAATTCGTGCAGGTATTAAATTTGCTTTGGAATCTTTAAATATTAAGTCTCCAGTTACACATTTTACAATAGAATCCCTTCCAGAAATATTAGAATCTGTTCTTATGGTAGGAAGTGCAATATATACATTAATGGTACACTACTTAGGTATTGCGTTTACAGATGTTTCTTACACAGATTCTGGCGTATCTATTACAATTGATAGAGGACAGAAAATTCAAAACGCTATAGATAAAGCTACAGCATATTATGATAAGCTTATTGATGTCGCAAAATTGCATTACTTGCAACCAGGTGTAAGTATTGGAAGTATTCCGTTGAATATAAGTCTTGGCGGAAGATTATCAGGTAATATTCTTGGTGCAATTAGCAATCTCTTTAATGCTATCGGAAGATAAAATTTTATTTGACTTATCAATATATTTTTTCTATACTATAAAGATGAATAATTATAAAGTTTATAAGTTCACAACTCCATTAAAGGAGAAGTTTTTACCCTTGACAGAATTATCATAATATGAGTTAATAATAATTAATGTAGCTAGGTTCGCTACCGAAAAGGATGCAACTCACATCCCTGCTACATTATAAATATTTGAGTAATTACAGGAGTGTAATATGGAAGAATTAGTTAAGTATTTAAATGGTCATAAGCAATATAAGTTAGAAGTAATAGAAAAAAATTATTTAACTCAAGAAGTTAAAGATGTTCTAAGTAAATATGACTTAACTTTACATGAACTTTGCTATAGAATTAAGAAAAGTATACCGTTAGATGAAGTATTTACTTGTAAATATTGTGGTAAACCTATTAAATTTGATTATTGTGGTGGTTATAGACAATTTTGTTGTTATAAATGTTCAAACACATTTATTAACAGCTCTGAGGAAATAAAGAGCAAGAAGAAACAAACTTATTTAAAACATTATGGTGTTGATAATATATCGAAATTAGATAGTATGCAACAGTTTAAAAAGCAAAATTATTTGATGAAATACGGTGTTGAAAGTTATACGCAAACACAGGAATATAAAGAAAAATCAAAACAAACATGTTTAAAAAAGTATGGTAAAGAATATTTTACACAAACACAGAACTTTAAAGATAAAGTTAAAGCTACGTGTTTAAAGAATTATGGTACTGACAGTTATTTTACTACAAGTGAATTCAAAAATTTTTTAAAAGAGCATCAAGAGGAAATATTAGAAAAGATAACTTATTCAAAGAAACAAAATAATTCTTTTAATATATCAAAACAAGAAGAGAAAGTATATAAATTATTGTTAACGAAATTTAATAAAGATGATATAGAAAGACAATACAAATCAAAGTTATATCCATTTGCTTGCGATTTCTATATTAAGAGTTTAGATTTATATATTGAATATAATGGTAATTGGACTCACGGAAAAGAATCTTTTGATAAAGATAATTTAGAGCATCAAAGTATAGTAGAAGCGTGGAAATCAAAAAGTACTAAATTTTATAAAAACGCAATTTATACATGGACAGATTTAGATGTAAGAAAGTTAGAAACATTTAAAAAGAACAATCTTAATTATAAGATATTTTGGAACTTAGAAGAAGTTGAAGACTGGTTAATTAGATAATATAAGAGGTTTATGATGTTAAAAGTAACTTCATTTAAAATACAATCTAAAAGAATTGTGTTACCAAAAGGTAATTTAGATTTAGATTCACTAATGGTCAGTTTCCAAGAAATGTATCGCGATTATGTTATTTATTATCCGGGTTCAATAGATAAATATATAACAAATATAGGAGATATTGAATTAGGTTTCGGACCTAGATATCTTTTACATAAGCTTTTAAGAGAAGTTAGAAAAGCAAATCCAGACGGTACTGTTGATAATGGTTCTGTTGTTGTAAAAACTATTCCACAGTTACCAGAACCTTTAGTTAGAAGACTTGGTAGTTTAAGTAGAGAAGCTTGTGGTGAAGATTTTCCCACAAGTAATAAATCTATTCCAGGTAGTTTTGGTGAACCAGAACACATGTCTATAGATACAGATGTAGAAGATAAAGCAGAAAGACATACACAAGAAACAAATGATCCAGACGGAAAAACAATAAAAGTTGTGATAAAAGATCCAAATAAACTTTTTGAATAGGAGAGTATATATGTTTGATTTCTTTAAGAAAAAATCTTATACAGTTACACAGGAGAACGGAATGGAAAAATTAGTTACTGCTGCAGATATGAATAAAGCTGCAGAAGATGCTTTGAAAGCATTGGAAGCTTTGCCGGAGAATTATATTAAAGATTTGATTGATTATACAAAATCTAGTATTGATCATGGAAATATTTCAAAAGAATTTTTAAAAATGATTATAAAAATTGTTGACGCAGTAAGTACAAAGAAAGCAAAAGAAGTTCAAAAAAGTTTAGATGATGAAGCTCCTGCTCCTAAACCAAAAGAAGAGAAGAAGGAAGAACCTAAAAAAGAAGAAGAGCCTAAGGAAGAACCTAAGAAAGATGATATTTTAGATTTAGGTAAAGTAGCAAGTGTTAATAAAGAACCTATTGTAAGATCTGCTGCAGATACAAATCCAGCAAGTTCTAAGTATAGAGCAGAAGGTATAAAGGAAAAACTTCTTGAAATTAATAAAGAAGTTGCAGTTAAATCAGATAATAAAGTTCAAAATATAGGTAATAATACGAAAGGAATTATAACTCCTGGAGACAAAAGTACAGTTGTTAAGGTTAAAGAAGAAACAGTTAAGCCTGATATAGTTGTTGAGAATGTTAAAATAAAAATAATTAGAGATGACGGTGAGTTTGAAAAATTATTCCCGGAAAAGAATATAAAATTTCCTACCGGAGATAAAGTAGTTATTAAAGCCAGTGATAATAATGTAGAAATAGATACAGCTGTATTACAAACAAAACCAGAAGAGATTAAAGATAAAGTTGCTAAAGCAGTTGAGAAAGGTAATCCTACAGAAATAGAGCAAGTTGTTAATGAAACAGGTGTTGGAAAAACAGGAACAGCATCAATTTATGATCAAGTAATGAATACAGTTTTCAATAGAAGTGCGGAAGCTGATACCGAAGACACTGATAAATTTGAAGAAGAGGTAAAAGAAGATTTGTCTTTATTAAATAATAAGGAGTAGTTTATGGAATTTGAAACTATTTTAACTGATATAGATAAATTAACAGAAGAACTCGATGTACTTGAGAACGAGATTACTACAAATGCAAGTTCCTTATTTAATAATTTTTTAAATAAAGTTTTTGCAACAGGTATGTCTACGCAAGAAGTTTTAGAAATTAATGAATCTGATAATAATACTACAAAAAATAATCCAACAAATACAGAGAGTAATCAAATACCGATTATAGATAAAATAAATAATAAAGAAATTCCTTATGAAAATTCAATAATTAATGAGGTACAATAATATGGCTGATAACTTTAGTGATATAAAAGTGTCACAATTAGATGCATTCTTACAGAAATTTCCTAAATTAGATGCTTTATTGAAAGATAATGAAGGAATTTCTTTTTCTAGTTTTGAAATAATGCTTCCTATTATTTTAGATAATTTTAATGAAATAAAAATTAATATAGAAACATTTGCAAATGCAAATAGAAAAAATGCATTTGGTCAAATTGTTCTTTGGTTAAAAGATAATGGTTATATAGTAGATAATAAATTTGTTAAGAAAGATATTAGCGTCGCAGATTTAACAAATTTTGCTGCATTTTATTGCAATACATTATTTAAAAATAATTTAATATCTAAACAAGAAGGTGGTTTAAAGGATGCAAATTCAGGAGCGACTGAATTAGCTCCGAATTTTTTTAATAAGAAGTTTGATATTGAAGGACTAACTAATGACGAAGGTGAACAAGTTTCATTAAGTTTACGCGATGGTATTTCAAAATTAAGATCACAACAAGTATTATATTCAGATACTACAGATAAAGTATTGAGAGATCTTGTTGTCGATAGATTTAATATCGGTGATTCAAAGAAAATAGGTGTAGATCCTTCCGGAAAATCAGTATTTTTCGGATCATATGTTAATACACAAATAACAAATAACTGGAATAAATTAATTCATAAAGAAAATATAATAAAGAAATTGTTATCTGTTCCTGAATTACAAGACGAAGCTTGGGTTAATAAAGATGTAGATTCAATCTCTTTTTATGAACATTTAAAAGAGTGTGTTAAAAATAATGTTGGAAATTTAAAAGATGATGCTGAGATAAAAAATATAGTTGATAACTTTGATCCTAGATCAGTATTATTTTTGACTCAGAAATTAGAGGATACAGCTACTAAAAATTATGTTCCAGATAATCGTTATAAAGATACAAAAATATTTGTAGGTCTTATAGATGATGTTAAAAAACATATTTCGAAAATAGGTTTTATTATTAAGAAACTTGAATTGAAAGAACCAGGAAGTATGTCAGAGAAAATTTATGATTCAAGAGAAGATACATTTACAATACCAAAACCAACAACTTCTGCAGATACAGATGCTTTTAAACAATTATTAGTAAGTGACATTAATACAGATGAAGATTCTATAAAACAAAGAATAGACGAACTAGATGGTCAAACTTTATATTCGATAGATCATAATTTAGCTAATCCATATACAGAATCTTATTTAGTGAAATGGTTTACTACATTATTTACAAAAAAGGTTTTAGCAGAGCAATACGGTTTTACTGCTGTTGAGAAAGGAAATGAATTAGTTTTTAGATATTCTGGTGAAGAAAAAACAGATGCGTCAGATTCTTTAAGTGCATACTTAAGTAAATTAAGAGGCATTATAAAAAAGTATAAAGATTATTTAGCAGTTTTAAAATATATCGTTAAATCCATTACTTCCGGTAAATATAATTTTGATACATCAGAACTTGCTACAATACATGCATCAACCACACAGCTTTACTTACGTGGTTACGCAACTACTTTCGGTGAGAAATTAGGAGATTTAGCAGAGTATTCGAAATCAAAAGATTTAAATGATGTTAATTTTAAATCAATTGTAGACAGTAATGAATTACAAAAATTTGTTTTAGACGCTGCATCTTTAGCAGCTAATACATTACTTCCTATTAATGATGATTTAGAAGAAATTGCGAGTATGGAATATAAAAAATTTAAAATGGATCAGCCGTTGGATAAAGAAGAATTTAATGCTATTTATAAAGAAAAACAACAAGAAGCAGAGTCATTTATTCAAAGTATAAAATCTTATGTTAATGAGAAGTTGAATAATTTACAAACTACACCGACAGAGTCTGTTGAAGATTTAGATTTGTATCTAGGTAAGTACAGCAATTTCATCAATGCTTTAACTTTAAAAAGAGAAGCAGCACATAAATTTGATGAATCAGATCTAGTAGATTTCTTTAAAGAATTATATGGTCAACAGTATGATAGTACTACTAGAACATTATCAGCTACAAAACAAAGTTTATTGAGTGAAGTTTATAACATAGAAAATGTTGCAGACTCTATAATTGAGTTTTTAAATTTAAAGAATGTGAAAGATATAAATAAAGTTCAGATCGGTGCTTACATAAATCAATTAGTTGAATTGAATAAGTATGCTACATATCGTAATATTTTAACACAGAATATAGATTTAGAATTTTTACAAGAAAATTTAACTTCTATTATAGACGCAATATACAGTAAATTGAACGCACAAAATACACAATTAAGTTACAATGATATTTTGAAAGAGATATTAGCTTTTAATAAAGATTTAAATACAAATGAAAATTTAGATGATTCTAATTTAAGTAAATTTATAAAAGATAATAACATCTCTACTTTAAGTTCAGAAAATATTTCAGCTTCTGAAGATGCAGAAGCACTTATATCTTTCGTAGCAAATATCTTATTTAAGACGTATAGAAAAACTTTGGAAGATTCGAAAGCAGTTAGTTTAATTGACTATATAGATAATCAGAAGTTTAATTTGCTTGTGGATATTTGTGATGCTTTATCTGCAAATAAGACGGCGTTTACTGATAGAATAACTTCAGCTATACAATTAATTAAAAATAAAGAATATTTATTAAATGCGGAGAATAAGTTTGACAGATTGAGCGAACAGTTTTTATATAGAGGGGAACCAACTCGTGTAATACAATCAATTTCAAATTATAGAGTATTATCAAATGCTAGAGCAATATTATTTAATATCGTAAACTCAGATGCTATCCTAGCAAGTTTAATGCAAGATTGTACGGATTGGGATTTTAGTGATAAGTTAATAAATGAAGTTTTAAAATCTTCTAAGATATTTAATATTTCTGGTAAGCTTGTTGACGGTAATATAAATGATTTAAGAGGTAATGTAGCATTACCTTTAGATCAGAAATACACTATGGATAATTCTTTTGAAACAAAATTTAGAACAATCTTTAATAAGTTGAAGAACTTAAGTAGTGTTTCTATAAATAAAAATATCGTCGCTTTAATGAAAGTATTAAACGATACGCAATATAACTTTAAAAGTATATCTAGAGATATAGAAAGATTATCTAAGAAACTTTATGAAACAAAAAAAGATAAAAGTAATGAAGATAGTGAAGTTTTAAAACAAAGTATGGGTAGTTTAGAAGATACATTAAATAAAATTAATGATTTAGCTACAGAATCTGTTGAGAATTTAAGACCCAATGTAGAACAAAAAATTCAAGATTGGTTGACCGCTAATAAAAATATCGCACCTTATGTAACTATTAAGTTTATTTCTGATAGACATAGACGTGGTTTATTTAGTAAAGAGTTTGATATACTCCCTATAGATATTACTGTCGATACCGTTGCTATACAGAATAAAATCAAATCCTCAGGATCATCTGTACAGAAAGAAATATCAGATTTAGATAGAAAGTTACAAAAGATGAGATTTTTACTTTCACAATATTTATATAATGCAACAGTTGATTCTAGTACGAGTCCAGAAACTTTATCCGGATTACAGGTATTGTTAGAAAGAAATAATAATTTGTTAAGCAGTTTAACTGATAAAATACAGAATAGTTTTAAAGGTGAGTTTATCACAATTCCTTATATAGCAGAGAAATTATCATCTTTAAAGACAGATTTAACAAATTACGTAGCAGATATGTGTGAAAAAACGAACAAGTGCTTTGATTTGACAATGAATTTCAGTGAACAATTAACTAATTTGTGGCAAAAAGTTGAAGATATATCTGCAGAATATGACCTTAAAATCTAATAATATGGAGCATATATGTATAATAATTTCTTAAAAACTTTACAAGCAGCCGATAAATTTACTTTAGAGAAAGCATTAAGACAAATTGTACAAGATTATAAGTTTGAGAATACAAATAGTGTACCAGTCAATCTTATTGCTTATAACAGAAATAAAGAAAATGAAAATATTTATCAACTATTTATAAGATACGTGCCAGGTTTAACATTATTGAATGTAGACACTTTTATCGGCAGTTCTAATATTCAAAATGATACAATTCCTTTAACTCATGTAGCAAATATTTTTGTTGATGATAGTGTAAAATCTGATGATACACTTATGTCAAAGCCCGGATATTCATCTATCAGGGTTGATGTTACTCCACTAAACTCAAGTGTTTCTGATAAAGATGAATTTGATTTCTATACAGGTATGTTAGAAAACGTTATTCATAAATTAAATAGTGAAGTTCAAGCCAGCAATGCAAAATATGTAGTAGAGTATGTAAGACCATCTGATATTTCTGAGAGTATATACTTTGACGATAAAGGTAGGTTGTCCTCAACAGAAAGTGATATATATGATATAAAAGGTAAATTACAATTAGTTGCTATTATAAGTCGTAATTATTATATAAATAAATTAAGAACTTCCGATGTGTTATTGAACTTAGGTAAGTTTACGGAAGTTACGTTTGATAGAAGTTTTGTTTCAAGAAAATATAACGAGATTATGGATTTATATTGGCGTAGTGAAGAATTTAAGAATCTTGTATATAAACTTGCGCATAGATTAAATGCTTTAGGAAAATTAGGTAAGGATGTTAAGTTACCTGTAAGTGAGATGGAAGATATTAAAAATGATTCTACTTTAAATAGTTATATTGATGAATTGATTTTGGAATTTAAAAAAGCAGAATCTATTGTTTATGATACATCTTCTGAACAATTAACTGAAAATTATATAAAACGTTTTTTTGAATTATATAATGAAAAAATTGAAAATAAGTTTAGTCAAGAAATGCAAAAATCCGGTAACATATATTCGAATTTTCTTTTTAGAGTTGCTTTGAAATTTGAAGATTATCTAAGTGATGTTGAGAAGTTAAATATGGAAAATTTAAAAAAACGTTTAGAAGATGAAAATAAATTTTCTGCAGAAGAACTTCAATCACTTAATGAAGATGTTGACACAGATCCCGATACAATACAAAAGAAACAACAAGAAGAAGCTATAAGAGAAGAGCTTCCAGTAATAGAAGAAGCACCTAAAGTTTCTGATGAAAGTAATGTTGCTAGATTATTGGTTGAAAATGATGAGTTAGTTTTATCAGAATTTGGTGCCTCTGGTTCTTATACTCAAGACGCTAAAGATGATTTTCAAGAATTTTTATATGAACGTGGTTATGATCTTCAACAAAACAAAGACGGAAAATATACAGCGGTGACAGATGATAAAGGTAGCACATTAGATACAGCTGAAGTGTTACGTGATTTCAAAGAAAATTTTACAAGTTTATCTAATGATGAGATTTTAAAAATAGAGGATTCAAATGCTTCTGAGTCTACATCAGGTAAAGTTGTATTTGAAAATTATATGAAAGAGAGAGCACATTATCCAAAGATATTTAATTTCTTTGGAGCAGCAGCTCAAAATGATAAAGAGAATCTCCAATCATTATTAAAATTTATTCAAAGCGAATCAACAAAGTTAGACGATAAAAATACTTCCGCTAAAGAAGTTTTATCAACTATTGTTCAAGAAGTTTACTCAACACCTCTTGACAAAGATTTATCTAAATCGTTATTATTAGCTTGTGCATATCCAACAAAAAACCCTACTAAGTGGATTGAACACTTAGTTTCTATTGTAGTTTTAAGTATTCAGATTTTGGATATATTTATAGAATCAGACGATAATAAGAAGGCAATGAATAGTTTAAAAGCTTTGTTTAATGAAAAACAGTCATTGGAATCTTATTTCTTAAAATCTAATTTACAAGCATTAGATACATCTATATTAGACAGACAGAAGCTTGTGGAAAAAACTGACATTAATTTACTAGCTACAATAAGATTATTTTTAAGTACATTAAAAGATAAAGAATATAATTATGATATTATAGAGAATAAACTTAAAACTATTTCTAAAGACGGAAAAGAATTAGATAAAAATTCTATAAATAGTTTAATCGATGAGTTTAATAAAGAGCAATCCAAGTCTTTAACATACGACCAATTATTTAATACAAAGATTCAGTTCTCTGAGCAATTATCTAGACCTTTAACAGATGTTAAAACTTCAGATAATCCGCAATTAAGTAATGCTCGTATGGAGTATATAAATTCTATTAATAGTGTTGGGTTAAAAAATTTAGAAAATAAGTTAAATAGTATAGAAGAACAAATAAATAAAATAGATTGGGAGGAAATAAATGTCAAATAAATATATGAAAGAGATTCCTATTTTTGACATAAAAGCAGGAACAGAGTTTACACATGATTTATATGGCATAGGAAAAGTAGTAGCATCTTATCCGATGGAAGGTGTTGTAGACCTTGAATTTAAAGACGGTCATATAGAATATGGTTTTGATATTAAATCACAAACCAAACCTACTGAGGTTCTTAAAATCGAAGCTTTTAAATGTCCTATTACAGGTGAAGATGTGTTAGCTGAAAGATGCGCATGCATAAAAGATGGTATCCATTCATGCGATTACTTTAAAGCTGATTTAGAAAAGAAAGAAAGTTCTTGTATTTATGACTCTGAGATGCAAAGAATTGCTGCAGAAGCTGATGAAAAAGTAAAAAGAGAAGCGAAAGTTTCTAAAGATAAATTAGATGCAGTTAATCAAATTAAAAAGCTTCTTAATAAATTATTAAAAGAAGCTAAGTTCGAAGATGTATTAGGTCCTGCACCGGAAGGAATAAACGCTAAAAATACATACTTATATGTACAGCATAGAGTAACTGGAGCAAAAGGTAAAGTTGAAAAGTCTGTATCCGATAATGCTGTAGTAGTAAATTGGAAAAACCAAGAAGAAGGACAATGTCCTTGTCAGACAGTTGTTACAGGTGATGAACTTGCTCCAGATAATGAAGCTAAAATTTGGTGTAAGATAAAAGAAATTCAAGAGAAATTAAAAAAGAAATTTGTTAAACCTATTAGTGATTTCTTTAAAAAGAAAGCTTCAACAGAATCTAACTTAATAAAGATAGATGCAGATAAAATATTAAATAAATTAACTGCAATGTCAGATGTTAAGAAACAAAGTTATTTGCAGGAAATTAAATCGCAATTGAATTCAATAGGAATTGACGTTGAAGATAGTTCAGTTGTATTAGATTCAAATGGATTTGCTCAATCATTTAGTATAATAAAAGCAAATAATCATGATATTTGTCCTGAATATATTACAAATGTGAGCAGAAAGAAAGTTGCACAGAAACTCGGATATGACGGCGATGTATTAAAAATTTATGCTTCTTTAAAAGGTCAGTTAAATACGCAATATTCAGAAGATGGATTTGAAAATTTTATAGAAAAAGATTTATCTAAAGATGAGGAATTAAATACTTTGTTTTAAGGTAGGCTAAATGCGTAAACCTAAAGAGAAAGTCTTAGATATAAGAATACATTTTGTTCCAGACTTAGTAGAAAAGCAGAGTGCATACGGTTTGTATTATAGATTGCGCAAAAGCAAGAATGTAACAGATATCTATATAGATACAAACCATGCAAATCAGCTCGATGTAATTAATACATTTTATCATGAATTTACACATTTCATAGTAGATGTAGTTTTACAAGAAGATAACTACAGTAAATTTTTTCATGACGTCGATCAAAACAAAAAAGTAAATGTAACTTTAGGTGAAGTTGAGAGCTTAGATGAACAAACTAGCGATGATATAAACGAAGAAAAGCTGTGCACTCAGATAGCAAATAAGTGCACAGCTATTGTTAAAAAGAAGTTGAATATCGTCCCTTGACATTTTTATCATAATTATACTAAATTTAAATAGTGGTGATAGTATGCCTATAAATATACAAGAGTTGTTAACTATAAATCCAAGTACAGATCCGGAAAAATGTAATTGTAATCAAGCAGGTCCCTGCTGGATGAATACTGTACAGACAGATGGTTCAGGTTTGAATCCTGATGGTTCAACAAATGGAACCGGTAAAATTCTTACAGAGGAAGATACAGAAATAACGACACCATCTGATCTTAATTATTCTGGAATTAGTTTACTTAAGGTTTATCATAAAGAAGGTACTCAATATACTTATGTAGTAGAGTTTCCGAAGGTAAGAACTTCAGAAGGATTTGCAAAGTCATATGAGTTATGGGGAAGTCCTTCACCAATATTGCCTCAATTATTATTAAGTCAAGAGGATTTTGTTCCTCAAGAAATTGGTAATAATAAGATGAAAGTTGAATTTGATGTTCCTGTTCCATATGCAAGTACAGAAATACAGTGGAGTTTTTGGGTACAAGGTTTTCCTTTTGGAAACGGTTTAGGTGGTTTAGTTTCAACAAAAGGTGCACACGTTTATAATTCAGAGAGAGATTGGACGATACCTAGTAATCAAAAGATAATAGCTCCGATAAATTATCCTACGACACCGAATGGAAATATAATAGATACAGACTATTTAGACTTTGCTATACAGAAAAATCGTGCAGATAAGATGTCGATTCTACAAGCAGATGGTGAAATGTGGGATTTATATTTAAGACGCTGGGAAGGAATAGCTTGTCCTTATTGTGATCACAGAGGTTCAATAGATGAAGAGAATCCTGATTTAGATTATAATACACATACAAATTGTAACATATGTTTTGGAACAGGATTTGTTGGTGGTTATTATAAGAAGATTAGAATAATGGCAAGATATAATTCAAATCCGGCAAGAATAATAAAACATACGCCTCAAGGAATACAGACAACACAGCAGTTGCAATCTTGGACTTTGTGGACACCTTTATTAAGATCACATGATTTGCTTGTTCAATGTTCTACAGGTGATAGATTTTATATACAAGATGTATCGAGAACATTATTTAAAAGTTATATTATGGATCAGCAGTTTAATAATGCATTGTGTCAAAGAAGCGAGATTGTTTATCATGTTACAGATGAGTCTATAGATAATGCTTTTGAATCTTATTATAAAGCAAAAGAAAAACCAGTAGATACAATTTGGGGATAATATGTATAATGATTTTTTAAAAAAAATTAACGCATATATAAAAGATTATTTTCCATTAAAAGATATAAGTTATAAGTTTGTTATAAAAGATGCTGATGGTAAAGATGTATCCAGTAAAATAGCTGAGATTATCAGTAGTGGCAAAAAAGTAAGTAATAGTGAAATTCTAAAGTTAATAGCAAATAATGTTTATGCAGCTTTAGCATATATGGCGAAGAAAGATCATGATGAGAGAAGACAGCAGATTTTAAGAGAAGTTCCAACTTTAAGTTTAGCATTTGCTTCTAAAATAGATCTTGCGTTGCAATATGTAATGTATGTATTAGACGGTGATCCTAATGCAGATCCCGAATTTTTTAATTATTTAAAAGATAGATTGAAGCAAGAACCTGAAAATATACCAACATTCATTTGGGTAACAGGTTATTATGATGATGATTTGATAAATTCTTTTTGTGATGCATCTTCAGAAATACATACATTTCTTAATGTTTCAGAATTTTTTTCAGCTTTATATAAGCACGCAGGTAAAGGCGGTCTAGAGAGTTTGGTAAAAGATAATCCTAAAGCTAGTATATTAGTGAATTTATTACGTGAACAGATATCTGAAGGATCAGGTAATCAACAGAGTATACCTAATATTGAACAAGATAATAATACAGATTCAGGTAATACATTACAGGATGATACAGTTCTTTCATTTTTTAATGAATTAAAAACTTATTTAGTAGATGATAGTGTTTTAGATATCAAGGAATTAAATAGGAATTCAAATATAGAAGAAACAGTTAGTGATATATATGATAATGTAAATGCAGATTTCAAATCAAGTTTAAAAACATTTGTAAAAGATAATGCAGATAAAGTTATTGAAATATTGAATACATATACAGATTACGATAATTTAAAAAATTTTGTAGAACAATTAAAATTAAAAGTAGCAACAGCTAATATTAATAGAGGTAAAAATATGTTTAGATTATCAAAGGCATATACAAGGTATTATATTAAAAATATTTTAGCTTATAAAGTAAAAGCTAATAGTGATCCTGAGGCTTTACCTCAAGTAATAAAAGTAAGTACGGATGAAATACAGGATTTAATGTATGGTGATTCAGTAAAACATCCTGAGAATTTAAGTGAAATTCAAAATCCTGCAGCGAAAGAACAAATTTTTAATGACGTAGAAGATGCGGTAGAGAAAATATCTAAAGGCGATTTACTTGAAGATGGTGCAGCAGATGGAATGTCAATTGAAGATTTGGCAAAAAAATGGGCACCAATGTATAACATGCAATATGAACAGATGCTTGATACATTAAAAACGCAAGAGCAAGCAGGTTCTATTGTTGAACAGGAGCATACAGATAATTTAGAGATTGCAAAAGAAATCGCCAGAGATCATCTTGCAGAGGCTCCTGATTATTATACACATTTGGAAAATATGGAAACACTATTTCCAGATGAGAATGTTGCAGTTAAGCCTTTGATGGAACCGGAAAACATGGATTTAAAAACAGTAAATCCTATACCGGAAGACTCAGATCATGTATGTGATGGTTCTTGTGGCAGTAATTGTAAATGTCATGATAAAGTTCAAACCGTAGAAGACAAGATTCAAGATTTATCAGGTGATGGAATTGTAGTTGTTATGGTATCTGATTCACCTGAAGTTACAGAGGAGCAACCTTTAGATTTCATACAACAAATCGCTGCTAAAATTAAGAGGTAATAATTATGGCAGTAATTAGATATACAAATACGATTAAAGCTCTTTGGGAGAAATATTTAAGAGTTATTTTTAGTTCAGAAGTAACCCCTAAAGAATTTAGATATAATGCAGATGAAAGAAAAAGTAGAATTAGAATTTACAAAGAAACACCAAACAGAGTATTTAATGTTCCGATGATTACAATTTCTGCAGGTAGTGGTGATGCCAGTTTAAGATATCTTGGTCAAGAAGTCGTAAAACATGTTAACAAAGTTCATGGTGAATGTATACAGAATGATAAAGTAAGATATAAAATATTAGATGGAAGTTTAGAAAATGTGTACGCTATAGTTCCTGGATATAATAATAGTGAAGTTACTTATCAAACTGTAAATTATAATATAGGTGAAGATTTCGAATTTGATTATGTAACAGGTAAGTTTACTTGGCATGAAGGTGTTAAACCAGATTTATATTATGCAACTTATACAACATTTGATTTAGGTAACTCAACAACACCTATATTTTCTGAGTTTAAAACGAAAGGGGAAATACCAACACAACTTGAATTTGTAGCAACTTCAACTGGATTAATGGAAGTTTATAATTATATAGTTGATCCGAATGATAATACAAAATTAATAAAGCAATATTTTAATAAAGAAGAAGTTTACGTAACACCAAATGACAGAACAATAATCTGGAATATAGAAGAACCTAATAATTATTTTGTATCTTATGTAGCTAACAGGAGTGATTGTATATATACAGGGGATTTTGTTCAAGCTCCTTTAAATGTCGAAATTAGATTTGATGTATTTGCGAGAAGCTCTCAAGACAGAGAAAGAATTACAGACTTACTTGTTTTATATATCAGACACGTAGTTAAACCGGAGTTGATAAAATATTTTACTTATTCCGGAGAGAATGTTTCAGGTGAATCTCAAGAGATGTTTGATAATAAAGTTATTTATAAGAATACGGTGACGGTGCCTTGTGTTACACATTATTCATTTTATATAGATAAATCAATTTATGAGTTGATTAAAAATATTCCAGTTGAACTGGATGTGGAGGAATAAATGGTTAGGAAAGTTGAACCAGTAAAAAGAGTTAGCACAATAAAACCAGTTGTAAAACATGCTCTAATCAGAAACATTACGTTTGGTGTTTTGAGTAACGACGAGTTTTATTTAGGTGTAAACGAAACAAAAGTTGTTGAGTATACAAAAACAATAAAAGATTACGCAGGAAAAAAATTAATTAAGATATTAAAAATTTATTAATTGGAGGAAAATAAATGCCATCTTTTACAAACAATTATACAGAACCAGGTACATATGTTGTTATAAATGATGATATAGTTACAGACGTTAATACTGGACTATTATCCGTATGTATTATTGGTACAGGAAAAACAACAAAAAATGTAAACAATGAACTTTTGGAGTTATTACCTCCAATTGATGAGTCTGTTGTAGACTTAGCTTTAAATGTAACATACACACAAGGAACTGTATTAAAATACAATACTTCATATTACAGAGTAGAAACTGAAGGATCAATAAGTTATCCAGAAGTTGTACCTAATAGTGAATTCAGTAAAGGCGATGTATTGATGTATGACATGTCTTACTATGAAGTAATCACTGTATCTACAGTAATTGATACTGCAAAAGCACCAATTGTTGGTAATACTTATGCACAAGGAGATGTTTTAGCAACAGATCTCGGTTTAGAAACAGTTAAATACTATCAGGTTACAACTGCAGGAACTGTAACAAGTCCTTTAGCAGATTGGCTTAATAGTAATGCCGAAGAAATTACATCATCTCAGGCAGATAGTATTTTAGTAGCGAGGTGGTTACCTGAAAATACAAGACCTATAGAAAGCCAAGAAGAAGCTGATAGTAAATTAATTTCCAATTGGTTAAGTGCTAATGCAACAGAAACTACTATTGGTTATCCAGATTGGACACCTTCAACAGATTATGTTGTAGGAAATTTAATGACATATGATAATTCTTATTATAGATGTATAGTTTCACACACTTCACCTGAAGAAGTTACTTCAAGTTATTTAAATTCTAATTGGATAAACGTATCTCCAATACCAACATATTATTCAGCACAATTACAAGCTAATATTATAAATGCTCCGAGAGTAGCTGTTGATGCTATAAGTAGTAAAGAATATAGAAATTCAGATGAAGTAGTTTATTTTGAAATTTCAGGAGATACATTTATATGGAAAGCTCCTGTAGTTAATGGTACAGCTGTTATGCCACAAATCAGTGCAGACGGTAAATATAGTGTTACAGTAGGTTACACTGTAGAAAAAACTTCTTCTGATAGAGAAGCAAAATCTTATACGAGACTGTCTTCTATATTCGCTGCTTATGGAGAACCTTCTGCAGAAAATACAATATCTGCTGGTGCACAAGTTGCATATGATAATGGAGCAACAGCGTTCTATTGTATACAACCGGAAGTAAATCAGGTAACAGGCAATATTGATGCAGCAGGATTACAGTCTGCGTTGAGAGAAGCTTCAAAAGTAAATGCATATTGTATATTACCGATGGTATCACCTTATAAAGCAGATGACACAGCAAATAGTTTGACAATGGCACAAATTATAAGTGCATGTAAAACACATGTTGAAAATATGAGTACAACTTTAGAAAGAAAAGAAAGACTTGTAGTTCTTTCAGATTCTTTAGATAATGAAGTTAGTGATGATATAGACAAGGCTATTGATAATTACAAATCAAATGCTGCTTCAGCAAACTCTGCTAGAGTTATTTATATCACACCAAGTTTAGTTACTGTTGCTTTAGATTCAGGAACTGTAGCTCAAGCAAATGGTATGTATGCAGCAGCAGCTCTTGCAGGTATTATATGTAATAATAACTATACTTGCGGTGAACCTATATCAGGTAAGACATTAGCTGATGTTACAATAAATGATAGATATACAAGAGAAGAAAAAAATATATTGGCATCTTATGGTTGCTTAGTTCTTGAAGGTGCAGAAGGAACATCAGTAGCAAAAATAAGACACGCACTTTCAACAGCTACAGGTGATCTTGTAAAATCTGAAATTAAGATAACAAAGATAAAAGATGTTATATCTAATACATTAAGACTTGCTTTAGATAGAGCATATATTAATACAAGATTTACCGGTGCTTCTACAATATCTGAAATGACAGCTACAGTTAATACAATACTTTCAAGTTTCTTAGCAAACAATGATATTGTATCTTATAATAATTTGGTTATTGCTCAAGATTTAAATTATCCAAATCAAGTTAATGTAAGTTTTAGAATTCAACCTACAGTTGATGTTAATTATATTTTAGTTACATTTGGTGTATCATTTCAAGGATAATTAAAAGGAGGAGCACAATATGGCTGTTACAGGGGATTATAAAAATAGTTTAATAAAAGGTTTAAAAACAGCATATAAAGCATATATTGAAATCTATTCTATACCATTTGACTTTACTGGTGCAGATTTTACAAAGCCGACAGAATTATATGGTAGATTACTCGAAGCTACAGATAATAGTAGACAAGTTGGTGCGGTACAGAATTTAGAGATCATAAATGAAAGACAGTTAAATATTTGGAGAGAACTTGATTATAAAACAGCTGGAAGACCTGTAGAATCATATCCTGGATTACCAGGATATGATTTGAGGTTGGACAGAATCGTATTATATGATTCAATGTTATCTGACGAATTTTATAATGATGTTGATGATGGTTTAGATATATCGAAACAAACGAGACCATTACTTATTAAAATAAATTTAATTTGTCCAGATGATGAAGGTAAAACAAGTAGCGATCAATTGTTAACTAAAACTTGGTTTATCTACGGTGTTTGGTTTCTCGAATCCAATATAGAATTTGGTGTTGATAACGTAGATGATATTAAAATTATACAGTCTACCTCGGCTCGTGCAGCTGGAATTGTTGGTAGTAATTAATTTATAGGAGGAATAATATGGCAGCAGAACAAGACGATATCCTTCGTGACCTGGAGATGTGTCCCAGGATATATTGTAATATATATGCAGCACCTTGGACTATCATGAGATCATCTTTTAAAACTCAAGAAAATATAGTTTCAAGTTTATTAGATAAAATTGATCCTAATAAAGTTGTAGGTGCAATTCAAAGAATAAAGATTATTACAAAAAGAGAAGCGGAGTACAGAAGAGAATTAAATATGGATACCGCAGGTAGACCGGTAGAAGTAGTTCCGGGTTTACCAGAATATAATCTTGAATTAGATAGAGTTGTACTTTATGAATCAACTATTGCTCAAGCTTTTGGATATAATAAATCATACGATATTATGAAACAGAATTCACCATTAATGCTTTATGTAAGTGTTCCTGGTGTAAAAAGAGCACAAGATGATGGTACTACAATAACTACCGGAGCAAAAACAATATTGATTTACGGTGTATGGTTTGATAATAACAATATGGATTTTTCAATTGAAAGAGCAAACGATATGATGATTCTCCAGAAAGTAAATGCAATAGCCACAGGTGTAATCTCAACAAAACAAGGTTTAATTCAAACTACCATTTAATGTGAGGTTTGTTATATATGAACTACAATAAAGACTCAATGCCAAAAACCGAGGCGCTATTATCTCAATCTACCGATATATATGTAGTTCTACCTATTACTGCAAATATTGCTGGAGTAACATTAACAATTCCGCTTACCGCCGCAATTGGAACTATTGATAGACTTGAAAGAAGAAATACAAGAACAAATACAAGACGTTATGGTTTAGGTAAACATGCATTTGAACCCCTTGATATCATTCCCGGTCCGGTAACAACTACACTGTCAATATCAAAAATCGTGTTATATAAAGATTATTATGGATTTCCTATGGCTAGTCAGTTAGAATCTCTCGGGGTTAAATTAGATCAAATTTCTCAAATTACAAAAGCATTAGAAACAAACGGAGAGTTTCAAGGTTTATTCGGTATAACCAACGGTAATGTTTTATATCAACAGAAGCCAATACATATACAAGTAATTAATTATGATAATAGCGGAATAGAGAATTGGGATAAGTCTGGTAAAAAAGTTTCATCAATTACATATTATTGGAATTGTTGGATTACAGATAATCCAATCGCTTATAATTTACAGAATGCAGGAAACGTGTTAGTTAAACAAGATGTTTCAGTAGATGTAGGAAGAGTAGAAACTTATGATCCAAATTTAAGTAGAGTAATAACGTCATCAGTTTCTTCCCTATTACCAACATCAATAACATTTTAGAATAAATGAAAAAAGGAGAGAACAATGTCAGAAATAAAATTATCAGATGCAGCAATTTTGAATTTAATTAAACAGGGGACAGTTACAAAAGATGTTAAAATAATAGATGGTATCACAATAACATTGAAGAATTTAACACAAGAAGATAGAGAAAATTATTCAAAATTAATAGACTTACCTAAGATGAAAACTAATGATAAGGAAACAAGTAATAAGGAACAAGAAGAAGAATTAAATAATACTTTATACCTTTTAATGGAAACAAGTAAAGTTCCAATATTAGTATACGCAATTACAAAAATAAATGATACAGATTTCAGTTCAATGGAATCTAAATCTACGTTACATAAACTACTTTTGCAACTCCCTCCAGTTTTTATAGATAAAGCATATAATGCATATGTAGAAAACGAACAAGTTATAAATGATATTTTTAACGACGAAAATGTAAAAAAAAATTAATTAGTAGCGGAATCAGTGTTTCATTGTGGCAAATATGTAAGACATTTCATGTTTTGCCAAATGATCCACTGATACAAAAGTTATCCCCGATGCAAATTAATTGGATTTTATCTAACATGCAGAATGATGCTGAGTTAATGAAAAAAGAAATTGATAAGATAAATAGAAAACCAGGTACTTCAGTTGTTCAAGCAAGTACGAGTGATAAAGATTTTGAAGATATGGTACAAAAGCAACTTGCACAAATAAAAAAATCTAAAGATAGTAGGTAGAGATTATGGCAAATGAAACTCCAACACCACCATCAGGTATCGATCCTAAAGTTTTAGAATATTTACGTGTTATATCAGATACTTTAGGTAAGAAAGGATTTGAAGATAAAGAAGCTAAAGAAGAAAAAGAGATCTCGCAGGAATTACGTAAAATTAAAAAAGCACAGGATAAATATGGAAGACTAAGTTATTTTAGTGCACGTTCTTGGAGAGATTTCGGAAATCGTTTAGGTAATAATTTTCGTTTAGCTTTAACAAAGAGTATCTTTAAAAAACAAAATCCTGGTTGGACTGATGCTCAAGCAGCAAAAGCCGCACAACGATTAATAGTTTCCGGTAGTAAAGGTCTTGGAACAATACTTACTAAAGTCGTTCCGGCTGTCGGGATGATAGTAACAATACTTGATAGTATTTTGAAGATGATAGGTGAACGTGGTAAGTATTTAAGATCAACTACTATGTTTCATCCGGGTTTACAAAATGCTGGTCAGTTATTTACAGCATCAACACTACACGCCTCAATGGTTAATAACCCATTATATACAGGAGCGTTTGCAGGACGTCAAGAGTTTAAGTCTGCTTATAGATCTTTATTAGAATCAGGGTCGTTTTTTAGGAGTGCAGCTTTTGAATCTGGTTTTGGCGGTTTAGATTCAACAATGGCACAATTGTTAAAGTCTTTTAAAGAGTTAGCCGAACAAGGAATGATATTAGGAAATTCTTTTCAAGAAACTACAAACATATTAACATCTGTAGGCTCTCAATATTTTATGGGACGTGGAGCAGATGCTCTTAAAAATTATAAGTTTATTAACTCTGCGATACAATATGGTCTTTCTAGAGGATTTACCACTAACTTTATGTCTTCAATGTTAAGTGGTTATAATAAAAATTTAGCATATACATCCGGGTTTGGTTATGCAGGAGCACAACGTGAAATATTAACTTTAGTAAAAGCGATTAGTGAAAATACTGAAGGCATTCTGGACAATTCAAATCCACAGATGTTAGCAGCACAATTGCAATCTTTAAATGCTATGAATGTATCCTTCTCACAATTTATAGCTTTGGCACAAGGATTACGTTCATTTGGAAAAAGTGATTTGAGTGGATTGGCAGAAAGCTACAGAACAACAGGACAATTTAAGAGATTGGCAGATATTTGGAATACACTTGAATCACAAACCGGCCTTGATACAAAAACTTTAATGGCAGTTGCACCAAATTATTTCGGCGGATTACAAGGTGAATCTGGAGAAAAACTTGCGAATATTGTAAAAAAGTACTCGGACATACTTTCTGGAGATGAGTTTAAAGGTTTATCATTAGGTGAGCAGTTACAAAAATTAACTTCTGAATATCAATTACGTGGATTATCTGAAGCAGAAACAAATGAAGCAAGATTTTATGCACAACAGCAGGTAATATTCGAGAAACCTATGGAAACAATTATTGCTTTATTAACTTCTGCAGTACAAAGTTTAGTACAAATGTCAGCAGCATTTGGTATATTTAGTAAGAGAATACCTGCTTCAGAAATTATTCAAGAATCATTAGATAATATTAATAGTATAAATGGTAGCAAAGGATCTTCAGGTAGAAATACTTGGGGTAACGGATATTAGGTGAGGGTATAAAATATGCTTTTACAAACGATTAAATCAAGAAATTTATGGCTTTGGAGTGAGATAGTTTCTTTTAAAGCTGTACAGTATACCAATCGAGAAAAACTTCAAAAATTAAATGAAGAATACCATAAAAGTACAAACGAAATGTTACAAGCACCTGCGTCAGTTACACAAGAGCAACAAGAGAATGCTAGTCTAATAAATGCAGAGTTGCGTCAGGAAAAGGAGAGATTAGAAACATTAGTTGAAAATGATGATTTCCAATCTGTTTCTACATATACTGCACCTTTTAAAATAACTGCACTTCAATCTGTTGACGTAACATGGGATAATCCTGTTGGAGAATCTTATGGTATAACAGCGAACTTCTTACAGTCTTGGCACAACAAACCGGTTAATATTACGTTTAAAGGTATTTCTTATATGGGAGCTTTTGGAGGAAATACAGTAGGTAATTTAGTGGATTCTGATGGATCAGAAATTACACAGGCATCTGATGCCAATGGACTAGTTCATATTGCAAATAACATATCAGCAGGATTTACTTCAGTCGCACAATCTATTTCTAAATACACTAATAATAATTTAACAGGTATTAAATCAGATGCAACCATTGATGGTAAATATGATGTAGTTATAGATAAAGATGTTGAAAAGATTAATAATTTATTATCTAATTATGGTGAAGGATTATATCCTCAAAAAGATAAAAGCGGTTCACCATATATTTATTTGCTTATGGAAAATCCAGGAAGCGGAACAAATAATTCTGAACATGGTGGGTTTGTAACGTTTATAGGTCACATTAAAAACTTTACATATTCAGAACGTGTTGATAAACCTTTCTTATATGATTATACAGTTCAGTTTGTAGGTGAACCTACATTACAAAATTCAATACGTGGAGCTACAATAGAAGCACAAAAAGATGCAAGTTCAGTAAAATTAACCGTTGTAACATCAAATTCTGGTTATAGCTTAGGGTATGGGTGGTAATAATGTCTAGTTTATTTAGGAATGGTTATAAAGTTTATTTATATAAATATAATTATAAAGCATTACAAAATAAAGTTGAATCTCTTTTAAGTGAAAATATAACAAATAAATTTTTATTTGAAAGTTTTGTTACAAATTTATATACATTAGGTATACCTAGCGATGATGTTATAAAAGAAATTTCCGGTAAATATAAACAATATGTTGATGAATTTAAGATGAAGAAACCAGTTATCAGTAATGCAAATCAACAAGTAGTAAAGAATACCGGTGATTCTAAAACTATTGAGTATAAGCCTATAAAAGAAGACACGGATTTTATTGTAAAACATGAACGTGCTACTATTTCAGAGGAAGAAAATTTATTACAAGAAGCGTTGGCACAAAATTATGCACTTCAAAAATTACAACAAGATTATGAAGATACAATGATGGCTCCAAGTTCTGCAAAGATTAATTGGATGTCAACTATTGAAGCAAGACAAACTTACGATACTTATATAACAAATGCATTGAAAGCAAGTAAAAAATTGTTAGATGAATTATTTAAACCTGTAATTGATGAATTAGCACAAATACAACGTGGCGGTTTAACATCATCTAATTATGTTTATGTAATTGATTTAACAGATTTAGCACAAGGTAAAATTCTTGATAAAATACAGACGGATAGAACAAAATATTCAGATGATGATTTTATGAGAACTACAGCTAATAGAGTGTTGGCTGACGATACTAGTGGAAACGCAGTAGATTCTATCGGTGCTATTACAACAACATTGGAAGGCTTGTCCAATATGACAAGCTTCAATTTAAGACAAGATGTTTTATTACATCATGGTATAACAATTGAAGCTAATGATATTATTGAAATTGTAGATACAAGTTATAATAATGTATTACGAAATGAAAAAGAATTCATTGAAAAAAAATTAGAGGATTCAACTCAGTTTATTGGGTTTGTTACAAAGGTAAGTTTAAGTCAGAGATTTTCAGAAACGTCTTTACTTAATGTAACCTGTGAAGGTATTTCTAAAATGCTTTCATTGAATCCTACAATAAGCAGTAATGCAGTTGCTCCTCAATTTTATAGTGTCGCCAAATTTATTTCCGGTGAAGACTCATTACAGAAAACATCTGATGCAAATGCGGTTAATGCGTTCTCTACTTTCTTTGACGGCTTAAATGCATACGATTTATTTGTTAAATTACTTAGTGATACATTAGCAGTTACTCCAGTTGAAGAAGATAAAGTTGCATATTCAATGCGTTTAGTAAGTGATCCAGATAAATTAAAAGCATTACCATATCAATATGCAAAACCATTATTAGTACTATATCATTTTGCAGTAACTTACTCTACATTACGTAGAGTTGCAGATGATGTGCAGTATAAAGGCACACATATTATTCTCGCTCGTTTAGATAATAATGTTAATCAAGAAAAACTTCAAGCATATTTATTAATGATACGTAGTCATTTTGATTTATTTTGGTCAAATATGACTACGCCTATGACTATTTTACAAACTTTAGCAAATAATACTTTCTTAGAAATATTTGAAGATAGGAGTGGCATATTAATTTTAAGACCTCCAAGATATAATACTTGGATTGAGGGCGACGTTATAAATGAAGATGTGTTTATTGAGTGGACACAATCTATTGATGATTCATCTTTAAAAAGTAGATCTGACTATCAATGGTCTATACCGGCATTAGGTGTACAAAATGAATTTTGTGGTGGGTATTATCAAGATATACCTGCATTATTAAAGTATGGATTTAGAATTGATGCACCAAAAAGTTCACCAAGTGTACAATCTGAAATAGATGCAGCAGTATATTCTGCATTAGATGTAACCAAATCAAATGGTAGTACAAGAACTTTTGAGTTAACTGTTCCGTTAACTCAGGATTATAAATTAGGGCGTTTATATTATTTCCCAGATACACTAAGCAAAGATAAATATGGTACAATTTCTTCAACAGGATTTGTAGGTTATTTAACTAATATTACTACAATGATTACTCCTGGAAATGTTGATACACATAGGCTTACATTTAAATATATGAGAGCAGCAGAGTGTATAGAAGCTAATACCGGTGAAGGATTGGCGGGTGGTTCTACAACAATTTTAAATTTTAAAAGATTACCTGAATTAGCTATGTATCAAGGTTCGGTAACAGAGTCTATGTTAACTAAGACACAGCAAGATAATTTAAAAGATAAAGCACGCAGACTCGTTTCTAACAGTAGATACTATTGGGCATCATATCAAAGCACAAATAAGAATACATTTGATAAAGCAATTGACGGTAACATTAGTTTGAGCGAAGGTAGATATAAAGAGCTTTATAAAACTATGGCACCTACAAATATCCGTGTAGGTGATTTTGCTACACTTAACGATATAAAATCTTCAGATTTTATTCCAAGTCAGCAGTTGATAAACTCTATTTGGTGTGCTGATATACTTTCGAGAACAGGTTATTCTGAAGATGATTATGATATGAATATTAAAGATGTTACGACAAATGTTAAATTAAATACGAGAGAATTACGTATAAGAGATAATGAAAAGAAGTTATTAAAGTATTTGCAAAGAGATAAATCAATAAAAAATATTGGAAATATAAATTATATAAATGATAAAAGTAATTTTTCTGCACCATATGCTACAGTAAACCAAATAATAAAAAAAGATAATAAGAATACTTCATTAGGTACTTTCTTGATTTTAGATTCTAGAATGCCTAATATAAATACTGAGTTCGCAACAGAGTATAGTGAATATATAAAAACTTATATGAGAAGTGTAACGACTGCATATAACAAATATAATGCTGACGATAATTTTCGTTTATGGTATTTACAAAATTCAGGAATGAAAACTTGGGCAGGACAAGTAGTTACAAAGATAACATTAGAAAATTTAACTGTTAATTCTGATTTAACAAATTTACTTGATGCAAGAATGACTGCGGTAGGAAAGTGTGTAGACGCATTTAATGAAGCATTAAATAATATTTATAAGTTTGATGATTTTTATAATAAGTATATAGAAACAAGATCTGATATGGATAAGTTACTCGAATATTATGATGAAAGACATAATTTTTCAGTTGTCAAGCAAATTAAAGATGTAATAAATAATCTTCCAGGAATGTCGTTTATTAAGAAGATTACTAATTATATAACTGATCCAGGATTAGATAGTAAATTAATACAGAATGTAGAGGTTGGTGTACCATCATATTTAGTTAATACAAATTCTCAACTTCCTGCAGTACATTCATTGATGAATACAGGTTCGTATGTTGCAGGAGTATGCTCTATAGATTATGCTCCATTTCTTAAAAAATTAAATGCTAAAGTTCTAAGTGCTTTACAAAATAAAAGTATAACGTTTAAGAATATGAATGTTTTAAATGGAGCAGGAGTATCTATAGGAACAATTACAAAATTAATATACGATCCAAATTTATCTGATGATGAGAATCTGTATTTCTATCCAGTAGTACAATTAGTTAGTGATAATGAATTAGCGAAAGCATACCCAGGAGTTGCTTCTGTATCTTCTAGATTAGGTCAATATATATTAACAGAGTCAGAAATTAATGCGTTTATACAGGATAAAAAGTCAGATAAGAATCTTGCTTTTGTTGTTCGTGTCACTCCAACTTGTATTCCTGAAACTAAACTTCCTACAATACAACAAGTTTATAATCAAGAAGGCTTACATGTAGGTTATGATAGAGAGGATGATAAAAATTCTGTAAATAAAAAGAAAGCAATATTTAATCCAGGTGTACTTTTTACTTGGAATAATTCTGAAGTGGAACAGTTATATACAGTAAATGTATATAATTTTATAGAATGTTGCATAGAGGATATGTTTGGTCAATGCTTATCTTGTAGTTCAAAAAGTAATGATGGTAAATCTTTAAATATACAATTAAATAAAGAAATTCCTTGGAATAGTTCAATTCAATCTAATAAGATATATAGTGTACCTTGTGTATCTAATACAAAATTATCAATTAGTAAATTAGATATTCCTGCGATAGGTTCAGAGTTAGAAACTGCAATTAAAGAATATTTCATAAGTTTAAGTGTTGCTAATGAATATGAAATAAATTATTGTACAGAAAGTGATGTTCCTACAGGTTATTTGTATATAAAAGATTTACAAACTGCTGATGATCGAGCAACACAACTAGCTTTAACATTTGATCACCCAGCTAATTTAAGTACAGCATTATATTATCATATATCAGATGATATAAATTCTTCATGGACGAAGAATCATAATAATACAAGTTCATCTGGTTTTATGCAGAGTGTTGAAGATAAAGAATATACGCAGGTTAGTTTATATAATTATGGACCATACATGCCTTACAGTACAAAAGATTGGTATCCAAATTATGTTTTGATTGGACGTCTTTTCTTAGTTAGAGATACGTTAAATATTACAGTTGTAAGAACATTATTAACTGATGGTGAGACACACGGTAAAATGTATCTTAATGGAAAAGAATTTTGTGATACTTTAGAAGATAGATATCGTGGTGATGATTTATCTAATAATAGAAAAGTAGATCAGGAAACAGCAATTCCAAATGGTAAATATCGTACTATAGTTGATGATACAACTTTAACTACATTAGATAATAGTGGTAAGTTACCACTTCTTTTAGACGTTAAATATTTTACAGATGTACGTATTCATACAGGTACAAATGTTTCAGATACTGCTGGATGTATTCTTATAGGTGATTATAAGAATGGGGTTTGGAAAGCAAATAGTTTATACGTAACACGTTTAAAAGCATTAATATCGATGTATCGTTTATCATATACTACCGTTGTACTTAGTTCAGATGTTGTAGATAATAGAACAAATTAATCGAGGTATTTTAAATGTATAATATAGTATTAAAACTTGGAATGATTTCAGCTGTAGATCCACAGAATAAAACCTTGAATATTATAGATTTGTCTTCTGGAAATCTTACCAGTGAGAACTATCAAAATATTTATTATCCAGGAACATTAGCACACCAAGAAATTCCAAAGAAAGGTTACTATCTATTATTTGCAGTATTATCTTCAATACCAAATAGACAAGATATGGTTATACCTATAAAGTATTTTGCATCTTCTTTAGAAGGCGATGTAAACGGTAGTAAAAAAAGAGCTTTAGCTGTAGCATTACAAGAAGAAGGAGATCAAATATTTTCTTCCGGAATATCAACACTTCTATTACAATCTATGGTTGCGTCATTATCATCAGGTTCACAGTCAATAGAACTGAATTGCGACGGTAGTAAAATGACTGTAGAATATAATTCATTAGAAATAACCGGCTCGGATGGATTTAAAATTACACAAGCACAAGATTCACATAAGTTAGTTGTTGCAAAAGATAATACAACAATTACTTTAGAAGGTGATCAAATAACAATTTCTACCGGTAATACAATTAATTTGAACGCAAAAGAAGTTAATGTAAGTGGAGAAAGTACCGTTAATGTAGATTCTAAAAATGTTATTGTTGGTGGAGAAAATACAGTTAAAGGTCAATCGTTATTGCAATGGTTGAATACTCATACTCATAGTAATGGTAATGGAGGTAATCCTACAGGTACGACTATGACGCCAGCACAAAATACATTATTAGTTAAGGAGCAATAATAATGATTGGTTTAGATAGTATGGATGCTTCTCAAATTCAAAGTACAATTAGTTTAGTTAAGACACAAGTAGCTACATATAAAACTATGTTGACGTCTTATAAAGTTGCTTACAATAATGCTACATCTAAAATCACAGATGTAAAGCAAGCTCTTAATACTGCACAATCTACAATAGCTACTGTTCCGGATCAAATACCATTACCAAAAAGTTTATTTAAAAGTTCATCTGTAAATACAGATGTTTCATCGAATGCAGTTAAATCTGTAAGTTTACAAAGTCTCAAAGATACTGCTGAAGATAAAATTTTAGATTTGGAAGATAAAATTGAAGAATTAGAAGGTTGGCAACAAAAGCTAGAAAAGAAGCTTGAAGAATTAAATGAAAAAGCAAATGAATATAAAGAAGCAGCTGTATCATATGTTAAGCAACAAGCAGTTTCAGTAGCGTCAACAGTTGTTTCCGGAGCATCTAAATTAGTTACAGGTAAAACAAAAGGCGGGGAGAATAAAACTACAATTACAACTGAAATGATTAAATCAAATGGCTTGACTAAGGAATCGATTGCTAAGAAATCTCCCTTGACAAATGTATCATAATATTCAATTTCTTAGAGGTTTTTTTATCATGAGTGATATAAAATTTATTAATACAAATACAATCGATGATGATAATTTATTTAATCGTAGAATATATAACGATATAAATTTTCTTCCAAACAACGATTTAGAAATGGTATACGGCTCGGATTATGTAGTTCAACAAGTCGCCAAAGTATTAAATACCGATCAATACAGTTCCGATTATTTTCCTGGATATGGAACAACCTTAAATGAATTAAGACGCAGTCCATCAGGAGATAGTTTACTTGAAAGCGCAGTTCAAGATACTATCGTTAGCGCTATTTCATATATAAGAACTTTAGAAGAATCTCCTAGAAGGGATGAACAAATTACTGGTTTAAATAATATTGTTATCGAATCTCAAGATATAGATAGAGTAATGAAAGCTCTTGACGTAAGTATGGAAGTAGTTACAGCAGCAGGTCAAGTAGTTAAAGTTACAGTTTAGGAGTTAATATGGCTATAGATATTACTAAAACTTATACAGAATTAAAGAATACAATTCTTGAAAATCGAAACGTAAATACTACACCAAGGTCAGCGGTGGAAGATTTGTTTTTACTTCCATGTGCTACACAGATTGCAAAGATTGAAATTTTGATGCAGTACATAAACGCTTTACAGAGTTTTGATTCTTGCGGAGAACTTTTAAATTCAACAGCGCAATTACAGAAAATTGCTGATGCATTAAATACTGATGTAGATACTGTTATTTCTTATATATCAGAGTCAATTGAAAAGCTAGCTTCTAATTACGGTAAGACAAGGAAACAAGCAACTGCAGCTACAGGCATAGTAAATTTTTGGAGACCAGATGCTGTAGGTGATGATGAGAAAGATTCAATAATTCCTCAGGGAACGGTTGTAGCAAGCGCTTCGACTGGTATACAATATCAAACGACTCAGGATGTCTATTTTAGAGATTATTATTATGATTATAATTTTGGAACAAATGGTTATATGCTAGACGTTCCTGTTAAAGCTTCAGTAACTGGTTCTATCGGAAATACAGTAATAGGTGATATTACAATTTGTATTTCTACCGTTACTGGTTTTCCGAACGTTACTAATAAGAATGAGATTTCGAACGGTACAGATACAGAAACAAATGCTAATTTTATTGCGCGTATGAAACTTGAAATATCCGGTACGAATATTGGTACAGTCAATGGTATTAAAGGTATTGTTTTACAAAACTTTCCAGCAGCAACTTCTGTTGAGGTTATAAGCGCCGGTGATGATTTAATGGCTCCATCCAGAAGTGATGGTGGTTGTTTTGATATATATGTTAAAGGTTCTACTTTATCACAAGCACAGATTGAATTTAATAATAGTTTAGTACCGATTACAAGTTTGAATTTAACAAATAATATGCCAAGACCTATTGTACCTGGTACAGCATCTATTATTGATGAAGCTGTTAATGTTACAGCAGTTCCGGATCAATCAAGTATTTATGCGGGATCACAAAAAGCGTTTGATAAAGTTGTATTTTCTCAGCCATTAACAATTGGCAGTCATACACTACAATATACATATAATTCTTTAATTACGGATGTAGCTTCTTTCCTTTCACAAAAAGAATACAATACAGGAGCTAATATATTAGTTAGAGAAGCTCAAAGTGTTCCGGTTGATATTTTCTTACAGGTTGTAAGTAATACAAATTCAAATACAAACGCAGATGTTAAAACTGCAATTGTAAATAATTTAATAACGAGAATAAAATCTTTTATATCTGCATTACAAATCGGTGAAAGTTTAGAACAATCAGATATCATAAATTTATGCTATATAGATGGAGTAAATAGAGTTATATTACCGTTGACATACTTTAAAAAGACAGCTGATAAAACCAAAGATGTTTATGATATTATTGAAGTTAGTAAAATGCAATATATAACTCTTGGAAATTTATCAATTACAATATAATAGAGGTTTGATATGACAGCCATTATTGATAATATTAAATTAAGAAAAGTTGTAAATAAAGTTCTATCTGCTCCAGAAAGAGATATTATAGAAAAAATTACAGATCAAGATGTTTATCAAAATAGTAGTGGATATTTTACTATTTTAAATGAATGTATTTACAATGATACAGAAACAAATTTTAAAGGACTTTTTACTGATGAAGCATGTTCCACACCATATCCTTCTGATGCATATACTTTAAATGTTACATCTGCAGTTATTCAATTTACAAGCCATCCGCCAACATTATATGCAAAATATCTTCCAGGCGGAAGTATTATATGGGCAGAAGATATAAATCATTTAACCGATGCGGTTAAAGCGATTGATAATAATGCATTTTATAAAGACGGCTCAATTATGATGACCGGAAATCTTAACATGGGTGGACGTAACATTATAAATTCTGGAACAATCAATAATGTAAATTTATTAACACATCAGCATTTAGGGCTGGAGGTTGATGGTACTACACAACTAACCGAAGATAGTATTTCAGATCTTTCAATGTCAAAAATTACTGGATTACAAGATGCTTTAGATAGTAAACAGAATAAATTACCTACTTATCAGTCCGGTAAATTTTTAACAAATAACGGCAGTGCTTTAAGTTGGGGATTACCATATACAAGAAATATTGGAGAAATTATACAATCTATATTGCCACTAAATGATACCAAATTACATTTATTAGATGGAGGTACATTATCTGGAGTTGGAACTTATAATGAGTTATATAATTATTTATTAAATAATTCTACAGTAACACAATATGTTTCCGGTGTTGGAATTATAGGCAGTTTACAAAATTTAAATAATGTATTAAGTGGATTTTCTGCATCTAATTATGCTCAAATACCTTTAACTTTTGGTTCTGTAAATCAGGAAAATTGGGAAATTCAAATAAAATTTAAATTTAAAGAAATAACTTCATACACTTCTCCAACGTTATATCAAGATTTGATATCTCCTGAATTTCAAACTTCAGCATTTAAAATTTATTTTCATTCTCATGGTGCTTCTGGAAGTTCATCTTTTGTAATAAATATTACATATACTAATTCAAATGGAGTTCAAGAAAATTTTGAACGCCCTATAGGTACTAGATTAATTGATAATCAGGATTACTGGCTTAGATACGGTTATGAAAATTCAACTTTTTATGTAAAAACGAGCGAAGATGGTGTAAATTTTACTCTATCATCAGTAATAGAACATGAACATATTCAAAATGTAACGTTTCCTATTTATGAAAAATCATTTTTAAATTTAGGTATTCATACTGGAGTCAATCCAATTTCTCCTTGGTTAGGTTCAATTGATTTGAATGAATGCTATATTGATTGTAATGGAGTTAGATTGTGGCAAGGTGGTATAACATATAATAAGCCTGAATCAGCTTTTATTATAGATGAGGGTATATGGAAAAGTATTTATGCAAAATATAATTCATGCGGTAATTTTGTATTAGACACTTTGAATAAAACTATAAGATTACCATATATAAGAGGAATAATACAAGGTACTGTAAATACTTCTCATGTTGGACTTATAACGCCAGCTGGATTACCTAATATTACAGGGTCACCAATTCTTGGTGAGAATGGTAACTCCTGGTCTAGAATGCCGCCAGTTGAAGGTGCGATTTATAGAGCTTCAACAGGAGAAAATAAATATGCTGGTGCTAGTGATAGTGATAATGATTATTTGGCTTTTGATGCTTCTCGTTCAAATCCAATATACGGTAGGTCAAATACAGTTCAGCCACAAACAACGAAAGTATTACATTATATGGTAGTATCTAAATAGCGGAGATAGAATATGGCAAATCAATTTGTAAAAGCAAATTCATTTAGACAAAATATTGTTAATAAAAGATCCGATCCTGATTATATAAATCTTGATGAACAGCTAACTGATTTTAGAGCTGCAGCAATATCTAATAATCAGGTAACTCAATGGTATGTAATTTTAAATGAATGCATATATGATCAAGATGAAGATAATTTTGATTCAATAACATATACTTCCGGAGAACAAACAAACTATCTTGTAAAAGGTACAGATTATGATGTTAATTATGTATCTGCAGTCGTTACTTTTGCTGAAAATTTAAATCCGAAAGAATATACAAATTTACAAGCACACTATAAAGGTGGTGGGAGTATAATTTGGGCAGAAGATGTAACTGATTTACAAAAAGTTATACGTGATATGGATACAAATACTGTTTATACTGACGGTAGTAATCCAATGACACAAGATTTTTATATGGGTAACGGAACGACAGAAAACCCATATCATAGTATAAAAAATGTAGATACTGTAGATGGTATTAAAGTTAGTAGACATAATCATACAGGCATACAAACTAGTGGTATGGATGCTGGTAAAGATTATGGTTCTCCAATCCCATCAGCTGGAATAGAAAATAATGCTATTATTGAAGCTAAGATAAGAAATAGCGCAGTAACAAATAGTAAATTAAGTTCTAATTCTGTATCTAATGTTAAGGTACAAAGTAATACTCTTACTGCAGATAAACTTAATGTCACAGCAATTGGTAATGGATTAACAAGAACAGCAGGAGTTGTTGATGATGTTCCGGTACCTAACGCAGTATTACAAACAAATATTGATAATTCTTCTATAACATTTTCTAACACAGGAGCACTTCAAGTTCCAGCTATTTTTAATTTAACCGGCGTAGTTCTTCCTTATGCAGGTTCAGGTACAAGTGTGCCTACAGGTTGGTTACTATGTGATGGTAGCGAATATTCGAAAGCACAATATCCAAGATTAGCACAAATTATTGGTAATACATATGGTGGCAGTGAGACAACATTTAAAGTACCAAATTTTATAGGAAAAACTTTTTGGGGTGGAGATAATAACGATGGAATTGCAAATCAGGAACTTAAATCTGCTATCCCAAATCACTATCATTTACTATCTACTATGGGAAATAATAATGGTCAGTTTACAGCTACAAAAAACGAAGTTACTATTGATAGAGCAGCTACTGGAACATCAAATGTAGGTTATAGAGGTTGGAATGGTAGTAATGGTGGTGGTGGGTTTCATGCTGATACAGGTCAATTTACCGGAGTAATTATTACAACGGTTGGTTCACAAACTAAATCTCAAAACAATAAAGATTATGGTGTATATAAAAGTAATGCAACTATAGTTCAGCCTCCTGCAATAAGGATGAAATTTATTATTAAAACTTAAGGATATAATAAATGACTAACCATTTTAAAGATATATCATATTATAGAAATTTAGATCCATTAATAAAATATGGTGATACTTGGCTTTATGGTGCAGCATTACCGACTGCAAATGTCGGTGTACCTAATGGTGTTTGCGTATTACATGAAAAAGATTACAACATAATTAGTTGGAAATCTTCTGTTAATTCAGATATTGTAGGCTATCGTATTTACAGATCAACAACAGTTGGACATTCAGATGCAAAAGAATTAACTGTTATTTTAGATAGAGATAGTAATGGAAATGTACAAACTTGTTATATAGATTATTTACTTGACACAGAACTAAATACACAATTTTATTACGCTATAGCATCTATAAACAGTGCAGACTATACAAGTTTTCTTTCTGATTGGGCAGCGGATATAAACATTGATAATTCTTTTACTTCTAAAAAATATTTATATACAGATCAGTTAACTCAGTCTTATTGGTCAATAATTGATTTATATAAACAATTAGGTAATATAGATACGGATAGAAATATTGTACCGTTTCGTGATCGTGGAAATACATATGTTCAAACACATGTTGATGCTGGTTATGAAAGTATGTATTTACGCGGAGAGATTAGTGTAGAGCCAGGTTATTTAAATAATAATGGAAACGCTGAGGTTGGATATTTAACAGAAGGAAGTGATTCTGCTCGTTTAATTCCGAAAAATGTTCCTGTTAAAATTGATTGTGACTATTTATATTGTACACTTCTACCGGTTAATGAATCAAAAACTTATACGTTTTATATGGATGATGTACCGATGGCAACAAATATATCATCGACAACCGTATCTGCAACCATATATGAAAACGATGATGTAGGAAATTTATCTAACCTAGCTGTAGATAAAACTATTTTTAGTACAAAAGCTGATGTTTCCGGAACATATAATTTTTACTGGAATGATGTATATAATTATTGGCAAGATGAAACTACTGAAGTAAATTTAGAAGAATTTGGTATAACATTTACAGGAACACCAGAATCACATAATGTTATTTCTGTTGATTTCAGTGTAATAGGATATGTTTATTTTAGAGTTCCTTACATATATAACAGTAAGATTTTACAAACATATATAAAATCGTCAGATGATATTATATATAATAAATTTGCATTTAAGACATATAATCATTTAATATTTGCAAGTACTCTTGGAAAAATTTTTAATGGAATTCAAATTGATTTAAGAGAGACAAAAGGTAATCTTTATACTACAGAAGTAAGTGATCCATATGTTTATAAGAATTTTGCATCATATTTTAATTTTGAACAACCTGCATGGTTAGATAATGTAAACTATAGAAATTGTGTGCTTGGTAATATGAGAACCGGTGAGGCTGGTCTTTGGCAAGCTGGTATGCATGGCGGAACACAATTGGGTTTAAGTGAAGCAGTTACGGCTTTAGCTTCGGGAAATTTTACAATTTCAAGTTTAGCTGATGTAGATTATTTGACAGTGTATAGTGATTATAAACCATTTACTGCAGATGTAATTAAACCTTATGTTGAAAACACGACATATTCTTTAAACGACGTTATTTTATATAATGGTGATTATTATAAATTTACTTCCAGTGTACAACAATTAACTACTAGTACAGCTTACGTTAGTGGAGATTTAGTATTGTATGATGATAATTATTATTGTTGTCTTTCAGATCATACATCACCACAGGGAATAACTACTGCATATTTAAATCAGTATTGGAGTACAGATATTTTTTCATCTGCCTACAATACTTCATTAGTATGTGTAAATAATGATTATAAAGATGTTTTATTTGTTACAGAATATGATTCAACTAATCCATTAACAGTACAAACATTAACTGAAACCGGAGATGTTACTTGTAATGTATATGATATAATAAATATTGATTCACATTTTTATGAGGTACGTGAATCGTTTAATTATTTTTACAATTTGTTAATTTGTAGTGATACAGCACCTAGTGTTTATGGAATTGAAAATGGAACGTTCTATTATAATACTAACTTAAATAAATTATATGTTGTAGAGGCTGGGGCTTGGGTAGAGTCACCAACGGATTTAAAAGCAGGAGCAATTTACTTAGATCAAACATTTGGTATACTTTATCAATTTGATGGAGAAACTTTAGTTAATCAAACTTATTTAAGATTAGTAGATCAAATTTGTGAAATTTTAAAAGTATCAGTTCCAGTAGATTTACAAGCAATCTATACTTTAAATGGTACAGAATATTATTTAAAATATATAGAAATTCCTGAAGAAAGAAAAGACTATATTTTTTATGATATAGAGGATGAATCCGACGATAATCCTATAAGTTATACAAAACAATACATAACTAATACATATCAAGTTGAATTTGATAATTGGAAACGTGATACAAAACCAGAAAAATATTTAGTATATGGAAATAAAGTTCAGTTGAATAATAAAAATATTATCTATCCTTCATCTAATTTTATAGTATCTTATGATGAAGCACAAACAAGTGAGCTTCCAATAGCTTCATATACTTTAAATCCAAAAACAGGTGTACTTACTTGGTCAGATCCGGTATTAAAACCTGAAGATGGATCTTATATTTATGTTCAATATACTGTCGACATAAGACCGGATATAAAGAAGCTTATGGAGTTGTTTAAATTTCCACAAGTTAATATTAAATATATATGGACAGAAGAATAAAGAGGAGAAGAACATGTCAACACATTTTAAAAGTGGTGGTAAAATAAATCTTAATCAATTGGAACATTTAGGGAATTCAATTATTGAGACAGATTCAAAGTATAAAACTTTACTTTATAAGCCAGGTGTGTTAAGATTACCAGAGACCATTTCACGTAATTTTGAAATTGAAGTAACAGATGATAAAGCGCATATTAATGTTGGTTATATTCCGACAGGAGAATCGAATGCACCGTTTGGTGGTGTGGCTGTAGATAGTAATGGTAAAACAATTAGCATTACAAGAAATCAAGCTTATGTTGGTTCAGCGGAAAATAACATTAAATTTACAAACAACGCTTGGACTCCTGCTCGTTCAGATGATCCTCAATTAGATTTATTTGGTGAGACGAGTGACGAAGGTTATAAAAGAAATTCAGGAAACTATAACATTCCTTTAGAAGCTACCGATGGAAATAATTATGTTTTTATAAAATATATTGAAGTTGTAAAACAGACTGCTTCTTCTTCACAGGAAGTTGATGGAGTTAATTATGAAACGGAATTTGAAGACGGTTATTGTATTAAGGTAACAACTTCTGATGCAGGAATGCTCGACTGGATTTATTTAGGGCAAGTTGATGCTTCAGGTGATAACGCAAGTAATCCAATAGCTAGTAATGCATTGATGCAAAGAGGATACCTAAACGGTAGTACAGTTGGCGCAGAATATCATGCAACAACTAATTGGAATATTAATTATCCAACGCTTTCAGGAGAATATATTGATTTAGAAACACATATAAATGCTTTAGGTACAGGTATTCCAAGCGCAACTAATCCACACGGATTGTCTGCGGCAGATATCGGAGCAAATGTTAATAACGCAGGATTTACTACAGTGAGTACAATGACAGCTGTTGCTGACCATAGTTATACAGTTGATGATCCGATATTAGATTTAAACATTGAAGGAGCAGCAGAAGCTTACGATGTAATTTTAGTTGATGCAGAAAATGCTGCCGAAGGCTCTATGGTTACTGTTAGATTACCTGAAGCAAGTATAAATACTACTGCATATAAATATACAATTAAAGCCACTGCAACTTCTACAAATACAACTGTTTCTATATCTACAGAAATAAATACAAGTTTAATGAGTAATCATGTAGATGGTGGACAGACTGTTGTTTCTGGAGATAAAACATATAGTGTATTAGAATTGGATGCAAGAGAACCGATTACTCTTGTAGTCGGTTTAACTAATAGCGGATATAATTGGTGGAGGATATAATATGTCTACAATTACACCTAGTAATGTCACAACACAATTACTTATAAAATCTGTAGGTACTGATATTTATACATCATTAAAATTACCTTCAGATCAAGTTACAATGGATTATACATTTTTTCAAGGCAAATCTGTAAATGAAGTTATGCCACAAATTTTTACAGATGTTTGTGGAGAACTTACACCAGATGTTTCAGGTGTATGTACTTGGACAATTAAAGATGATGCAGAAACTTCTATTAAAGTTACAAGTCAAGCATCTGTTATGAGTGTAAAAGATAGTACAGGAAATTTTGTATTGGCAGCAAGTGAACTTGTTACTTACGGTACAGAACCAGATGCAACTTATGCGTTAAACATTTATATAAAGTCTGCTTCAACAATACCTGCTGAATCTTATACAGCTGTTGTTAAACTATAATTAAGGAGTAATGATGAATGAAATTTGGAAAAATTTTAATGGTATTATTACTGTGTTTTTTGTTTGCGGGATCTTCTTTGGCGCAGGATACTTATTATCTAACTACAGAGCAACTGAACAACTTAACAAAGCAAATCAACAACTTGAAGAGCAACAACGAAAGTATGATGAGCTTATTAGAGAGTCAGAAGCTAGAGTTAGACAATCAGAGGATAGAGTTAGAGAAGCTAACGAAAGAATCTCAAACATTAGAGCAGAGCTACTTGGAAAAGTTTCTGATAATGGAGAAGCAACAAAAGAACTATCAGCAATTATTGAGCAAATCAGAAAGCAGAAACTCGATATACAAATATAGTATTGGAATTGCGTTTGGTTTAGGTTTAATTTTAGGATTTGTAATAGCAAAATAGAACAACAAGCTCCCTCCGCTAAAGGCAGAAATGCACAGCGAATTAGAGGGAGCAGGTAAATTAATAGGAGATTAAAATGAGTAGATGGTTAAGAACTGCAGAAAATAAAAAAGTTATTCATGTAGATTTGTGGGAGAACGGATATCAAGATGCAGAAGCTAAAGATTGGTTAACTGAAACAGGTAGACAAATAGTTTCTGAGTATTGTTCCAGTGATGAAGATTTTAAAGTTACACCTGAAGAAACAGGATTCACAATATATCTATTAAAAGATATAGAAGATTTTGATGGCTTAGTTAATAGATTGAAACAAGTAAAAAGCTTTGAAAAAGTTTATTAATTGTGAGGTTTAATATGTTTAAATCAATTAAATTATTCTTTAAAGATATGGTAACAGATGCAGGAGGGCATGTAAATTCAAAGATTGTTATGGGAATAATATCTTTTATTATTGCTGTAGTATTGGCTTTTTTAAAGTATGATATACAGTACCCTATAATATTCTTAAGTTTTAGTGCGGGTTGTTTTGGTTTTAGTTGTTTTGATAATAAGAGTGCTTTCCAATTTAAAAACACTGAAACAAAAACAGAGACAGTAACTACAACAAAAGATACAAATGTGAAAGTAGATGCTGCTGACATCGTAGGAAAAATAACCAATAAAATAAAAGGTAAGAAAAAGAAGAAGGAAGACGATGCTAACTAACGATGAGAGATTAGTTTATTGTAAGGATTGTCGTAATACTATATATGAAACTATAAATGATATGCCTTGTTTGTACTGTAAAGTATTAAAACAATATATAGGATTTTATAAAAGACCTTGTGAACATTTTCAATAAAAATAAAATATAGGAGATTTAAAAATGAAGAAAGAGGCAATTAAAATTGTAAAGGCACAGTTGAATAATGCGTTAGATAGAAATGATTCAAAAGCTGTTAGAGAAGCCTGTATTGTATTACAAGCTATGGGTAATGATGAAGAGTGGGTAAGACCTGTTCCGATAGAACAGATACCCGGTGATTTGTGGTTGAAGGTGAAAGAGATTGTTAAAGGTGAAGGTTCTGACGAAGAAAAGATAGTTAAACTTAGAGAAATATTCCCTGGAATGTATAATGCTGATGATATACAATATTATTTTGATGTAGCTAAAAATTCTACAGGCAGTCTTTATAGTGAAGAACAAAAATAATAAACTTTAAAAAATAAAGAAAACCACGTTCTTGGCAGAGTAGGACGTGGTTTTCTTTTGCTTATATAACAGCTTTAAGCATTATTAATTTTCGTTTTACATCTTCGGATATCTTACTTACTTTAGGTAAATTTTTTATTGTATTATCATTTAATTGCTTAGGAAATGTTCTTGTTAAATAGTTTATAAATAAAAGATTTGTAACTACATCTGTTGTTTCACTATTTAGAAATAAATCAATTTTACTTTTTAACCAACTTTTACTTTTATTATTTAGTTTTAAAAGTTTAAAAGTTCTACCTAATATCATAAAAGATTGTTTCGTTTTTGCAGTGTATTCAATACCTTTTAAATTACATTGTGATTTGATATATCGTACAAAATCTTGAACTGTCCAATCATCAATGTCTTTTAACTGTATTATCATTTACTTTCCTCCCACAAGTTGGACAACCTTTTTTCCAAACATACTTACAGTTTGTGCATTTATAGAATTGACCACTTGTTTGTATCTTTAATGAACCACATACAGGACATTCAACCATTATTATTCTCCAAGTAATTTTTCTATTAATTCTTTTAATTCATTATATGATTTGAATCCGGATATTTTTTCAAGTAATTTACCGTCTTTTATAAATAAAAGTGTCGGTGTGCTCATTATACCCATACCGGAATACAGTTCTGGAATACCATCATCTATGTTTATATCTTGAACTGATATTTCATTTTTAAAATCAATTTGCAATTTCTCTAATATAGGTGTTAACATCTTACAAGGTGTACACCAAGTTGTATATAATTTAATTATATTAATCATTAATCAGTACCCCCAACAAATTTACATTCAGTTACAATTTCTAAAGGACAATCCTTTTCTTTATTTGCATTAAATTGTTTTAATATTTTACAGTAATTTTGATGACCATCTAAAAAATTACATGGACAATTTTCACAGCATTTTATTTCATCATATAAAAACCAATAAGATTTCTGCATTATTCCCTCTCATCTTCTAATACATGATCTGCATATTCAAATAAACCATCTGTACATTTGTCTGCCAACTCAAAAGCATCTTCTTCAAGAGTTTTATCTATACCTATATTCTTAATTGCTTTAATAATCTCTTCTTTAAGTTGTGGTAATTGCTGATCATAAAATAAATCTTTTTTACTCATTGTTCGTTTCTCCTTTTTTTCTTTCATTCTAGTAGATGGATTCGAACCATCGCCTCGACATATCAAGTCTATGTTACCACCAATTTGTAAGTGATAAGTTTACAAATATGTAACAGTCAGATGCAAGGCATCCCGCTCTCCCGCTGAGCTATACTAGACTAGATTTATTATACTAAATTTTTTATTTAGAGTCAAGATTAAATTGTTTTTGTATAAAATCTTTTATCTGCTTCTTTCTGTCTTTCCGGACTAAAATTACTAATTTTTCTTAAATACCCTATAACTCTTGTAGCATGTGAAACATTTTTACTGTGACATTTTGTACACTCATTCAAAGTATGTTTATTTATATAACCACAATCTTCGCATATGGTAA